>Ga0126342_10019788_pt1 | contig 11395 bp, 10 predicted proteins | sample Cyp1metagenome_FD_92528 | JGI IMG/M metagenome (GOLD analysis project Ga0126342, IMG submission 92528) | Coral microbial communities from Lord Howe Island, Old Settlement Bay, Australia - Cyphastrea 1 metagenome | ecosystem: Host-associated > Invertebrates > Cnidaria > Coral ... | reverse complement strand
GCTCCCCTGCCCTATCCTTCTTCACCGCCGGCTGGCTTTCCAAGAGTTTCTCCACTTGTTCCTTGTATTTGGTGCTGCCACGAGATAACAAAAGGTCTGTCATGGTAGTCATTTTTAAACAATTTTTTTTCTCCATTTTCCCGTTCCCAAAATGACAATAAAATGACAATAAAATGACAAACAAATGACAAAAAATGACACAGAAATGACAAAGAAATGACAAAAAAATGACAAAAAAATGACAACACAAATCCAAAATGACAAACCCAAATGCAAAAAAAATGACAAAATAATTATTTTGGAATTTCCAATGTTTGCAGGCCCAAGATTTTCCTAATTGTAGCATATAGCCAAACGCGTATAGCCTGATTATTTTCCTGGGTTTATCCTCCACTAAAAATGTGCAGCTGTGCAGTTGAACATGGTTTCGGCTGCCAGCAACCGCTCTTTTGTCTAACGCAACTGGCATGCGCCGGGGTTGGCCTGGTGAGGTCGATGGAAAGGGACAAAGCTCAGAGGTCTTCTCAGTCCAAGGAACCAGAGGCAGCTGGAGAAAACGGCGCAGGATTGAAAAAGATGGTGGTCTTGATCTTTGATCCAACATTCTGCAATGTCCTTGAAATTCTAAAGTGTGAACGTTTTTTGGATTGCATTCTGTAATATTCTGTATTTGGTTCACTTTGGAATATTTTGAGTAGGCACTCCCCCAGGAAGTTTCCGGCAGGCAGCGGCAAAGTCAGTCGCGAAGCCCAAGGAGCCCGACGCTCAAAAATTGGAAATCCATGAAGATCTAAGGATCATGGTATGAAGAGACACATGAAGGCACCCATGGTCTTTCTAGTGTCTTTCTATTTCCCATAGTCTTACCAGTGTTTGATCACTTTGGGACTTTGGGTATATGTTGTCTCACCATAGATGTGTTGATGAACCGTCTTATCAAGTCTTATCCAATCACGGGTAAATCATACCCTGAACCTTAGGTATGAAAATCTGAGGGGAAAAAGAACGGGTGCTTTTTGCCCTGTGAAAATGGTGATTTACCCTCGATCAATGGACATTTTATTTGGAAAAATGATGATTGACCCGCAAATTTAAGGGGGTACCAACAATTTTCAGACAAAGCCATGTGCTGTTGATTTCTGGGATCTTCACGTTTTTTTTTAGCGATGCGGCTTTTTGCCAAGGTCGAAGGCGTTGAAAGAGGTGGGAGTGAACACCATCGGAATTTTCCATGGAATGGTTTTGGACAGCTGGTGTCACCTGGAAAGATTGAAAAATGTCTTGGCTGAAGCCTTACCAGGAAGCTACTACCAAGCCAGCCACACCTTCGCAGCCGCCGGCAGGCGGGAGCGCTTAGGTTACTGGTGTATGTATGTGTATGTATATATATATATATATCTGTGTGTGTGATTGGTAAGAAACTCAATCAACACTGGCAGCCGTCCACCTCCAAAGAGCGCGTCGCACCTTTTGTGACCAACACCTGCGAAAGTCTCAGGGACCTGAAGCTACGGATTGCACGGCCTCCAAGGCCAAAAGTCGATGATGGCTCCAAGCTGCAAAGCAAGCAAGGACGTCCACGACCAACCAATGGCTGAGGCACTACAATCCCTGCCCTCCCACTCCAGGGCTATCCTGAGCCTAGGTGCTATTGGTACATATGTTCATTGGTGGAACCTTCAGATCTTATGGAATTGCAGCTGGATGCTTCAAGTGATAATTGCAACGAGGTGGATTCACACTCCCAAAAATCCAATGTTTTGAAAACAATCCTTGTTGCAACCTCGGGATGAATCATCGGAACTGCAGGAGCTCTTCAACCATTTGAGTCGGTTTCGCGAAGATGCACGGCTTATCGATACCGCTCCAGCTTAAGGGTTTCACGCAAGAAAGAGGTTTCCATGATCTTGGTGAGGCAATCCGCAACTTGTGCTCCACTGTGAACCCATCTTGATTGCACACCTTCAGCTAGCATATCTTTGATTGCAAAGGCATTCAATTGAGTTCTGTGTTCAGCACAGTTTGGTGTAGCTGTCCTTGTGACAAGGTCGAAAAGTGATTTGCAGTCTGTGGCAGCAACACTATCCGGAAGGTTTTGAGCATTGTGGGTTGCTGTAGCATATGTTTCAGGCAATTGTTTCAAAATAGAACTTGGTTGTTTCCAGTTAACTTTCGCACCCAACATCCAAGCCCAGCAAAACCGCATCCAAGACAAGTGGTCCAGTACTGAATTGAGGGATACTGTCTCTGCTGCCAACGTGCTTGTGACAACTCTTTGGATCTTTTTGCAACCCCAAGACGGTGGCGAAACTGGGCATGATACATTTTCACTGATCAATTTATGGGTCCCCATGATCATGCTGCCAGTATGTGAGCTTGGATTCCCTTTGATGCGAAAGACGCATCTGAGAACGCAAGAAAACGAAAATGGAATATGTTGAATTTGAAGAGTAGTATCATGATGTTTCTTTGCTTCGTGAAGTGCTTGGTTTGCTGATATTAATGTGGACACTGTGGCTGAGTTGATGGCTGATTGCAACATACTGAGTCTACTTGCCAAGTCTGGACGGGTGCGTACTGCTGCATGCTGTAAACTGCCGATAAGATTCCTCAAAGCCTGTCTCTCTTCCTCTGAAATCTTGGAATCAAGTTGTTGACGTCTCTCAAGTGGAATTTTGATGGGTTCGATGGCTCGAACATAGTTGGGTTGTTTCATGGTAATGGTACCATTGGGAAGTTGATCCATTTCAATGCCAGTGAAAGTGAATTGTTTTATCTTCTTCGATCCAAACGGGTATTTCTTTTCGAGGAGGTCAATATTCTGAGCAAAGTATTCTGAGCCACCGCAGATCCCATCGTCAACATGGAGTCCTAGGATGCCCTCTAAAGATCCGGTCTTGTGGTGTCTTAAGATGAACTGGCAGGGATCAAAAGGGCTTTGAGTGAACCCTAAATTAATCAGGGCTTCTGAGATGGCTTGAAACCATTGGTATGGTGCGTCTATGAGCCCGTAGGCACCCTTTTCTAACTTACATACCTCATTTGTGGCTAGTTTGAGGGCTTCTACAAGCTCGAGGCTCGATGGCAAGTACACTGTCGGATTGAGGCTTCCCTTGAAGGAATGCAGCACGAATGTCAAACGATCTCAGTTGCCACCCTTTTGAGGCAATCAACTGCAGAAGCAGCATCTTCGAGTTTCGGCCCAGGGTCCGTGAATCTCGGGGTAAATCCTCTGACTTCGGGTCAAGGTATCCAAGTATGACTAAACGGGCTTTGGCCTTAGTCTTATTTGTTTTGGGACCGCTGGTATCTGTTGGATTATCTATGGGGCTTCCACGTTAAAACCCACCGACATCGCAGAATTTGGTCATGAGGAACTTGGTTGCTGAGGATTCTTGAGATTGTTCCTGTTTTGATCCAGTTCTGGATTTCAGACATCTTGGCTTGCTGAAACTCTTGTCTCTCTGCATCTGTCAGGGTTGACAGTTTGACTTCCGATCGTGCCCTCTAGGCTGCGGAAACGACAAACGCCATTTCTGTCGGATCATCCTCGCTTTTCCAACTTTGGATATCCTTTTCAAGGACAGGGACTCTTCGCAGCGCCAAACGAGGTCATGCTCGGTGGCAAACAGGCAGGCATCTTGGTCAAGGCAGTGCAGACCTTCGCACACTAAGTCATCAATATGCCAGTTGTCTCCGGAAGGCAACTCCCTGAGCTGTGTCAGAGTCTGCCAGGAGGTGAGCTGGCAACATCTCATCACTGCAGCTTACCTAGCCCTAAGACTTCCGGGGCATAACCCTTCTTAAGGCTGGTGGCATTTTTGGCACGAATACACCAGTAGAGAGCTTGCGGCAATTTGCTGGTTTGAGTGATGGGATGCTCGCATTCGAATTTGGTCAGCATTGACTTCAGCACGGAGCCATGTCTTTCGGCCTTGCCATTTTGATACTGGGCTTCTGGGCTGATCGTGGTGAGCTTGATGTTATTGGACTGCATGAACAAGGAAAATTCTTCTGAATTAAATTCCGCAGCTGCATCAACTATCATCTCACTTGGTGAGCCAGCCCATGAGAACCACATGTCGATCAACAGCTGTGACACTGCAGCGGACGAGTGGTCGGCGGAAACTCTGGCGCATTGAAAGTTGGTGGACCAATCAACGATGTGATACTCATGAAACTTTGTGCCTGTCGAGTTTGTCCAGTAAAATCCATCCATGCATACTCGGTCGTTAAAGTCAAGTTCATCACGGATGCTGCCAGGCCTGGCCAACTTGGGTTGTTGTTTTTCCTGACACGTGGAACATTTGAGCTCTAGCGCCGCTTGTGCAATCTCAGCTCGGTATCCCTGTGATCTCAACAGAGTGCTTAGCTTTTCAGGACTTGGATGGCCCAGATTTTTGTGAGCCCGCAACAGGGCAACTTGTTCATCCTTCGGAAGGGATTGGAAACAAGCTGATTGAGATCCGCTGCTTGGGAACTGGTCAGCTCCTGAGACGGCCAATTGTCGGTCACAGTCGACTCACTCTGCAGAGGTTTCACTTCGGTCTCCTCCGTTGGAGCCCTAGTTTCTGAATTAGCCGGCATCTGGACATCAGGAGGTTTGGCACGGGAACTTGAGTGCACTGTGCATTGGGCGTACTGGATTGTTGTCCTGGGAGAGGCATGTCTCTGGCAAACAAGGTTACATTGATTCGAGTGTCGTAGGATGGTCGAATGAGATTTCTTTTGGCAAGTTCTTCCCATGCTTCCCAATCTTCCTCAGCTCTTAACTCTCCAGAACCCCTTTCGGTGTAAACACTTCGACGAAAGGGTGCCATTCCCTTGAGGATATGTGAAGGTGGGGCCATGGTGCGGCTAACTCCCCTACAAGCCATGATTGCAAAGCTAGTCTTATCCGGAATCAATTGTTGAACAATGGAGAAGATCTCAGCATCATTGATGCACCCTTTGCCTACCCTGGGAATTTGATCATTTACCTTGGAGAAAACTTCTTGCCATTTGGCTTTGGCATCTATCGGGGTAGTTTTGCTGGTGCACTTTAACCTCTTACCCCAGAGCAATTGCGATACCGCACGCGTGCGGCTAATCTTGGCTGAAGCATACCTGTTCACACGCAGACGCTTCGGTGGAGGCGCTCAAAATGTTCCTCAGCAGCAAGAAGTGGCAAAATCTCATTCCTGTATGGCTCCTCGGATGGTTTTTGCGCTTTTCCCGGGATGAAGGCTATCTTTCTCGCAATTTTCCGGGGTAATTCGCAGTGAAGGCTGATCTGTTCATTCGTTGACCCCTGAAAACTACTTGACCTTCTATCACCTGATGTTGAGAATGTTGAAGTTGACCGGGACATCTCAAACCCGTGAGTCCAGCTATCAGGTTCTGTGAGGTTGTTAGTATGGTCAGTGTCGTTTTGATTGGGAGACCATTGTGGGGATCCCTCAGGTCACCTGCAGAACACAAGTCAGCATCAGCCGCAAGCATGTAGTATCTGATTTCTTGCATATATGGTAGCTTGAACATCAAAGAACCCTTGGGCTGTTCCCAATGCATATGACTACCATGTTGACGTTGATGCCGAAGGATGAAAGCCCCTAAGGCTACTTGTTCCAGGAATTTCATCCTGTTCTGTTGCAGTTCATCCCAGGCTTCGACAGAGCAACTGCCGTTCAGGCAAGAGAACCCGCTCCATGGGCCGCAGGACGGTGAAAACAATACATTCTTGGGGCGGTGGCACATCAACTTTATGAACAAAGTTTCGCGGCCGGACCGAGTCTGCAAATCACCCTGAAGGATGCTAAGGCGCAGAGCACGGTATCCCAAACGCTGGGACTGGTGTGTCAGCTGACTTTCAGGTCCACAAAACACTTCTAGTAGGTCAAGTCGGGGAGCATGTCTCATGTTATGGTTCTTGGAAATAGCTTGGAGTTCATTGGTGTATTGTTGAACGAGTTGGTTGAACCGGATGCGTTCTTTGTTGCTTTCACAAGTGAATGGAATTTCTTGGGACACAAAACAGTCAGCGCTTAGATCACCAGCGTCTCGCTGCATAGCAACGCTGGGGCACTCAGATGACATCACTGCTCGGAGATCAGAGTCGTGGTGTTCTGCTCGATGTAGTGGATGATGCGAGCCAGGGCATTCTCCACACTGGCCATGCAGGCCTCCATGTAGATCCCGGAGTCGGTGGGCAAGGTCGGTTCCACTTCCGGCAGCACTTCGAAGAGTTCCGGATTCTCTTCGTAGTCCCACGTTGTCACAGGGATCTCCTCCACTGGGATCTGGCCTGTCGGGGCACTCAAGGCCTTCGCCTTGGGCTGAGCTCCACATTGGCGGCTCGGCGAGGCAGCTTTGCTCTGCTCCGTGGCACTGGTGGTCGGCATCTTGACGCCGGTGAGCTCGCATCTCTCGATCTTCTTCTCCACGTAGTAGATGAACATTCGGTGATCGTACTTGGTGCTCTGGGCATAGTGTTGGGTGAACCAAAGGACCCACTTTTGCTCTTGAGTCCACATGTGATTGAAAGTCTTCCCCACATGAGTCTTTCCAAACTTGATCTTGCTGGTTTCAAGTTGTTCCATCGACAGATGACTGAAATCGTACCCGGGCTCGGTGTCCTGCTGCTGCACCTTCTGCAGACGCTGGGCAAGGGTCGACATGGCCATGTCGCGGCAAGACCTGGAAACTCCTTGGGACAGACTTGGACCTGAGAGAGCTCTGTCGATTCGACCTCACTGCATTGGCCTGGACATAGACTGAATCATCCACAGTTTGGACATTTGATCGGATTTCTGACCTCTGACCTTCTGTTTCAACCACGGTGCATTCTTCATGTGAAACATTTGTTGGTGTTGTGGGGGTGCACTGCGTGTGTGTTGATGATGTGTGGGCGTTTGAATGTGATACTGTGGATTGGTCTGCGTGGCCACTTGGCTTCTCTGCGGCAGCACTTTCGGTTTTCCGGTGATCGGCACAGATGTCTGCATCATCACATGCGGTTGCATGTGTCTCCGCAAGTTTTGGAAAATGAGTTGACCCCAAAGCCGGCTGTGCAGGGTCATTCAAATCTAGCAGGAGCAAGCCCTTGCTGGTGAGATTCAAAGGGAAACTCTTGGAAATCCTTGTGGCATGCAAGACATGTTTGGTGGTGTCAATGGTGGCTCCTAACGCTCTCAGCAAGGTGTTTGAAAGGAGAAACGGAGTGGCTCCCGGCACCGCAGCAATTTTGAGCAAAAGCCCATGGATTGGCACCACAACGGCCTGTTGGCTCTGTAGAATTTCATGATTTCCAAAACGGAATGTTACCGAACAAGGACAGCGTGAAACCGACTTTCGGATTTCAGGGTCTAACCCATTCAACAGCTCAGGAACAAGCTTACTCCCAATTACCGTCTTAGTAGCCCCCAGGTCCACTATGCCTTACTAAGCTACCATGGGATGCAAAACATGCGATGTCTACACTGGGCACATCGGTGTCACTGGCATTCGGCAGTGCGGTGCGGGCTGCAATGCGACGCTTGAGGCGTTGTCGAGCATCTGGAACATCATGGGCATCATTCCTGACACGGGCCACGTGGACTTGTTGGGAGTCATGCCACTTTTGCAGCGATTGTTTCAACCTGGCTTTGGTTTCGGGTACGCAAATGGCATGACCTGAGTGTGATTCTATCATGATTGCTGTGCTATCATCATGCTGAGTGGCATCCAAAGTGGACTCTTGGTGCATTGGAAGGTTCAGGAACTCCATGGGGAGAACATCGTCACACCCATCCCTTGGAGGAACTACCTGAGCTATGGTCGTTGGCACCTGAGTAGGTCGGGCAGCAGCACCTGCAGAGTCTGCATCGAGACCCCAGGATTCTCTGCGGGAGGATGCATGACCCTTGGAAAATTTCCCTTGGGGCCCTTCCAGCTACCTTTGGATTTGCCCTTCTGTGAAATGGGCCAAAACCCACGAGATCTCACTTTCTCATTGAGACGCCTTCTGGCGTCGGTGTATGCAGTAAACGCCGAAGCCAACTCCTCATCATTCTGCAAGAGCTCAGCTGATTCAAAGTCCATTACCAGTGCAGCATCATCATCGCCTTCCTGGGCAAGAACCTCTACAGCTTGATCGTCATCCTCCAGGGACTCAGCGGCCATAGTATATTGATCATTCTCAGTATCATCAATATCTTCATTTACCAGAGTGCTTTGATGATAGGTCTTCAACTTTGAGGCACGCTTCCCACCATTCATTTCCTGGAACAAGCTGGCACCAAGCATTCTGATGGCGGCACCAACTCTCTCGACGGTCAGTTCACCTTTGTCGGCAACATCTGCATCTACTAACGCATTTTTTTTGTCGTCGGCTGACTACATCGATCCTCGAAGCGTCACATACGCCTGGAGGTCACTCAGTTGAAACTTCTTACAATTCAACTCCGTCCGCATGATGTCTGCACGTGCTAAGTAGGAGTCTGCACTTTCGTCCCCCTTTTGCACACATTTGTAAAGGGCACGTTCAGCAAACTCATACCGCTTTTCCAAATCGATTTGTCCCCAGGGTCCTCCAAGCGATTCAACGATCCGATGGATGGACTTGCGGTCATTGCCAGCCAACTCTGATTGATGCAGCTGAAGCTTCTTAAAAGCAGAACCTGTGCAATTGAGAATCAGTCGGGTGGCAAGTTCAGTATACTTTCCAGAGGGCCAAGCTTCTAAAATCAAAGCCACTTTCTGTTGGCACACATTCAGATCATCTTTGCTGGGGTCAAACGTTGGGACCAAGGTCGCGAGCTGATTGCTGACATTTCCTGACAAGCCTTCGGATCCGTCAGAAGCTCCGGGCATGGGCACCGCAGTTTCCTCCTCCAACTCCCTGGATCCGGTAACGGAGCTCCGCTACCAGTGTGATTGGTAAGGAACTCAATCAGCACTGGCAGCCATCCACCTCCAAAGAGCGCGTCACACCTTTTGTGACCAACACCTGCGAAAGTCTCAGGGACCTGAAGCAGCTACGGATTGCACGGCCTCCAAGGCCAAAAGTCGATGATGGCTCCAAGCTGCAAAGCAAGAAAGGACGTCCACGTCCAACCAATGGCTGAAGCACTACAATCCCTGCCCTCCCACTCCAGGGCTATCCTGAGCCTAGGTGCTATTGGTACATATGGTCATTGGTGGAGCCTTCGGATCTTATGGAACTGCAGCTGGCTGCTTCAAGTGATAGTTGCAACGAGGTGGACCCACAATATGTGTATATAATTAATAATTACATGCATATATATATATATATGTATGGCCATGATATGTTACTGTTTTACATTGGACAACCAAACCAAAGCTGAGATGAAGAATCTGGGCATCACGCTGTGGCACCTATCCTTGTCTCTCTCCATCTCTCTGTTTCTTTGGATTGCATCCTAGCCAGCGATCGTTCCTCGTTTTTTCTTTTTTTCCCTTTAAGACGAGGTGCAGATGGCTTCATTTTTTGTACTATCTACTGTATGCTATTGAAATTCAGAAACTATGATATTGATATTGAAGTTTGGACCACGAGCGCAAAGGACCTTGACATGCTGGCTTGCTTGACCCCTATAAGACTTGAACTCACATATGACCCAGCTTATCACCGAATAGTCGCTGATGGCACACCCCCACATGAGCAGTGACGAAAAAACCCTGGTTGATTGTTTCTAAAAGGGGCTTATATTACCCAACATGTTGGGGATTATACATATATTAAGATTATATGTACATATGTAATATTAAAAATATTATATAATAAACATATTATATATCTAAATATTACATACATATTTTAAATATTATAAATTAAATACTGTATAAAGATTATATATTATATATAATTTATACATTTTATAAATGATATATAGTATAATATATATATATCTCTTACATATTACATATTACATATATTATATATTACATATATTATATATTACACATATATATATAATATAATAAAATAAAATAAAATATAATATAATGTAATATAACGTAATAGAATATAATAGAATATAATAGAATATAACAGAATATAATGTAATAGAATAGAATAATATAATATAATATATATATATATATATTAAATTATGAATATATTATATTATATATTACATATATATATATATATATTACTACTCCATTTTAAAAATGGATGGCGCTAATTTTTGAAATGCGCCATCTATAGACCACTTGAGGGATGGGATGTTTTGCGACATCTATAGGTCCCCGACACACGTGGTTGAAAACAACCTGTTTTCCTCTAGGTTAGTTTAAACTTAGTATTAAGATCTGGATCCATTTTTTTTCGGAAAACCATAATTGTGGATTGCGCAATCTATAGGTTACCACTGCGTTCCATGTGTAAAGGGAAAGGGAAAGGAGGAGGGAAAGGAGAAAGGAGAAAGGAAAAAGAAGAAAGGGAAAGGAGAAAGGAGAAAGGAAAAAGGAAAAAAGGAAAGGGAAAGGGAAAGAAAAGGAAAAGGAGAAAGGGAAAGGAGAAAGGAGAAAGGGAAAGGGAATGGGACAGGGAAAGGGAAAGGGGAAGGGGAAGGAGAAAAGAGAAAGGAAAAGGGAAAGGGAAAGGAAAAAGGAGAAAGGAGAAGGGAAAGGGAAAGGGAAAGGGAAAGGAGAAAGAAAAAGAGGAGAAAAGAAGAAGAGAAGAGGAGAAGAAGAGGAGAAGAGGAGAAGAGGAGAAGAGGAGAAGAGGAGAAGAGGAGAAGAGGAGAAGAGGAGAAGAGGAGAAGAGGAGAAGAGGAGAAGAGGGAACGGAGAAGGGGAAAGGGAAGGAGAAAGGGAAACGAGAAAGAAGGGAAAGGAGAAAGGGAAAGGAGAAAGGAGAAAGGGAAAGGGAACGGAGAAAGGGAGAAAGGAGAAAGCGGAAAGGAGGAGGGAAATGAGAAAGGAGAACAAGGAAAGGGGGAAGGAGAAAGGGGAAAGGGAAAGGAGAAGGGGAAGGAGAAAGGAGAAAGGGAAAAGGGGAAAGGAGAAAAGGAAAGGGGAAAGGGAAAGGAGAAGGGGAAAGGGGGAAGGGAATGAGAAAGGGAAAGGAGAAAGGAGAAAGGCGAAATGGGGAAAGGAGAAAGGGAAAGGGGAAAGGGATAGGAGAACGGGAAAGGAGAAAGGGAAAATGGGACAGTGAAAGGAGGAGGGAAAGGAGAAAGGAGAAATGGAAAGGGAACAATATTTTTCTTTGGGAAACCATAACTGTGGATTGCGCCATCTATAGATTACCACAGCGGTCCATTTGCAAAGGGAAAGGGAAAGGAGGAGGGAAAGGAGAAAGGAGAAAGGAGAAAGGAGAAAGGAGAAAGGAGAAAGGAGAAAGGAGAAAGGAGAAAGGAGAAAGGAGAAAGGAGAAAGGAGAAAGGAGAAAGGAGAAAGGAGAAAGGAG
>Ga0126342_10019787_pt1 | contig 11396 bp, 7 predicted proteins | sample Cyp1metagenome_FD_92528 | JGI IMG/M metagenome (GOLD analysis project Ga0126342, IMG submission 92528) | Coral microbial communities from Lord Howe Island, Old Settlement Bay, Australia - Cyphastrea 1 metagenome | ecosystem: Host-associated > Invertebrates > Cnidaria > Coral ... | reverse complement strand
TTGGGGGGACGCACAACCCCTGAACAATTATGACCCCTGAACGCCTATACCTCCGCATGTTTGACCCCAGGAATGCTGGGCACATGCGCTCATCCTTTAAGTTGTTATGTATCTTGCTTGCCTGTAAGTAAGACAGTTGCTGCACAGGAAGCAATCTTTTGCTAGCAATACACTTCTTCACCTGGCCAGCTTGAGCCACATTTGTGAAAACCTTTTTCTTCATAGAAGTGGAAGCTCCACTGCTACAAGTCTCCCTGGGCAGAAATGTTTTTGTCAAGGGTTCAGTTCTTCCACTTGAGCCAATAATAGACTTGTTTTCTTTGATCTTACATTTAAAAAGACTTTTTAGTTCTACGGACCAGAAGCTCCACCGAGTTTGTTGGGATCCAATGCGCCCCGAAAGATAAATTTCAGGATGTCAAGCTAGAGGACCATAACTTGAGCGCCGTATCGGCCTCGAATGTGTGCAGCACTTCGAAAGCTGGCCCAATATCCGCCACGAAAACAAAAGCAACGACAACTTTCCGACAAATTCAGAATAGTGACGCGTGGCATTGTAAGGTATGTTTTCCAGAAGGTGAACTTTGCTTGGGTCTTGGAACATTACATGAAATTGCACATGTGATTGCCCCATGAACATAATTGTTTCCCACCCACATTGGATAAACAGAAACAAAGTGACAATTACAGCTATGAAATGAAAGCCTTGGAAAACCCGGGGAATGCTGCCGGCAAATGACAAAACATTTTTGGGACGCGTGGCCTAGAAAAAACCATATGTATCCCTCGGATGTGGCAACAAAACCGGCAATAACAAAAACAATGTGTCCATTAAGGTGTTTGTGGGGGCTGCTATGTGCGCACTCGCATCGTTCAATGGTGGTGATTGAATTTCAACCATCACTCTTACAAAGAAACCTTTTGTTCCCAGTAATGCCGTGCAAAAAACAGAGTGCATTCGGAAATGTCAGGACTTGCTAGGAAACACTGCTTAAATCGGGATTACGGTTTTCATCTTCCAGCACCTTGCATGGTCATGCGTGCTGGAACTCTACTTTTTTTGATTTCAAATGGATAAAGTTGGAGTCCTTTTTGGAATGCACCCAACAGAACTCGGAGAAACACTGGCACAAAGTTAAAACCTAGGCGGCTCCTTTCAAGCAACAAAAGAAACAACGCCGAAACATTCTGTATTTCCAGCCGAAGTCAAGCTGCCAGGAACTACATGCCAAGCCACGCGTGTTTTTCCGCCAGACTTACCACCATAAAGTTGCAGGCATGTTTGCCTTTCAATCTTGCGTTCAAGGCATGCTGCCTTAAACTTTCTGAGCAATCCTAGGTTGCCTCAAAATCGTTAAAAACTTTTGGCTGATCAAACAAATAGATCACTGTCGCTTCCGCTTGTGGGCTGGACTGTGGTGACCCTGAACAAATTCGAATGCTTTGTGCGTCACTGTTTGGTGGAGAAGAAGGGCACTTGCCAAATTGTCACAACGCTCTCGCAGCAAGGCTAACTCTTGCTCTAACTTTTCCACTCGCTCAGCAAGGTCATGCTCCAAGGGCCTTGCCGGCAGAAGCAACACTAAAAGTCACTGAATCAAAATTGTTTCTGGCCCCAACCGATGAGTTGCTACAGCTCTTAGAAAATCACCTCGGGTCCGTTGCCAAGCAATGTCAAACCCTTATGATTTAAACGGCAAGCTTCAGATGCGCTTGAAACTTTGTTCTAAAAATGATAACAATTTACAATTGGCAAAAAAAACAGCTTGCGCATCCCGGCATAATCGCACCACTAAATCAGCTACCGCTGCCCAACATGCAGTGTTGACACAAAAATGGCATTCAAACAAAAGTTGGAACGGCCGGCTTTTTTCCAATGTCTGCCAAACAGGTGGTGTACCATGCTAAGGAATTGAGACAGCTCAAAAGCTTCCGTCATACATGTAAATCAGTGGCGTAAGGAGCCGACCATTCTCCGACCGTCTGCGGAAATGAGGACATGGGTGCAACAGAATGTGTCCAGCAAAATGGCTTTCACCGATTCAAAAAAGGATTTCAAGTCAGCATCGGTGAGTTGCAACAGCAGCAACTCCAGAGCGGCCAAAGCACCCTTGAGGTCGACATAGAAACTTTGGATGGAAGCCATCCTCTCTGACTCGAAGAAGGTCTCAACAAGCTCTAAGATTGAGGCCGTGCGCGAATTCACCACGTCACACTCGACATCCTCCATGAATACCAAGCTGCCACGGCCCACACTCAGCCGCACACTGGTGAGGAGCAAGTGCATCTGCGCCATGTCTGCGTGTCGCCAATTGCTGGCGAAAATTTTTTGGCTGCGCAGGCATGCTTCACGGATTTGCTCCAAGCCATGGTCCACAAAGTGTCCCAGCTTGGCCGGGTCTGGGAAAACGCCGGTCAGAACTGCCATGAGCTTGCTTAAAAGCAGCTCCCAGGCATGCTGCGCCATGCAGCTTTGGAAATTCTCTTGTCACCAAACTGGGCAGGTGGGTCAAACGATTCTTTGGAAACTACAATCTTAAGCCGGTTCCGTCTCAGCAGAAACCCTGGCGTGAAAACACACCATCACAAAATTGCAAACGACTGCCGCATGACAAAACAGCAAGAAGTGGTAAATCCGCCTAAGCCAAGTGTTTGGCATAAACGCGTGGTACTTGGCTTGTTCTTGTGACAATGTGTCTTGGGCGGGTACTAGTTTGGAATGCTGCGCGTGTCGCTTTGCTCTTGGAGGGCGGGAGCTGTAGTACTACTATGGATAATGTTTTTGGAAGCTAAACGTGAAAAAAGAGGCGGCGTCAGAATACATGTTTATAATGAAGAGGTGTCTTTTACTTATCACCAAAACTGTCAATTAGTAGCTGCAGGGCAATGTTTGTGGCGTCATATCTGGAAAGCTGTTTTGGATTGCTTCGACCATATGTGGAATGCTCTGAGCAAGCGTGTCATGTGTCTGTGTGTGCGCGTGTGGCTGTTTCGGGTGCGCTTCATGAAAGCCAAAATTTGCGGTCGGTGTGCGCTGATTATCGGACATGGCGCGCTTACGACGGTGATGCGTAGCATGTCGCCCATTTTGTGGTTTTGAGCCCCCAGGAAGTAAGCATATGCACGGTGTCTGTTTGGAATAAGCTGCGCTTCCAACTACCGGTTGCTGCTTCCCATAGTGCGGCGTTCTTTGCACAAGGGGATCTTCAAATCCATAAGAAAGTTTCTTCATGTTGCTTCGAAATGCTCTCCTCAAACAGTCCACATTGCTATACGCGGTCTTTTTGCGCGAAATGTCTTCAAGATTTGGTTTCGCGATTTTGGCAAAGCATGAAGCAAAGGCAGCAGCTTCAAAATCAGTCTACGCACTGATTATAACCATGGAACTTGACAAGCAAAGTGATCATGAAGAAAAATCACTGCATTGTTTTCGCATCTTCTACCTGCTTAGGCATGCTGCTCAGGGAGGGGCTGTTCGAAGAAAGGTCGGGCATTCTTTGGCGAAGCCAAGCTGAACAAATTTGATGTGACGCCTTAAGCTCTTCAGAACAGTGGACACAGGTTCAGCAGTTTAATGACACCAAGTTGGTGAGACAACATCTTTGAAACATGCGAACAAAAACCACTGCAAGTCATGACCAAATTTCAGTGGCAACTTCCAAATGTACGTTTCGGTGCGCCAACAAATCAATATATACATCCGCTGCTGAACAACTGTACCAGTGCAAAGTTCTGAAAGATGCTTAAGTTCCTGATATCTGACTCACTGGCCGGCACCAAACTGAAGTGTTGAAAATTGACACAAATGACAGGACTGCACCCGGTGGTTTCAACACGCTGCTTCTTGCAAAATATTCAGCTTTCCGTCATTGTGTGTGGATCAATCATAAAAATCTTTGCACACTGGAGTAAAGATGTCTCGTCTAGCCACTTGCCATGGCAAATTTAGTTATGTCCTAAAAAGAGGTGGCGAAAATAAAGCTACAAATTGCAATTCTTGGTTGTTAATCTCACCCAGACCCTGCGCTTGAATGCCGGCTTCGAAAATGTTTCTTTCACTTCAAGTTGATCTGGTCAAAACTCGCGTGCTGCGACAAGTGCGGGGCTAGCAACCTAAACTGACGAGGCTCCACCACAAGAACATGACGGTATGTTTTGGAACAAGCTATCATGACACGTGCACAGGAGCGTGCACTCTAAATGAAGCCTCCACAGGTTGAAAACGTCTAGCGCACTGTCACCAGACTGCTGAAAATGAGACCTTGCAGTCTCCATCTCATTTCAAAATAGTTTTAGAGACACGCTTTTTCTCCGGCGGTGTCTTCTCCAAAGCGCCCTTCTTCTGCTTGCAAATGTCCTCGCGCTTTGGCACGTCAACCTGACGAGTCTGCAGCCAGTTGAACATATTCTGAGTCACTCGACCAGGGTAGATCTTTTTGCCCTCCATCATCCATGTGATGTTGGCCTGCTCTGCTTCAGACAAGTTCTTCTTGATCCAAGCCAGTTTGGAAGGAGCTCGGGAAAAAACTTCACACACACGGTCACCCCACTGGAACGTCAGCTGCCCCAAATGCTCACCACTGATGGGGCTGACTCCATGCAACTCTGGGCCTGACTTCTTGCCTTTGTACTTGACACTCAAATCCACCAGGCACTCACCAACTGGCTTGAAAACCATCTGGACACCGTGGCGCACCGACTCGTACCGCACAGCTGTGGGCAAAGCCATGTGGTACTCCATGAGCTTCAGCTTGTACCAACTGAATCCATCTTCTGAAAACAGCAGCTCACGGCCCTTCAGGTTCTCTGGGTTTTTGCAACTATTGAGGTAGTTCAGGTGCAAACGCACTCGGGCAGCGGTGCTCGGCTTGGACTTGACCCAGTCATTTGGAGCCAAATCTTTCAGCACATCATCGAGTGGCTTCTGCTGCAGCTTGGCGGTCAAGAAGGCGTGCTGGACGGACGTCATGGCACTGACTTGAAGCAGAAGCCAGCGGAGCTAAACGTTAAAAGGCTAGTGAACAAAAAAATTGCACATCACACTCAGGATGCAAAAATCAACGCGACATCAAAAACCACTCGAATGCGGCTCTCTGCAGACAGAAGAAGACAGTACCGGTATGGTTTGTCTAAGCGAAAAATACCTATCTCTGATTTGTGTTCAATTTGAAGCGACTGCGATTCTCACCAAAGATGCCCACAAATGGCAATATCTCAGCTACATGAGCTGCTGCTGCGCTTTTCTTTTTATCCTTTCCAGTGCATCTCGTCCTTATTGCGCAGCATTGCAACATGCGCATCATAGCAAAGCTCTTGGTGGACAAATGCTTCTCAACGGTGAACTCAAGCAGATAGCTTCGCCATCTTCTCTTTGACTTGGGCAGGCATGTCACAACCGGTCTCTTCACGAGACCATTCCCACGCCTGCGCAACTGCAGCTCGTGCAGCAGCAACGGCGCCAACGGCGGTCCAGCTGATGCTTTTTTGTTTGAAACTGGTTTTTTCCCAGCAGATTTTCCATCTGCCATTCGCCTCGTCGGTGAAAACTTTCACTTTCTCCGGGACATTCTGCCGCACGGCCTTGTCCACGTGCTCTTTCAGTGTGTCATAGGTCCGCTTCTGCTCCTTGGGGCCAGCAGCACTGGATGCGGCTGGTTCTTTTTTTGCTTTTTCCTTGGCCTTAGCCTCCTTCAATTTCTCCATTGGAATCGTTTCCTTGGCAGTCCAAAAGGCCTTTGTTGCGGCCTTAATTTTCTTTTCGACTTTTTCGGCTGAAGCTGCAGCAGACACAGCCTTGACATGGGATAAGACTTTGTCCACTTCTCCCCCTAGGACGGTATCTTTGACCATTTCGTCTAGACATTCTTCCGCCCCAAACACTGCTGAAACAGGACTTTTTTGTCTGCTGACCATTTTGGTCACCACTTCCTTTTCGGTGAGCAAGGGGTTGACGTTCAACATGATGTTGGTGGCCAAAGAAATCTCATCAGGGACATCCTGTCCACACGACGAAGGCTCTGGAATGCCAAGGTCCTTCATGAACCTTCGCAATGCCACCTCTCTCATTCCAGCGAAACCGTCCTGCATGTGAAAATCCAAGAGCGAAGATGCCGGCTGACCCATCATGGTGATGCCGCAGTTTGCCTTCTTGAATTTCTGAAACATGTAAAGTGGGGACATAGCTTCCAGCCTAACAGCTTTGACGTTGTTCACATCGAAGACGAAAAGCCACTGAAGCTCCGAGATTTGCATGTTGAGGGAAATGCCCAAGGAAGATGAGGCTGCTGGCCAACACAGCGCCGCATGATCGTAGACGCGGATGACGTAGTACAAGGAGCCTCCCATGGAAACACAATGCCCCTCGGGCAAGAAGGACGCCCGGTAGGCTGTTTCGACCTTCGACCAGTCTCCATCTCCGCTGTGAATGTAGTCAAGCAAGGCCAAGTTGGCAAAGATCTGCTGCTGCGATTCCGGACTGAAAGTTGGCCAGGTTGCCTGACCGGTCACTTCCTTGAGTTTCTTGCAAAAATCCAACTCAGCCTGGGTATCATCTGAAGAAGCTTTCAGCGGCGCATGAAATAGCGCTGTCTCGTCAAAGCCAACCGGGAGGAAAACAAAATTGGTAGCTGAAATCTCCTTGCGGTCATATGACTTCAGGAGGCTGTGCTGGGTGCCCACTCTCCAAGCCTCCATTTTTGAAATGTGTTTCGAGGAGGCGGTTCTTGTCTCGTGTTCCCTTTGCAGCTTCTGCAAATCTTCCACTGACTTGCTATTCAGCAGAGATGACCAAAGGTCAAGAAGGAAGTGCTGGACGTGTGGCGGAACGTGTTGAAAATCTTCTTTGGCAAGTGCCCGCAGCGTCCACCGCATTGCAGGACTGGAGCTGCCCTGGCCATGCAACAGCTGCTTTGTTGCCAAGCTGCCGTCGGTGGAAGCTGCTTCTGTTGCCTCGTAGATTCGCTTCAGCAACTGCAAGCCACGTTCAACTTTCTCCTCCTCAGCTTTCAAGAGTATGGCACTCAAACCAGGCAGGCTCCAAGTGTGCCAAAGCATGGAACCGCACCGGAACTTCAGCAAACTCCTCATGCAACTGAAAACAGTGGAAGCCGTTGAATTGTCAATCGCAACTTCGTCTTGGTTGATGCCACTCATCAAAAGAGACATGTTGAAGCCAATGCGTCGAAGCTTTCGCTGGTCCTTCAAAACCAAAACCATGGCCTTCAACTCTTCCAAAAAAGACCAATCAGCCCAAGCAGCATACTGCTCCCGAGTGGCAACCTCCCCTCTCAAACGGTGCAGCATCAAACCAGAGGCTTCAGCTTCTGGCTCTTGGAGGAAGGCCAAGATCCTGCAGAAACACTTGGATTCTGGATCATTCAAATAGCGGGTCATTGCATGAAAGGTGTTCACCGACTTCCCCCTCATCTTCTCCAGCACCTCTTTGGCCTCGTTTTTTGCATCTTGTTTGCTTGTCCCCTTTGAAGCGGAGGCACCAGCAGAAGAAGTGCCATGACCACTACCAAAAGCCAAGCCACTCCCTTGGCTGCCAGATTGGCATGGATCGGGATCCCACAATTGGTCAGCATAGGCAACCCAACCCTGCAACAGGCACGTCATGGTGAACAAAAAAGTTTGCGCACTCCAGTGCTTCTCCACAAACAAAGCTGCTTGCGTGACAGAATTAAATCGGGAGAGTGAGGCCTTGGCCCCTTTGGATGTGACAAAAGCTTGCGTCGGCAAATCGCGCAAGAACTGCGCTCGACGGCTTTCAGTGTTGGCATGCCAAGGCTCATCGTTGTCCAGCAAGATCGAGGGCATGTAGTACTTCAGCACTGGATCATTCGGAGACAAATCACGGGAAATCTTCTCAGCAGTCTCTTTGATAAGCGTATGCCACCCTCCTTTCAAGTAGGGCCCAAATTTGATATTGAAAAGGTTGAGACTCATGGAACAGCTGGCCAGCAGGCCGCTTTCCGCAAGGCCCAAGGTGGCATCATTGCTTCGACGGTGCTGTGGGTCGTACACGTGCTCACACATCAAATTCAAATGCCACTTCATGAAGTTGGTCGCTGCGATCTGCAGAGCTTCTTGGTCCGTGCAAAGGGTAAGCAGAGCTGGTGGAGCATCTTCAGGAATGCTGTCTTCCATAGCCACAAATTCACGAAGGGGACGCCCCAATTGTTCCAGGCAATGCCTCACATCGTGAATCCAATGCAAGGTTGGCAATCTAGGAACGCTTGGCTTCGTCTTTCCATTCAAGCGTCTTCTCTTGGCATCAGGCTGCTCGCCTGCAAGAGGTGGGTTCATGAACTTCTCAGTCTGTCCTGCTAAAGCTTCAGGACCTTGCTGGAGTCCCGTCACGGCATTCACTGGACGGGTCACCTGCAATCAAGCCGCCAGCAGGGAAGTGGCTAGTTGACAGATCTTTGCTCCAGTGGATCTTTATTTTCACTGAAAAAGAAGGGCCTAAAATGCTTCCATCTGTGTAATCGTACTAATGAGGTCAGAAACAGGAAAACTGAAGGCCAATGCATCTGGAACATCTGCTGCGGCGGCCGATTTTGACCTATGAAAAATTATGCGTCCAAAATACACCCCGGGGCAATCAAAAACCAACACCGGGATGCGGGCAAACAACCTTTGAAAAATTATGGATCTACAACCTTTGAAAAATTATGAGATGCGCACAATTAAAAATAGTATTGCGCATTGTTTTTTTCGGCCTGAAACCCTTTGACCTTTGAAAAATTATGCGTCGCCATACGTTGGTTTTGGGAACCCCCGATCTCATTTTCTGGCACAATCCGGGTCAAAAAAACATATGACAAGTGAGGAAAAAAATGTTGGCTCTGCGCAACGCGTTTCTGAGGAACAAATTAAGCCAGCGTCCATTGTCCAAAACTTCGCTGCTCAAATCACTAATTAAAAAACATACGCAGCTCCTGCCCAAAAAAAAACGCCCACGCCTGCGGAGGGCATATGAAACCCTGCTTGGTCTTGCAGTCCCACGCAATCAGGTTCAAAATGGGATCTCCCAGCTGCACACCGTCAATGGTCAAAGAAATGGAATCGCCAGCTGAGAAAATTTGCTTTGCCTCTTGCAAATAAGAATATCGCTCATGATGAACATAATCACTGCCTCGCTGTTTGCCACTGGAACCCGGCATGCCAGCAAGCACCGTGGACACACTTCTCAAATGGCACTGCTGAGTGCGGCCAACCACGGCTGCCTTCATCTGGCCAGAAATTCTGCGGTATTGTCTGGCCGTCCTGCCCAGGGAGCAAGGTCTAGGCATCAGAGCCCTCTCAAATAATTGCCTTTCAAAACAAATTGAAAATAAAAAAACGGCATCTACCTTTTCATCTTTGTTCTTCCAAATGGGTGCCGCATCTGACTGGTATGTTTGAGCTGATCCTTCAAGTCTGGGATAGTCTAGGCTGGAAAAGAACATGGGTCACATGAATGCCAGCCAAACCTCCCAGCAACGAAAACACATGTGAAAATGATTCCTACGCACTTTCTGGTCTAACTTTGTAACCTTATTTTGTTCGTGACATTCCAACTCTGTGCTGATATGACCAAAAGGAAGACCCACCAAAATACCATATCGACCCGCAGCAAGGCGCCTCAGCGGCTGCAATTGCCACAACTCAGTCTGCTGCCAGATTGGATCTTGTTTGGAACCTTCTATCACAAGCATCAGCGCCCAAGTGACAACAGCCAAGCCTAAGGTGGCAGCCCTTCTCCGGTTCTGCGAGCATCTGGTGTTGATTTCCTCCTGACAGAGACGCAGAAGAGCTTCATGTAATGGCACTTCGCTGTCATCTGGACCAAAAACACGGAGCAACAACTTCGTCTTGGCGACAGAGCAAAAAGCTGGCCAATCAAGAAACACTTCTGCATCCCTCCGCAAAAGAATCACTTTGATTCCTGCAATCTCCATCGCAAGATCTGCAGCGACAAATGTGTCAATGAGGAGCATGACCAAAGAGACTGCGCGTGACTGAACTTGGCCAGCATCCAATTTCCATTGGGAGCGCTTGTGCGTGCCACGCGCAGACCAATGGGCCAACATCACCAAAATTGCAAAGGTACTGCCTGAATATTCTGTCATTTGGATGTTCCCGGTTGGTGCCTTGCCTTCCCTGGGCGATTGTCGCAGCTTTGAGTTCCCTGATTCCAAAAAGTGGCTTCGGCAAGTTTGTTGAAGTTCCTCCTCTTCATCCAAGCCATCCACCACAAAAACTAGGTAGGCAGCAAGTTTGGTGGCCCACGACTTCGCACCTTGCCCAATGAAATTGCTGCTTTGGTGGCCACCCAGCCAATCAACTAACCACCGGATGTGCCAAAAAATGCAACAGCAGGAGCGATTGGGACACTTGTGAGCCTGCAGTTCACAAGTGAAAACACTTTGGCTCTTCTTCAAAGACAAAGCCAGTGGAACTGTTACCTTCACAGCATCGCTCCAGGCAGTGCGAGAATCATCGGCCAAGTCGATCAAATCGTCTTCATCTTTTTGAAGTTGCAACCAATGAAACACTGAGGTGACAGACTGCGAGCCAGACTGGTCCACGTGTTGCAACACTGGTCCCGTATCATCTGAACATGTCAAGGTCACCTTTGACCAGTCTTGTGACTCCTCCACTGTGCAAACTTCTCCTGTCTCCACATTGTGAAGCAGAAGGGTGCGAGAGTTCCGGGTGAGCCGCAGGCTCAAAGAAGTCTGAACCTGGAAGGGTTCACCATCTCCTACTTGCATTGGAAAAGCTGTGGATCAAGCAGGCAAGTCAAACCTAACCAGATGGAAAGTTGGTCGAAAACTGGGTCACAAATATACATCCTACCACAATGTCCCAAGGCATGTGCACCACTTCAAAAAAACTGACTGTTTTGCATGCTGTTGCTTTTCTGCCTTTCCCACTACAAGCCACAAACTATTGATTATCATATTCATCTTGAGCCTGTGCATATCGAAAAAGGCCATGGCTCCAAGCCAGCTTCACAAACCAAAAAAAAACAAAGTGCGAAGACAGCAAGGTTCTGACGTTCTACCCATGTTTCTTTGGTTCTGATTTGTCTCAAGCAAAACAAACAGTAAAATGCAATTCGTCCCTCCACACTTTGGCATGGCTGCTTCACCAAACAAACCGCCTATTTTGCTACGAGTCGAGACGCTGACAGATGCAGCGCACAAACTCCAAGATGAGATGCACACGGCAACACGCCGATCATTCTTGTCTCAATAATTCTCAGGAGTCAGGTTTGAAACCAATTGGCAACTCAGAAATGTACGTGTAGGCGTCACTGAAGCTCAGGCGCCAAAGCTGGGACTGCAATGCCTCGCTCTCGCATCACTCCCACTAAAATGCTCAGCAAAAAGAACGGGATTTCCTCA
>Ga0126342_10019786_pt1 | contig 11396 bp, 13 predicted proteins | sample Cyp1metagenome_FD_92528 | JGI IMG/M metagenome (GOLD analysis project Ga0126342, IMG submission 92528) | Coral microbial communities from Lord Howe Island, Old Settlement Bay, Australia - Cyphastrea 1 metagenome | ecosystem: Host-associated > Invertebrates > Cnidaria > Coral ... | reverse complement strand
TATTGTAATGTATTGTAATGTATTGTAATGTATTGTAATGTATTGTAATGTATTGTAATGTATTGTAATGTATTGTAATGTATTGTAATGTATTGTAATGTATGTATGTATGTATGTATGTATGTATGTATGTATATATGCATGCATGCATGTATGTATGTATGTATGTATGTATGTAACTTACATAACAGTATGTATGTTAATGTAATGTAATGTAATGTAATGTTATGTCATGTCATGTCATGTTATGTTATGCATGCATGCATGCATGCATGCATGCATGCATACGTATACATATATATATATGTGTGTGCGTGTGCGTGTATGTATAAATTTGGGTATGTATGCATATATATATATATATACACATATATTGCTTATCAGGGACTAGGTGATATCAAATGGTAGCTACATGTTTTCAGGATTGCAATGGTATATTCCTATACCTACCTTTACTCCCAAAAATCAACCAAAGGCTGATGATACGGCTCGAAATGGCTTCCAAATGGCATTGAACATGTGACGTCCATGAACGCCCACAACATCTGATGGCTTTTCCTCAGGTCCTGGAACCAGCTGGCCCTCTAGGCGCCCCCACATGTTCAGCACCGGAATACCACCGGAGACCGGACGATCTTTGCCTTGGTCGTTCATCGGAAGTTGTCCCCGATGGAAACAATGAACTGGCGGCTCGATTCTCTTATCCTGATGGGGCCTAGCGGCCTACCCAAATCGCGGGAAGTTGCGCTCTTGGGATTAAAGAACTTCAAAAAAACTCTCGCTGGCGCTCCCTTCAGTTCGCATAGAAATCAGGAACACTTGGCAAGTGCTTCTTGAAAGTAGGTCCCTAGGTCCCAAAAAACCCAATGCCCCCTGCAAAACACCCATTTCTCTGATCATCTTTTCTGGTTCCATCTTTTGGACAGAATCTGTGTTCAACTCAAGGTTGAGTACCGCCAAAAAGTTGGATGTTCGGCTCCACTGTTTTTTCTGTTGCCTTTTCCAAGCTCCAAAACTCACGAGTTTTAGCGTTCAAACATTCCAAAACATGGCTCCGAACGATAAATACACAGTAACATATATCATACGCATGTATACATACATATATATATATATATATGTGTGTGTGTATGTATGTATACATATATATATATAATATGTCTATATATATATGAAAACAATAAACCCGGATAAAGCCGGGCATTCAGAAAGTCTGTGGGCTCCCTGGGTCCCAAGTTTTCCCCTCACCTGGACATGGCAAATCAGGAGGACATCCCAAGGAGGCCATCTGAGGCCTCGAGCCGCGTAGCTCCGGTGGAAAAATTCGAGGCCGGTTCCATCCGGAAATAGGTCTGGTTGGTTAATATATGGTTAATGATGGTTAATGATGGTTTATATATCTGGTTATTAACCAATAATTAGGCTAATATCTGGTTAGTACTGTGAAAATAATTAGGCTAATATATGGTTATTAAAATTATATGGTTAATGATGGTTTAAAATATCTGGTTGGTGGTTGACCTACCCCTCTGAAAAATATGAGTTCGTCCAGTTGGCATGATGACATTCAGAATATTATATATGGAAAAATAAAATTCATGTTCCAAAGCACCAACCAGATTATAGTTTAATAGTTAATCATAGTTTAATAGCTCATTAGAAACATAGTTTTAATGATAGTGATCTTTCAATACCATGGTTCATCATAGTCACAGATTTACCAGGCAATCTCCAGCATTCTATGGCTATGTGTTCCAAAAAATATCCAGATATGATTACCAGATCCATCATCTCTGGTACTTTAAAAGGTGTTTTTGGGGCAGCCGTGGCCCATGATGCCATGGAAATAGATGATGTTCTGAGCATGGATTTCCCAGCCATGGTTGATTCCAATGTGGGTAAAACAATGCCCACATTGCACCATCCCCCAGGAAAAATCACCATATTTATAGGTGGTATAAATAAACCATTCCCAGGAAACTGGGTGGTAAACATGGCATTGTTTTACCATTCATTGGTGAATATCTATCATTAATTGGGATAATCATGGGATATACTATTGTGAAGATTGGGAATACTAAGCAATATTAACCAGTATCAACCAGTGTTTAATCCCAATAATAGTTAATAGTTAATAGTTGGTTATAACCCACTATGGTCCCATTTAAATCCCATTTAAATCCCATTTAAATCCCATTTAAATCCCATAAAACCACCATTTCCCACATGGAGCTGCCATGATGAGTTCCAGGCAGAATCGGTTTGTCTCTCTTGGAGCTACGTGGTCTTGGCACTCTGGCGCGGCCTTGATGCGAAGCCGTGGGGTTCCCAGGGAGCGATGGGTCGGTAAGTGGTAAGGGATAAACATCACCCATGGTCATTATGGTGTTTAATAATGGTTAATAATGGTGTAATAATGGTGCTTAATAATGGTGTAGTAATGGTAAATAATGGTTTGATAATGTTTAATAGTGGTCATAATGGGATTTGAATGGGATTATAATAGAAAATCCCCATGGTTAAGGATGATTGATGGTAAATACTGGTTTAGTAATGGTTAATGATGGCTTAAGAAAGGTTAATAGTTCATGACAGTTCATGATTGACAATGATGAATACTGGTTAACATATGGCAACCCAGTGGTTTAATGTATAATGGTTAATAATTGTTGATGATGATTGGATACATTGAGCATTTAATGCTTATCAATGATTAACATGTCGTAATCCCATCCCCCTACCATCAAACACCTCCAGTCTGTGGTCCGGTCCCAGCTTAAGATGCACCCACTGGGGCCCTCACATGGCGTCTTCGGCACCTTCACCTTGGGCCTCCGGAAAAGAAACGAAGTCAAAGGTCATACCCCCAGTTACTATCTAGATATACCATATAAGCATCATATATGTGTATGTATAGGTTGATTTAAATCGACATGTTTACAATTCTTTGGACATGTTTTGCTGGTTCAAATCCCCATTTCCCATCATTTCCCTAGAGTTTTTAAAAATTTTATGATTCAAAGTCCCAGTTTTGCTGCTTCAAATTCCACATCTTTGCACTTGTTGCTGATTAAAGTGTTGCCTGGTCCCTGCCACATGTCAGGGTGGGCCTGGGCATTTCCACCGAAGAAATCCTTGGCTGCCACGAGTCCAATGACCAGATATTGGTTCACTAAGAGATAAATGTATATATATACAGATAGATATATAGAGATATATAGAGATATATATATATAGACACAGACATAGACATATAGATATAGACATATACATAAATGTGTATGTACGTATGTGATGTAATGTATTGTCTTGTATTGTAATGTATTATGTTGCAATGTAATGTAATGTATTGTATTTGTAATGTAGTGTAATGTAATGTAATGAAATGAATGTATGTATTTAAATGGAAACATACAAATCTGTATGCATACAACAAATAGAGATACTGGTGCGTACCCACTTCTATGTATATGCAAATAAATTTATTGATTGATTGATTACCATTGCTACTTTATACTGTCATATTATAGTTAGTGGTATTGCTATTATTGCTATTATTTCTATTATTGTCATCATTATTATTGCCGTTATAGTTATATTCACCACCATTACCAGTAGTATTATTTCCATTGTTCTGGTTACTATTTTGATCATCATTATTACTATTGTTGTTATTAGTAATCTACTAGTAATATTGCATTAGTGTTGTCACTACTGTTACTGCTATTACTACTGTTCTTACGAGTATTGCTAACTATTCTTGTTGTTGTTAGTGTTATTACCATTCTTACTATTATCACAATTTCATTTTTATTACTACCAATAATATTTATTATTACTGTTATTTATATATTACTGTTATTACTGTTATTACTGTTATTACCCTCTGGTAATTTAACATAGCTATGGAAAATCACCATTATTAATGGGAAAATCCACTATAAATGGCCATTTTCAATAGCTATGTTAGTTATTACTGTTATTACTATAATCGCGTCATTTCTTTTGGTGATACCCCCTGGCCGCATCCAAGATATCCAAGTCACTGCGAGGTGGCTCTCGAGGTGGCTTGCGACAGGGTCCTGGTGAAGGTCTCCTGAGTGTCCTCTAAGGCCTTCGGCGCTCAAAATGGGACGAAAACACATGAGATTTCAATGGGTTTCTAGATGGTTTTTCCGTGGAAAACATCAGAAAACATCCTGGATTTCAATGGATCTAGGATGGAGATGATGGATTTAGGTTGATTTGAAGGTTGTTTTTGAACGATTTGAAACGGTTTTGACCGCCGAAAAAATCAACAAACATCAACAAACCATCAAAAGGGGGATACGTGCAGTGCATACTAGATACAATATACATTCGTACATAAACACATACATAGTGATATGATATGGAGATGTAACTTGGGGATACGCACTCCAGCAATCTCACAGAGAAATCCGATGTTTCAAGAGTCAAGAGGTAAACAATCATGTACTATATACTTTTATAGGTAAATGATGGAAACCTCATCAAACAAATAAGGAAAAAACATCAAGTACCTGACAACAATGCGAGTGGATGGTGATGATTGATAGGGGCGGTGCAATCGAAAACTGAGTCTCGCGCCTCATGTGTGAATGCTTCCCAGGTAGATGTCATAACATATGCTGGAACGATTCATACTTGTTGACTTTACAAATCTGAATCCCTTTCAACGAAACATTCAACCGGATTTTTGTGGCTCATAGCCGTGAAGATTTCTATTCAACCCTTCACCTTCCCTGGCGCTGCCCTGGACCTGCCTCAGGCTGCGCAGACTCCTCCTCCTTCTCCTCCTCACCCTCCTCTTGCGCGGGAACTTCGGAGGACCACGCCTGGCACGCTGCTGTGGTAAGATTCGATGTAGCTGGAGATATTATATATATATATACATACGTGCATCCACAATTGCATACCACTTCTCAGGGGTACTATAGATATCTGTATATAGAATAGAACAGATATCTGAGTGAAGTCTGGAAAATGAGAGACAGCCCAGGTGCGCCAGTCCCAGCCTGGAAGGACGGATCCGAGGGCGGCGGCAACGGGGCGATGTCATGGGAGTAGATGCAGCTCTCACCATGGGGACCTGGGGCGTTTTGGGTTTCGGGCTTGCGAGGGGTGCTGGAGCCCAGGAAGGAACTTGATTCTGCTTGGCTCACGAAAGGGCATGGTATGCAAAAAAAAACTGCACAGATGCAAAAAAAACTTTATAAAGTATATAATGTTCAAACCGATTGTGCGATCATTGTACTAAGGCAAGGAACATCATGTTAGCCTCGTCAAGGGTCACCCTAAAGAAACTCACCGCCAAAGAAAACCCGGCGTTATGTCACAATTTGCCGCGAGGGAAAGCTGGGACCCCTGACAACATCCCAATACAGCAAGGAAGCGACATGGGAGCATGCTGCAAAAGCGTGGCCTTGGTTGAGCAGAGTGCTATCAAGCCACCTTCCGGAGAGGTTGTGTGACATGTGGTATTGGGTTGAAGGCACTGAAAAAAGACATAAAGGACCAACACCACAAACATCAACAGAAGAACGGTCCCCTGCAAGCTTCATTCACATCTCGATTTGGGGGCACTAGCTAGTTGCACAGTTGAAGGATTTTTTACATCTCAACACAATTTCGTCCTTGATTCTGTTGGTTGACCTACATGCTGTCACCGTGGATGTGAATGGTGTGACCCGATCTTCAATGTTCTTTGATCTCTTATCACCACTATTCACCACTTCTAACCCCAGTCCATAGCTACCAGATTGTGGTACACGTTGCCAGCCATCCCAGGCCCCGAGGTCATCCCCAGGTTCTCTCAGGTGCCCCGGGCGCATTGGCGCAGTACAGCGGATCAAACTCCCGGCGCGGACGGCACACTTCGTGCACGAAGGTGCAGCTGGGCCTTGGAGATAGCCAAAAAAAAATCATCAAAGATGGGGAGAATAAGAACAACTGGGGAAGACAGGTGCAACCCTAATGGATGGTTAATGGATGCTTATTCCCCCAAATGGTAATCATTTTGATAGGTTTTGGCCCATCCCCAGAACAACTACAAACATGGGGTTCATAGAAGAGATGAATGGATGTTGCGATTTCATTCTCTGTTCATAATACACACCCCGTTTATCGGGCCATCCAAATAAACAAAATCACAACAGTAGCCGGGGTTTCTACAGGGGGCATATATATATATATAATTGAAAGGGATTCAAGGGTGGAGAAGTGGGGTTGCCTTCTAGGAAACAAAAATGGCTGGGACATCCCCAAGTTTAAAAGCACCATGTGTCGACTCATGGAACTGGGACGTGTGAACCCATGGCCTGAAGATCCCAATGATGGCCATTTGGTGCTCCTGAATCATGTATGTCCTTTTCGGCCGTGTATACGTCTTAGTCATAAGAAGTCATGATCAGGATAATATGGGATATACATGTGAATCAATATAAAACATACATCAACATATCTATACATACTGTATATCATGAAAGTAACTCTAAGATTTGTAAGTATCTCAATATATCTTTCTATTCATGCACTCCGACCTACACAGATCAAAGATGTTCTTTTCTCAAAATATGTTTGAAGATACTCAGCAACGGATTCTGTTCACACCCCACTGCCGCCCCCGACAGGCGGCAGTATCCCTTCGCCCGCATCCGCGGGCAGAAGGTCAAGCCTCGAGATTTTCGTCGCAGCTGGAGGTCTGCACTGGAGGATTTCGGGGACAGGGAACCCCATCATTGTGGAAAGATACTATGGGATATATAATGAGATTTATAATGATATAATCATTACCATAATGGGATTTATAATGCTATCACCATGAATCATAATCATGTGATTATCATGGATGATGATGCATGGTGAATGATGGTGAACTGGTGGTTACTCCCATCCCCTATGGTGCCAAATATCTGATCTCATCCCCTACAGAAGCATGCTTTCTGGGTGTTTAATACGAACCGGGAGGGGATGAATTTCGGGGGCAAACCTCCAGAATGATGTGTTCAACATGTTTCAAGCATTTTAAGCAACAGCTCAACCCATCATGATAACGATGAATTCTGATTCATGGATTGGTTCGAGAGAAAATTGAGGTTGAAACGGTGATTGCAAGGCCTTGATGTCCAGTGTTTCATGTGGTAAACCCAATGATAAACCGACCATTTGGGGATGGTTTATACATGTTTATACCACCCATTTCTGGTGATGACGCGGTGGTTTATTGGCCTTGCCAAGCTATTTTGAACCCTGGCCTGATCCTTCAACTCGATCCACTGAGAACCCCCCACGCCGCAGGTGCTCGGAAGGATCCACGGGCGTCGGCAAGTCGCGTTTCTAGGCAAGCCACATTAGGCCAGTCAGGATCGGAATCAACAGGTCGACATCATGAGGGATCCTCTCATAGTTCGAATCAAGAACTGGTGAGGCAACAAACTTGGCAACGGCACCTGCTTTGGATTGGCAACTGCTCGAAAAAACCATCTCCAACTTGGATTCTTAATGGTTCCAGAATTCACTTCTCCCACCTATACCCTGTACCCCGGAATCCTTGGCAATAAAATGACAGTTTGGCGGCTAAGTCCATTCACCAAGCTGGTATTGAATGTTCATCCAAATATTCAAGAGCGAAAATAAATTAGGCACCCCAGTCACAGAAAAACACTAGAACAAACTTGGGGTTCCAGCACAGAGCGTTCCCCAACGATTCCATTTGTAGGCCCATTTGTTCCCCTAAATTTCCCTCAGTTGTGCAGCAAAAACTGGCTGGAAAAATCCGCCATCCCTCAAACCAACATCAACCCTGCCAAATAGAGGGTTGGAACACTACATTCCTCTTAAAAAATCTTCAAATCAGTAATTCGCAGGGTCTATGTGAGCTGGAGGGTTACAGTACATCAGTACCCTGGTTCCCCGATTTATATTTCCCTGGTTTCCCCCTGAATTTCCTACATCAAAGGTACCAAACCCCTGAGCCCCCAGACGTCCACCAGGCCATGTGCACTGGGAATGGCCTTGGAGTTTCATCTGGCGAAAGTTTTTCATTCCTGGCTGTGTCTGAAAATGGTGACTCCCCAAATGGTTTCATAGGAACCATTTATGATTAGCCAGTGGATTTGGGGATACACTATTTTCAGAACAAACCCTTACGTCTCTTGTGTTGTCTGAAAATTAGGGCATACAAACCATTGTGGGATACATTATTGATTACCAAACCCATGATTTTTGCTTGGGATACCCTCTGGTAAACTAACATAGCTATGGAAAATCACCATTTTTAATGGGTAAATCCACTGTAAATGGTCATTTTCAATAGCTATTTTGACATAACCAGAGGGTACACCCCATATGTCTTCTGGTGGATCACCATACCCCACCGAAAAATGTCAGGCATCGCCTCCTCGGGCAACCCGACCACTTTCAGCTCGAAGCCCGGTGCGGCGGGCGCTGGCGGCGTGGATCTCGCAGAGCCTATTGGGAGGGCGCCGCAGCAAGAAATTGGGGGGTTGACCTGACCCATATCATGGTTATATCATGGTTAATCATGGTAAATCCATGTAAATCCTGTGTGAAACGTGATTATATCATGGTTAATACTAATATCACCACAGAAAAAAAATAGATCAATTGAATTGATTGACCCATCAAATTTAATTGGTGATATAAATTCCTGTAGTGATGAAACCTTTTTTGTGCCCTCAGTAATTTTGAAGCATGGCCAAGGCCATGATCTCAAAGATGCCTTGCGATGAAGGCAAAATATGTGTGGGCCAGTGACTCCTATGATCTGGCCTTGGATGCATGCAATTTTTATCTGTCAACGCGGTTTTCTTAAGACCAAGCGGGTGTTCATCGCAGGTCTTGGCAAGCCTAAAGTCTAACACGCAGTTCCATTGAATGATGTTCTCAATGGTTTTTTAAATGAATGGAACGAGTGAAGGGACGATGAGTCAGCCAAACCCAGCTATCTCTCAAGTCATACAGAGCGATCAACCTTACACAATGTGGTAAACCCAAGTTTAAATCTCCAATGTGGGTGCTCAGTTTCTGATGAAATTGAGTGTGGTGGGTTGATCACATGATTTTTCATCAATGTGGGTAAAACAATGCCATAAAATATCCCCCGGATCACCATTTGTATTAGGTGGTACAAACCATTCCCAAATGGGTGGGTTATTTATTGTTTTACCCACATTACTACCCTTTGGTAAACTAACATAGCTGTTCAAAATGGCCATTTATAGTGGATTTACCCACTAAAAATAGTTATTTTCCATAGCTATGTTAGTTTACCCACATTACTAATGTCCACTTGATAACCTCCGATTCCGGATGATTCATCTGCGCTTGTCCCAGTTTTTGCCGAGCTGCGTCGAGGGTCGGCCAGAATCGGCTGCACTTGTGGTTGGCCGATGGCCGTGTAACCTCAACTGGATTAAGAGCAACATGGAGCAAACATCTCCATGTTAACCACAACCATCTCGGCAAATTTCAGGGGAAAGCTGCCTAAAATGAACTAAAATGAATGTTTTGCTGAAAATGTCAGCGTTTCCAAAGCAACTCATTTGACCATTCCAATTTCAATCATCGTCCAGATCCTGGGGCCTGAGACTGGTATGAATGCCACCACCAATGGATGCGACCCATGGCCTCGGTGTTTTACCACCGTCTTTTTTTTCCAATGAGAAAACCTCCATTGAAGGGATATTTAAGCCAAATCATGGTTTATAGTGATTTACCATTGTTTTACCATGGTTTACAGTGATTTACCGTCATTCTGCGTCCATTGTTCCCATCGGAAATTTCAACGTGCGTCATTTCGCAAGTTTCGTAAGGTGCAGTTCCTCCACATCCGTAGTGCTGTGACCCCGCACGTGTTTCCCATTTCACGACCTGTGGCAGCTCGCAGCTCAAGAGCTGAAAAACAATGTGGGTAAAACAATGCCATTTGCACCATCCCCCAGTCATCACAATTTTTAGAGGTGCTTTTATAGGTGGTATAAATAAACCATTCCCAGTTCATGGGTGGTAAACATGGCATTGTTTTACCCACATTAGACGTATTTGGCGCACAACACCAAACGTGCAGAACATGTTTGGCTCTGTTTCAAATTGGCATCAGTAATGGCTTCTTATGGCTGACCTTGGGTAAAGCATATTGCAACCTTCAGACAATTATGATCTTAGCCGAAAAAAATCTGACATAATTTATGACAGTTTTTCTCCGCAAAAAAAAAACGGGTTCTTGCTCCAACCTTCAAAAAGTGTGTTTTCTTTACCCACCAAAACCTGATTTATGGTGGTTTAATGGGATTCAATGGTGATTTACTGGTGATTTTATGATGGTTTAATGGGATTTACTGTACCCTCGGGTTATTTCACAATTCACGCATTTGGCGCATGAAAATCGGCCATTGACCACCCAAAAAACATGGCCTCCCCATTTGGCCGTGGCTTTGGCGCTGCTGGGACGGCGAAGCTCTTTCGCCACCCTGACTAGGCCGGGACGTCACCTTGCCATTTCACAATTAATTGGTTAATAATTGGTGAAATGCTGAAAATTAATTGCTTAAATTGGTTATACCATGTTATAACCCATATTGTCCATTAATCACCGTTAGAAACCAATTTGAGCAAGATCTGAGCAAGGATATCTTGGTGAGGCTACTGGCGACTCCCATTTTCCAACAGGAGCCTGGTGCGAAAATCATTCCAAAACAATCACCGTCTCCCTGGCCCCATTGGAAGGAGCGCCTTTTGCCATTGGAGGTTCCCTTCACCTTAGAGCCGAGTCATTGTCCCTTGCAGCTTGAAAGTTCACTCAGTTTTCATGGAGTTATGACTTCTACAAAAGTGGAAAAATCCCTGAAAGATCTGCGGATGGGATGTCGGGGATAAAGTCCACACAGTGCAGGAACCAAGTTCACACAGCATGAGGACTTGACTGAAGCGCTCCTTCCTTGAGCTGCGGACCTGCCAGGGGTTGCTTGAATTTGCATCTCAGTTTGTTTGATGCGGTTGGTAACACGGATACAGAGTGAAAAGAGAGAGAGAGAGAGCCGGGGGGAAAAAGATTCAAATATATATATATGTGTGTGTGTGGTACGTATAGTACGTATAGTAAGTACGTGCGTCTGTCTGTCTGTCTGTATGTATGTATGCATGTATGCATGTATGCATGTATGCATGTATGCATGCATGCATGTATGGATGTTTTGGATGTTATGGATGTTATGGATGTTTTGGATGTAATGTATGTAATCTATGTAATCTATGTAATCTATGTAATCTATGTAATCTATGTAATCTATGTAATCTATGTAATCTATGTAATCTATGTAATCTATGTAATCTATGTAATCTATGTAATCTATGTA
>Ga0126342_10019785_pt1 | contig 11397 bp, 11 predicted proteins | sample Cyp1metagenome_FD_92528 | JGI IMG/M metagenome (GOLD analysis project Ga0126342, IMG submission 92528) | Coral microbial communities from Lord Howe Island, Old Settlement Bay, Australia - Cyphastrea 1 metagenome | ecosystem: Host-associated > Invertebrates > Cnidaria > Coral ... | reverse complement strand
TAGTAGTAGTACTACTAGAAGTTGGGGTCGGCGGATATAGAACAGAAAAAATTGCTACCAATGCTGTGTCAGAAAATCCTTTTCCCTTTCGCGCTCCCCCTTGCGCAGCCGGGGTCGGCGGATACCACCTTTTTAACAAATCGTGATGACTGGGGATGGAAAAAATGGCATTGTTACACACCCACATCATTTTTTGGCCATGCTTGGCCAGGTGGTGGATGCGATAGTATCCTGTTGGAAGGTGATCTAGTGTTGAGCATCAATGGAAAGCCAGTCACAAAGCCACACGATGCTTGGCCGAAAATGCGAAAAATGCGAACGCGTGAACTGGGGAAATCTGGATGGAACTGGGATATCTGAAAAATGACACGTGGCTGAAAATCCAGATAGTTCCTAAAGGATATCTGAAAAAAAATAGTGCTATGATGCTATGTAGTGCTTATTTTGCATCAAAGTCCTTGAAATTTTTGGTTTGTTTTGAAGGTCCGGCCTAACGGGAAAAAGGCAAATTGATGCAAAAACAGCCGAGGAAATCGAAAGAGAGATGCGGAAATGCCACACTTGTGATGGGGAAGAGAGTGTCAGCAGCATGCGGTGGCGCGTGCAAAGATCCAGACAACCCATGGATCTGGACCTGACTCCCACTCTTCTTCATTCAGATGGCACGGAACACATTGTAGCAACTTGCCCTGGAGTCCAGGTTGGTCCAGGGAGCCAAAGGTTGTGCCAAAGGGAGCCAAAGTCAATGTTTCCGACGGCTCAAAATCGTTGTTTGGATAGAGTTAAGCAATATTGAAAAATAGGTTCAATCAAGATTCAACAGTCTTATAATCAGCATCAAGCAGTTGTAACATCTACTAAATCAAAATCATGTTGTTGGTTCAAGGAATAGTCAACGGGAATGTCAATGTGGTCTACCATCGAATACTTCCGGGATTCCATCCATCGATTTTCTCATCCACGTCCGGGAGTCATCACCCAAAATCCCACAGATCATTTAGGTACCCGGGGTACCCCAATCGCAGAGATGCCAACCAGGGGCATAGATCAGATTGTAACTGGCATAGGTTTTATGCAAGTTTATGCATTCCCTCACAACTGGTAGATCGGAACTCGATTTCGATTTCCATCTGAATTCCAGGCAAATCACCCCCCTGTTGATGAAATTGCGAGCATTATGTGTATTCATGAGGCATATAGTTCTTCTTGAGCTATAGCCCTCCAACAATTAATGCATCATACATATAATCATATCATAATCCGAAAATAACTTTCCAAAAACAACTAACATCAGTTAAACCATGACTTTAATGTTTCCAAGGTTCCCAACACCCATATCAAAGAGCTCCAAGCTCCCACCCCGGCCCTTAAGCCGTTCAGGTCTTCAACGGGGTGGTGCTGCGTCCCACCCCCCGAGCCGTGGCGGAGCGTGGGGGGCCCACCTTGCCCTTCACCCGACCTGGGCAGGCGCGAGGAAGCCACTGGTGGAGCTCCAACATGGCATATCCATGGCATTATCCAGGAATGGTTCACCTAAAGAAGAGTGACTTAATTATGGATTAATAATGTTGGTGGTGACTGGAACCATGGAATTTTATGACTTTCCATTCAGTTGGGAATGTCATGATCCCAACTGACGAACTCCATCATTTTTCAGAGGGGTTGAAACCACCAACCAGACTTGTATGTGTTGATAATCATGTCTTGATGATAATGTGTTGATAATAATGGGTTGATTTCAGAATGGGTTGATGATTTCAGTGGGTGGTTCAATGTGGTTCATATGGTGAACAATGGTGAAGCATGGCTTAATATCATCATTGTTGGTACCCTCTGGTAAACTAACATAGCTATTGAAAATGGCCATTTATAGTGGATTTTCCCATTAAAAATTGTGATTTTCTATAGTTTTGCAAACGTTTACCAGAGGATAATGGCTTGATATTTTTGGTGGTCTTTCCAGGGAACCAATGGTTTTGGATGGTTTTGGCCTTCCCATTTTGGGGTTTATGTGGGGCAAAACCCGCCAAGAACATGCTTTCGGAAGAAATCGCATTTTGGCACATGCCCTGCATGGACATGTGCCAAAATAGCAAATGGTGGATGCAGTGGCTGTGTTTATATTCCCCGCTTGGGCTGAATTTCCAAAGATTCGAAAGAGAAGCCTGCTGATTATGTGACCACTAAGAAGGAGGGACTGCTCATTTATTTGGTTGGACAGCACGTTTGCAGAAATTCTCAGACATTCTAATCTGGTTGGTGGTTTGGAACATTTTTTATTTTCCATAATATATGGGATAATCCTTCCCATTGACTCATATTTTTCAGAGGGGTGGCTCAACCACCAACCAGTAATCATTATATAATCCTTCACTTTTTTTTTCTGATTCATTTCCTTCACCACAATGGCCTCCAGGGGCTGTACTTTTGGTGCCTTTGCAGCATTGGCAAAAATGTGGGGGACAGCGCAAGGCTACTGAGCACATTTTGAATGTGTGGATTGATCAATTTGAAAGTGGTTGAATGCCCTGGTTGCCAAGGGCCTATCTGTATTCCTACTAGCCATTATCATTAGAATTATCAGATTTATCAGTTGATAACTGGGATCGCGAAAAATAATTATCCCATGATTGAGTTGCTTGTCAATTCCATTTACCCTCTGGTAAACGTTTACATAGCTCTGAAAAATGGACCATGAAAATGGATGATTTAGCTATTAAAATGGTGATTTTCCACAGCTATGTTAGTTCGTTTACCAGAGGGTAAGGGGATGGCTGGTCAATAGCTACCCTCTGGTAATTTAACATAGCTATTGAACATGGCCATTTATGGTGGATTTTCCCATTGAAAATGGTGATTTTCCATAGCTATGTTAAATTACCAGAGGCTATCCAATTCCCACTGGCCCAGGTACATCTATCCAGGTTCGCCGGCCGATACCTTCAGCTTTGCCGACAGTCGCGCCATGCGAAGCTTTCCGGAAATGGGAGATCTACCGGGGAGGATTAGGAGGATCCTTGAAAATAAGATGGGTATATAATGGTATATAATATATATATAATATAATATATACTTGAATATATATATATATATATATAATATATAATATATATATATATAATATAATATAATATATATATATAATATTATATATATAATATTATATATAATATATATATATATATATATTATGGGGTGAGAATCCAAGTATATACTTGTACAATGTTGTACATCTAATATATGTGAATGTCATTCGATGATATTTCATGATATTTCACTGGACTGCTAGCAACCAGGCCTATGACTATTATCACTGCAACATGCTGAGACCAGTTACTGACTGGGATAAGCCTTCAAGTACCATTTCAGGGTGTCTCAGAACAGTTTCCACTTGAGTGGTTCTATAGATGAAATTTGTCCCATTGTGTTGGATCACACACAGAGTTTCAACAGCATTTGGCATCCCCAGATGGGAAAAACGCATATGGGGGGCCTGCCTGAACTGAGGGGCCTGCCTCTCAGATCATCCTTTTTGGCTGTAAAGATTACTAGCTTGGGGTATTCCCCATTTTGAGACACACCCAGATGGGTCTGAACATGGGGAATACCTAAAAATTGCCATTTTAAAACGGGAAGATCATATATGGAGCAAGAACATTGGGAATATCCTACATATTAAGCCAAACCCATATGGAGGTTTCGTAAAATGGAGGTACCCCCAAATCATCCATTTATAGATGGATTTTCCATTATAAACTATAAACCATCCAGCGTTTTTGCGGGTTTATTTCCATGACTATGGGAAACCCCCCAGTCATGAAGCACGTTCTTTCGCTGTTCGAACGCTCAGGAAATTTGGGTTGGCTTGTGCAGCTGAACAATGAGCCGACACCCAGCATCGAATCTGGGCGTTTTCGAGGGTTGCCTCGTAAAATCCAACGTGGCAAGCTGCGGGAAATGGAGATTTTCCATAGTCATGGTGGCATGGTGGTACCTCAATAGCTGGATGGTTTTTCTTGTGGAAAATCCTACGAAAATATTGATGATCTGGGGGTACCTCCATTTCAGGAATTTGGTCTCTGCAGTAAACGAGCTTTGAATGGGAAAATCATCAATCAAACATGGCCAGCTGAGAAATTCCCCACAATTTAGATTGGGGAAATGTGAATCATCGATGAAAGGGGGATTTGCTAGCTTTGATTGCCAGAAGGTAAGCATTCTCATAGCCAGACACTCCATTGACCCATAAATTGACCGGTGGTGCGGTTGTTGCTATGTAGTGACCCCTGCTATTGCTACTTGAGTCATCAATCAAGCACCATTTACCTCATTGAAATCATTCAAGTACTGAATCCCCGGGTAAAGCAATATTTCGTCCTCAGATTGAAGCCATTTTTGGACAACTAAGAGCATTTGTTCTGTTGGAATCATAGGGAAGCTATCGTTTAACATTTTTCCAGCTTTGAAACCATAATATGTGGCTGAATTTCATGTTAATTCCGCATCTTGAGTAAAACATCATCTTAAGTTCTTAAGAATCTTATCCCCATAGTGAATGTCTTCTTTTTAAACCCATTTTGTCCAATTTTATCCCATCCCCCTAATATTCGACATCCCCATTGTATGGTCCAAATATGTGATTTTTCTGGGAGGTGTATAATAGTCAGGGGAAGGGACTATTCCAATGGTTACAACATGTTACAACTATCAATCCAAATTCAGCATAATTATATCCTCATTATATATCCTACTATTGACATCCCATGAATATCCCATCCCGCTTGTTCTGGGTGATATATACCATCAATATCCCATATATATATATACCATTAATATCTTGATTTCACTATATATATATAATATATCCCTATTGATTTCTACAAATATAATATAGGGATATATATATATATCCCGCTGACATCCCATCGATATCCCACCCAGGACCGGCTTCTTGAGATCATTCACTCGGGAGCCTTGTCGGGCTGCGAGTGGCTGCGCTGCCACGTGATGGATGCTGAGGGGAGGTTATCTGTGCGGGCCTTGAGGCCAGGATCCGTGAGGATCCGTGAGGGCTGGAGATCAGGATCATATGGCTATGGATCAATACCTATAAGATACATTTTTAGGGTGATGAACATCCATGTACCAGCTATTTTGAGGTTCACCAGGGGTACCAGGGTTTTGACCCATCCCCATATTCTTTGATTTTAAATCAGGATTTCGCAGAGATTTAACCATTGAACAGGGGAAGATAGAATGGGTATATGTGGGTATATACCGAAGTTGATCTGGTATGTGGCTTAAAAAAGGTTTTTAAGAGTACCGATATATGATTGTCAAGTGTATTTCTGCTGATGATCCCCATTGACGAGCATATTTTTCAGGGGGGTTGAAGCCACCAATCAGAAAGGATGAGCATCATATGTACTAATTTACTATGGTCAAAACATTATATTTTGTCATCAAAGGTGATGGTAATCGCTCCGCGTTCATACAACAAGAGGGGTTAATGTACCCGCTATTTCTGGAATCCCTCATGCTGGTTGGATGACCATACCCCATACCTTTTGGCCATGAAACATCTCAAAGTCTCAGGGCATCTTGAAACTACAAACTTACATGAAAGTTCCCCTCTAGACCCAATTTAGCACAGTTCTTCTGGGGTTTACCAACCTTAATTCGTTGGCTTTGCCATTCGGAAATCTTTTTCTGGCAATGGGACATCAGCATATATCATCGTATTCACTGGGTAGATCATCTAAAGATAGGTGCATTGCCAGGATTAGTCATCAGAGGGTGTGTTCTTTGAAGGATGTAGTGAGCCTATTGGCCCAAGGTTACCATGTCGGGAAAACAAGGTTTGTGAACCCCTTCCCCTAGTATTAAGTATCTACACATGAGACACTGCTTTAGTACTGAATCTCTTCATTTTGCAGGTCGGTATGGGTGTATTTGATGATGTAGGTGATATTGCGGGATGGGAATATTGGGTCTACAGCATTGCTTTCGATGTGGCGTTTGAGTCTTGGGGGCAACCAGCAAAGTCGGAGGGCAATGCAGACTCGGTCGAACCATTACAATGGATGAGTGACACTTTTTGCAGCCCGTAGTATGAAATTATTGTTTGGTTTGGAGGTTTCAGGTAGCCTCCAGATATCTCGACAAAGCAAAACACCTTTATTTGAAGATATTTGAAGTTGATTCAGACATTTCCAGTGAAATACCAGATATCCCAGATGCGTGGCATCTGAACCAGCCTTTGCAAGATCCTTGGAGTACCCTCTGTATCAGAAAATATTTCCCACTTGTACGTGCCATATTGTTGGTATGTAAACAATCTGGTTGGTGGTTTCAAACATTTTTTATTTTTCCATATATTGGGAATTATCATCCCAACTGAATAATATTTTTCAGAGGGGTACGTCAACCACCAACCAGATTAGATTGTTCTAGCCACTTGCCAAGTGGGATGCTCATCCAAGCAGCCCCATCTGGATATGCAGCGCAGGCCTGATTTCGAGTTTTGGCCCACGGTGGAGATCGTGTCTCTTGGCGCTCTGTGAGTTCATGGCAATGCCTGGGGCTGGCATTTTTGGACGAAATCACTTCGCGGGGCTAGGGGGTAGGATGTACAGAACTTTGCAATCACTGGATCAGCAACTTAGCTCTTGTCACGGCAGATGGGTTGAGTGTTCGCACAGAGTCCTTCGGCCCTACGGGCCGTGGTATGAATTCCGAGGCGCAGAAAGAGTCAGGGTCAGGAGACATACCAAGCCCCAACGTGGGAACGAGTGGAACACATGGCATAGCACGGCTCGCCCAAAGTTGTGGCTTCGAGTAGCAATCCCCTGCTTCATTGGTCCAAAAAATCGGCTTCCGCTGCGGCGACGACGCAGCGCTTGGTATTGAGAAACCTTTTCAATACCTATACCAAGACACTCAGAGTTCCCACAAGAATTGATGAAAGATGGTCAAAGTATCAGAAAGTCATGGTGGACTCACAATTTCTGAAATACTCTGGCGAGCCATGGAGTGTCTAGGTAGCCGCATTCTGGCAATCCATGTGGATTCCATCCGTGCTGAAAAGAAACATTGGCGTGGACGTGTACCGCTCGAACAATGCGCGCTGAAAATAATACACGACTCAGAAGCGACTGGATTCCGTTTTTTGAGTGTAGACTCTTCCAATCTTCCAAGTGTTTGCCGTTGCGAGCTCCATTTTGCTTGTTCTAGACGGAGTAAACATGGGTAAACTCAGCACCACCAGGGAATACACCACCAGGGCCATGCGATCAATTCCCAAATCATCACCATGACACCTTCCGAAGATCAAGGCGCCTTCGACATGAGATCGTGCCAGATGCTGCTTGTGGCAGCCTCATTGATCTCACTTTCTATAGGGAAGATGGCAAACAATATATATATATATATATATCATATATATATATATATCATATATATATATATATATTCTATACATTATATGATAAATAAATATATATATTATACATATCATATATATATATATATCCCTTCATTCATTGCTAGATTGGGAATGAGTTGAAACCAGTTGAAACCACTTGAAACCATCAACCACTTTGAGTTCTGTGTACCTCCTCGATCCGAAGCTCAGGCTATGTGGCGGCCATCAGCGCTTGTGTGCGTGGTCAGCAGTGGGCCATTTCTTTGGATTTCTTATCAGAGGCTTTGGAGAAAAGTTGGGGCATCCCAGATGCCCCAATGGATGGTGCGCATCGACCAATATCGACTCGACATCATATACCATAACTGATTGGTGGTTTGGAACATGATTTTGTTTACCATATATTGGGAATATCATCCCAACTGACTTTCATATTTTTCAGAGGGTTGAAACCACCAACCAGATAATCATCATTAACCAGAATTAGACATATCCAGAGTTGTCAACAATTATCCATAATTTTCGATGGCTATGTCAACAAATTGGGGTCTTGTGTATTTACATTTACCAGACATCTCTGATTCACAAGGCCTGGAGATGGGGAACGCTGTCTTCGGCAGCATTCTGGGGGCGTTGGTGGGAAGCTCAGTGTTCTCTGGTGGCAGCGCTGGTAGGGCCCATGGTATGTCCATTGTATGGATGTTACCCTCTGGTAATTTAACATAGCTATTGAAAATGGCCATTTATAGTGGATTTTCCCATTAAAAATGGTGATTTTCCATAGTTACGTTAGTTTACCAGAGGGTATCACCATGCTGAATTGATGGTCATGATGTACTTCAACTGATGGTTGAACATGATTAACCATGATTAAAGCTGGTTAAACCCGATTCCGGAATATGGCCATGATAATCATTGTGTTCTGGATGTATTAAGATTGGTATATATATATATATACATTATTATATACATATTATATATTATTATATGTAATTATATATATAATCAAATTATATATTTAATTATATCTCTATATATATAATATAGTTATATATATAATTATATATAAATATAAATACATACATTACATTACATTACACTACATTACATTACAATACAATACAGTACAATACAAAACAAAACAATACAACACAATACAAAGTACTACAATACAATACAGTACAATGCAATACAAAACAAAACAAAACAATACATACATACGTTACATTGCATTGCATTGCATTACATTTCATTTCATTTCATTACATGACATTACATATATATATGGGTTTCCCTAAACAGCTCCAACCATGTTGACAGATGTGGATTGCATCTTGGGCTTCTATTTTGGGGGAATTCGCTGCCTCAATACACCAAGTTGGTTGATCAACTGGCAGGAGAAGCATCGACTTCAGCTAGTTTGGGGGACGGGACACAGGTCGGTTTTGACCTCTTCCCTACCCTCTGGTAATGACTAACATAGCTATTGAAAATGGCCATAGAAATAGTGGATTTTCCCATGAAAAATGGTGGATCTTTCCATAGCTATGGCCATTTATAGTTGATTTTCCCATTAAAAATGGTGATTTTCCATAGTTATGTTAGTCATTACCAGAGGGTAATAGGTTTTCCAGTCATCCCGGAATGGCTTGTCACCAGTCGCATCCCCAGTCGCTGATCTCGGTTGTGAAAAATGTTGGGGTTGGAAGCTGCTCAGGAGAACCATGCGAAGGACCAGGATTCTGAAGACTTGCTCCGTCTGATGAGAACCAGGCGCTGTCATGTGACTTTTTCGTCGAACCAGAAAAAAATTGTTTCATGTTTTTTTTTAAAAAAATCAGCAAACCATCGAGTCATATCTCCTCAAAACCATCCATGAATCCCTGAAATGTCATTTTTGTTGGATCAGTTTTGACGTGAAACCATCCACCATCCATTTTTGAGAAAGCTATTGCCATCAAAATGTCATCCTATCCCATCCCATTATACCGGTTCGTCAATAGGTATCACTATCATTGGTTATAATTATCCCGATTATCCCTAATAACCCAGGTAATCTAGCCCCCCGTGCAACCACGTATCAGCAGGTGTATTTTTAATGGTTCATTTTGGCCCAAAATCATCCGGATGTTTTGATGATATTCCTTCAAGGCTTCTGAGAAATGACTAAAACCGAGGTCCGACAAACACTGGAACAATAAAAGTCCCAGCATTTCCTGCGGTTTCCCAGGAAGCAACCGTCAGTGGGAAGAAATTGAAGTATTTTATGGGCCGTATGGGCCAACATTCATCTGGCACCAGAATTTGGTCATTGTTCGTGTCCATCTCAAAACCGTCCTTCATAATTACCCTCTGGTGAACTAACATAGCAATGGAAAATCAACACCATTTTCAATGGGAAAATCCACTATATCTATAGCCATTTTCCATAGCTTTTTGTATGTTCACCAGTTTCTATAGCCATTTTCCATAGCTTTTTGTAAGTTCACCAGGTATCCACCTTCACTCCAGATTCGGGTCATTTTTCTGAAAAAACGCACGGATCAACGGCAGGACTCCATTGGACCAATTTTTGTTCATCCAAAGTAGGATGATCTTACCCGGCCTGGTAAACGTTTACGTAGCGAACTGGAAAGATCCACCATGCTTTTCATGGGAAAATCCACTATGATTTTTTTTTGGCCATTTGAAAAATAGCTACGTAACAAATTACCAGAGGGTAATTCAATTGTTTCAAGTTTTGGTATGTTTTGGTGTTGTTTTCACATTTAGGGGAACGCCATAAATCATTAATTTTTGACAATCATGTTCCTGATTGAAGATGATTGAAGTGGCTAGTGGGGGGAACCCCATTTTCAGACCAACCCAAATATTACCATTGTAGCATCCCCACTATCCCCATTGCTATCCTTGTGCTTGATGGTTACATCCTCGTAAAACACTTAGTCACTATGTTTCATGGCGTTGAAACCATCAACCAGTATATACCCAGGTACGCTATATCTCATGGTTAAATCATGTTAAATCACATTGAAGCATGTTGAGTCATCTTGAATCACATGTCAAATCACTTGTCACATGGTTAAACACTTTGTCAGATCACTTGTCAGTCTGATGGTGAACGATGGTTGATGGTGAACCATGAATGTCAGATGGCTAAATCATTAATCACATGATGGTTAAATTACATTGAATCACTGACATTAAATCACATCAAATCACCATTTTGAACCATTATTGGATAAAATTGGGATCATTTATCACTGACATTGAACCAAACTCATCATTTTGACACTTAAATCACCATCATTGGACCATCAAATCATGTTAAATTACCGTTTTGAACCATTATTGGATAATTTAGGGATCATTTATCACTGACATTGAACCAAATTCAGTTTGGGATCATTATCAAATCACATTTATCACTGACATTTTGGGATCATTTATCACTATCATGTTAAAAACAAAAAACACATTTTGACCAGATCGCCATTTGTCAGTCACGACATCCGCGTTACTCCGCGACGTCGCATCCGCAGAAGGCAGCTGGAGGTGAACGGCATCTCTTTTGGCACTGCTATCAGCAAGGTCCCCAGTGCCAAAACAAAGCTTGGACTGGCATGGTGGCTCCAACATGGTTCAACTACAAACACATTATATATATATAATTAATAGTATATGATATTTATAATAGTATATAATATTTATATATGTCTATACGTATATTACACATATATATATATATATACACTCTTGTGAATATCATGGAGATGCAACTGACAGGCATGCATGCATACATATGTGGATATGAATACATTTACACTCATATATATATATATACATATATATATACATATATATATATATATACATATATATATATATATACATATATATATATATATATATATATATATATATATATATATATATATTTATATATATATATATATATATAATTATATATATAT
>Ga0126342_10019784_pt1 | contig 11398 bp, 12 predicted proteins | sample Cyp1metagenome_FD_92528 | JGI IMG/M metagenome (GOLD analysis project Ga0126342, IMG submission 92528) | Coral microbial communities from Lord Howe Island, Old Settlement Bay, Australia - Cyphastrea 1 metagenome | ecosystem: Host-associated > Invertebrates > Cnidaria > Coral ... | reverse complement strand
TGGAATCACGGAGAATGTTTCCATGATGCGATCCGGATATTCCTCGCGCACTTTGGAGATCAACAGCGTTCCCATGCCAGCACCAGTGCCGCCGCCAAGAGAGTGGCAAAGTTGGAATCCCTGCAAGCAATCACACCCCTCAGCTTCTTTTCGAACCACATCCAGGACAGAGTCAATCAACTCAGCACCCTCGGTGTAGTGACCCTGACAGGTTGCAACTCTTGGTCGCTCAATGGAATGACGTTAAAACTTCTGGCTTCCATGGAAACAACGCAAAATGTTGCAAACCTGGCCTTTGCCCAATTATTTCCAGCACCTGTCTGACCGAACACGAAGTTGTCTGGGCGGAACAGTTGGCCGAAGGGTCCGGCACGAACGCTATCCATGGTGCCTGCAGCACGAAGGAGAGACAATTTCACCTCAAAGATATTCTACTGTAGCTCTCATTGAGTTTATTTTACGATTACTGTCAAGTTTGTGATCTTGCTCTACTGAGAAATCAATCATTACAGCAAACATCCAGATGAGTATGTTGCTAAAATTCTGTGCCATCATTTGTTAGCATGAACATCATGACCCGATCCTGGCTCAAGATCCATCAAGACGGCACGGGGCACATAGCGTCCACCTGTTGCCTCGTTGAAGTACACGTTGATGCGCTCCTGCAACGATTTTTTGCAACGGACACAATGCACGAAACATTGGCCGGAGGCATGCAAAAACGCATAGAAAAAGTCTCGCACCGTCAACTTCAATGCAACACCAGTAAGGAGTTGAATCAAGGAGACTAGATGTCAACAACAACATTCACTGCAATGACCATCATTCATCATCATTCAGCGATGCAGTGTACGTATCATGCACAGGCCACGGCTTTGTCAACTAGATATATAGTATATAGGAAAACCGGTGACAATGCTCTCATATACATTATGTAACTGAAATTGCATGCCAGTTTTCTGCATCATGTTTACGGCCCGTCTCAAAGACACCTGAGATCAGAGCAAGTTAGAACTATATTGTTGGCATTCAGTCATCATCACGATTATCGTGATAAGTATTACTGTATTTGTCATTATTGTCATTATCATTGTAATCATCACTGCCATTACCATTGTCATTATCTTCACTACCATTCCGGCTAGGTCATTACATGATAAAATTACATTGTCATTGCATATCAGGTTATCATCGTATTATCATATGTTATCATCTCTGGTTGGTGGTATACCTACCCCTCTGAAAAATATGAAAGTCAATTGGGATGATTATGCCCAATATATGGAAATATTATGAAATAATATCTGGTCGGTGGTTTGGAACTTTATTTCCCAATATATTGGTATAATATTGTTCCAAACCACCAGATATTATACGAAACTGCCAATTTCTGCTCAAGTTTCGAGCTGCAGGTCGGAATCTCCATGGTAAGTTCCTGAGTCAAGTCAAGTCATCAGAACTGTAGGACATTGTAGGACATACAATCCATATCAATCCATATCAATCCATGTTCATGGTGAGGAATGGAAATGAATGGAAATGCATGGAAATGAATGGAAATGAATGGAACCTCAAGAGTAGTCAAAATATGTCAAAATCAGTCCTGTGGGGTCAATGCCGTGTTCATCTGCGATCACCTCCCAGAACTTGGCGCCGATCTGATTTCCGCACTGGCCTCCCTGGACGTGCACGAGCTCGCGCATGGCTTCAGAAGGTTCTTTGGTAACGAAGAAAGGCACCGACTGCTTGGATACTTTGAGGGCTTGAGCCCGGCGTATGAAACGGTTCGCAAAGGTTTGCAAGTGGCAAAGATCGAGTGCTGGCATGTTCTGATATAAAGAAGATACGAATCATGAATGATTTGTGTCGAATCAAAACGATTCAAATCCCTATGATGAGACATTTGACATGAGTCTGTCGTGAGACAGAACAAATGGAGAGGAACAGTATTCAAGCGACCAGTGGTCAATCGCGATGAACCTGCTGTCAGAACCACCGCCACAACACTGCCGTAGAGAAGCCTGAATCAAAACAGTGACTTCTTTCTTTCATCTCAGACTCGTGCTAGACAATACCAAACGAGCTTGATGCTCTTTGTTTCTTAAGGTGCAGCTAACTAGCATTTGATACTGAAAGTTTTGTAACTGACCGTAGCAATCCGTAGCACGCATGGACTCTGGCTCGTTCGGCCCTTTGTGTACCGGTAGTACCAGGCTTCAGCTGTTTCATCAAATTGTTGCATTATCATCCGTGGCAGTTCTTTCTCTCCAGCCTGCGAAGCACTGAAGATCGCCGTTGACTGGTCGCCAATGCCGCCTGCACAAGGAAGAAAAGAAATTCGGAAGCAGCCCCGGCCGCTCTGTGATGGGCAACCTTCTGTAAGATGACGACTGTAAATTTGAGACCCTTTTCACGGCTGAAATTCAATGAATATGGATCCATAGTTTGCTTCCACGGAACCTTCGCTAACAAGTCGAAGGTCCCATGGTGCATGGTCAAACACGAAATCCTTCTTTGTCAACTGTCAACCATGTGAAGCATTCATTCACAAAAAGAAACCAGGAAGGCACTGCCCATGCATCACAGCACCTTTGAACTCCTGAGGTGCAAGTTCGGCGTAGGCATGACCTGCACGCTCCATCCCCCAAGGACTCCAGGGGTGATCGAACACTGGGGACTGCATGGTGCGCTCTCCATATGACCAGTGTCATCCTGTCTATGTCGAGGGACCTGGCTGCTGCACCCTGAGTTCATCTAGGCAGGCGCAGACTACTCTGATACGAAAATATAGCTGCAGAGCATTGCAACATGGCACACATGGCCCAACATGCGTGGCTTATGATTCCAAATTCGTGACAGCTAATCCAGCATGAAAAGCCAGGAAAAGGATCACTTCCGTGCTGGTATCCATCGAACCCTCCAGCCGCTGCAAAGAGTCACTTCTGAAACATCAGCCGAATTTTTTAAAACGAGTGCGCCCTGAATGAGATTCCGTTTATTTAAGGGACTAGGAAGCGCACGGTCATCTGAAAACTATCTGCAAACTCCCATCTATCAAAAGACACCAGTAATTTCAAGCGCCGTCCTCCCCACCTATGTAACAACAGCAACCCACGCACCAGGGCAGCATCTGAGTTTCTTCATGCAGCTGGCTCGAGACAGTGGAATCTAGTGCAGGTGTCCATCCCAGGACCAAAAAGAATCATATATAATGTGGGTAAAACAATAATGAACCACCCATTTGGGAATGGATTTATACCACCTATTTATGGTGATTTGGGGGATGATTTATTATTGTTTTCCCCACATTATAGCTTTATACTGTTTCTTTTTTCAAGCATTCTGTTTGTTTCTCCTTGGAACAGCTATGGACACCTGCACATCTTCGGCTGGATCGGTCCATATATCGGGCCATAATTAGCTGAAGCTCTAGAGCCCCCCAGACTCTTGGAATAGAGAGAATTGCAAACAATCATGAATCGATGATGATCTCTCGAACATACTTAAAACATCGGAATGACAACTTATATAACATTAATTAACATTATATAACTATAACATATGAAATCATCTATGAGTTCGTCTATGATACCAAAAGAATACCAAAATCAGCCAAGAGCTTACTGGAAGCCTGCAGGGCTGTGGAGTCGTATCGAAAAGGCGGCGCCAAGGGCGCAGACCACACGGGTTGCCTTAAAGGTGATACATGAAACTGTGCGCGGCCAACATTTCACTCCTTGCTTTGCAGCTATGTGCGACGGGCGCGGGGCATTTGGGGATGATGATCTGAAATGATCAACCCCTCAGAACTTGAATGGGATACAACGCACCATGGTTGGGTCTCTGAAGACAAGTTGCTGTGTCCCTCAAAAAAAGCCTATGAATGTGCTGATGTGCACCTGGTATAAAACTGGTCATGTTTGCAATGGATTTAAGTGTTGCAGTGCAAGCAAGAGTCAACAGAGCTCGGAATTGATCTTCAGTTAGGTTCAAGCTTGTTGACCTGAGTCTGTTGCTTGTGCAGCAAAGGCTGGAGGATAAATCCACTGAAGATTGTCAAGCGGAATGTTCAAGAAACTTGACATAGGTAAAAATGCGGACCAAAAATGACAAAAAAGGTTGCTGCAATTATTGTAATTTAATGTAAATTACAAGGATCACCTCAACCACAACCAATCAAGATTTGAGCTGGTAGGACAGGACCCGCGTGATTGCACTTTCACTTGGGCCACCACCCGTCGCCAGTGTCCGAATGCTGTCGAAATTGACGGACGAGCTCCTCCTAGCAAAATATGTTCCATCAAGTTTGCTTGTGCTGGTCACGGTCATGTCAGCAGATTCATTTTCCATCAGCGTTTTTCAGCTGTCCATATTACACGGAAAATGTATTGAACAATTCCTGTTTTGACGGTGAGAGCAGAAAAGGGGGGGATAGCGCCCCGAGCTTCCAATCCAAGCCTTACAAGGCAGGTCTTGGCCCAAATCTCCATAAAGCCTCGGGGGTTCAAGCCCACAGCAGCTCTCCTGTGCACAGCTGTATGGAACTTGGTTGAGTACCAGACCTTACGGCAAGTTTTCCCTGCCAAACGTCTAAGCTTAACCTCAGAGTTTTGCTCAGGAAAAATAAAAAAAAATCCGGCTCCCCTTTATTGTTTATTCAGAAGGACTTGAGTGTGACATAGTGACATATTCACCTTCAAGATAGTTCAAGCTCAGAAAAACTAACACACCCACCAGGCAAACCAAGAGCCAAGGCTCCCGCGGGCCACCAGGCTTTCCAGCAGCGGCCAAATATCGTTGTGCCTCTTGGGATTGGGAAAAATGGCCTCCTAAACTCTTCATCGGTTCATCCCTGTCCCTGCCTTGTAGGCAATCCAGCTTGGCTCCTGTAGCAGCTGCCTGTGCCAGAAAAGTCACCCAACTATCCTGGGTGGAATGTGGTGGGAGATTGTTTAGACTTTAGATGACTTTAGACTTTCGGGAAACGAGAGCCTTGCAGTGGGGGCCGCAATGGAGCCCAAAGAGTAGTAGCCTGTCTCCATCGGTGTCACGCCATTAAAAAAAGGACAGTCCTCCAGTCCTCCACAGAAAGCAAAGCCTGGAAAGGCCATGACCAGGCCTCGGAAAAGCCCTTTGCGGTCGCACGCGCTGCATAAGTAGAAGCCACACACCGTGCACTGCGCAGGGTGGTATTTGTGACTGTAACAAGACCTACCTACTTACTTACCAAATTTATCCAAATTTTGCCTATACATCACTGAAGCTGTACAAATATATGTTTGAACTCCATTCCATTGAACCCAGCTGGTTTGTGAAGCAGACTAGCAGCACAAGGTCTTCATACACTGATCAATCCATGGAGGTTTGCGATTTTCCCGCCTCGAGTTTCCGGTCGCTCACCAAGTCTTTGGAACAAATACCTGAAATCTGTGTTCAGTTTGAGTTCTGCAATTCTGCACAGTCTGCACCTCCCCACTTCGCAACACCACTCAGTTGGAAACCACAAGAGTTGGAGAGCTTGGAGCGAAGCAGTGATGCCTCAGATTGCCGTAGAACATTGGCGCTGCAATACCGTGCTGTATCGTGTCAGTCTTGTCAGAACTTCTAGCTGTGAGAAGTGGACTATCCGGTTTGACAAACCCTCAAAACATCAATGCATGTCTGTCTTTGATGATAAAGGATGTGGCCTTGAGACCTTTGCTCCTTTGAAGGCTTGCAATTCTGGGAGTGTGTTTCATTTGATGTATTGATAGTATCTCGGGGATAGTGGCTGTCATGAGAGGACAGAGTCCTTTTTCTGTTCTCCGATGTGATTCACACAGCTTTCATATACGTACAGTAATTCTTCTAGTTTCTCAGCATCTCTCAGCACATGTGTCACACCATATTCATAGTGTAGCCAGTGGATCCATATCCCAATGGGCCATTGTTGATATTGTTGTAGTGAACTTCCTAACATGTCCTAACATGGCGAAAGACTTTGGACTTGATTGACTTGATGCAGCTGGGCTGCGATGGACCATTGACGAGACCCTGGTTGCATGCTGTGGCCCTGCGCGCATGTTGCGTAGACCACGGCCTTCCTTTTCAAGATGCTCTGGATGCCAGGATCGATCTTCCTACAGCCAAGCAGACAGACGAATAAACAAAACAACAGTACTGCTTTGAAGATGACAAAGAACAAAACAAACCTAGGGAACCATATGTTCTGTTGATGTAACCTGTTCACGGAAAAGCCCCTGTTTACAGTACATCCAGTCTTTTCTCAACAAAGTGTGGAATTCTTGTTGCATCTTATTGCTGCGCTAACCACCGGGTACCAAATGCCTGTCCTGAGTCCTGGTCGAAGCATGGCACCACGACCTAGAAATGAGTGTGCAGCAAAAGGAACCCACTTTTGCTCACTTTTTCTGGCAGATCTGGCAGTTGGGAAGTGAAGTGACCAGGTTTTGGTTCAGGGAGTGTGATATCATGATATCCCTTGGAAGGAGGGAAGCTGAAGACCTGCGCTTTTGAACAAATGATCTGCCTTCATCTGCTGTTCCGAGTCTGCGACCACGGGTGCCAAGGGAGCCTTTGCAAACCGTCGTGGCAAGGAAGTGTCAATATCATTCAATATGTGTTAATCTCAAACTGTTGTAACTGCGCAGTACGAGTAGATCCGAGCCCATGACTTGCATTTACTCATCTGACTTATCTGACTCTGATCCATCTGAGCATCCTTGCCAAGAGTCTCGTGAGGCCGTAGTGAAGAGAGAGGCACCTCTTGTGATGCAAGTTTCGCATACGTTCGTCAGGGCTGTCTGGGACTCAATCTGAGATGTACAGAAGATTTCACCAGAAGAAAAGTGGAAAGCAGAAGCTGTTTGTGAACACTATAGTCATCTATAGTCACTCGGAACATCTAGAAACGATGAGTTAAACTTCAACAAGGTCGCCTTTCTTGCTTGCTATTGTAGCAAAATAGCAACACCCCCACTATTGATCCTATTGCTTGCAACTGCGATTGCCAGCAAAACAACAAGAATACAAGCAGTGTGCACTTAGGCTTTATCTGGTTGTCTGGTGACAGGCATCACACATCCCATGCATCAATCTGGTTGTCATACCCGGAGAAAAGGGCATGGTGTGAGTACAAGTGCCACACCACATGTTGGCAGTGGTTTCTGAAATTGCTGGACAGCACCAAAAAAGCTTTAAAGAGTCACAATCAACAAGATCAACAAGAGCAATCATGAATCCAAAATCCCAACTGGGAAGGAACGTGAAGGAACAATGTTTGATCAAATCAACCAAAGACAAAAAAAAATCATCCACATGGGAAGATGTGCAACTTACAGATGGAAAGGTCTGAGATTCCGACCGTTTTCCTCACCAGACGCCAGTCCCAAGAACTGTTCAGATGTGGGAAACGCTGCAAACCTTGGCATTGCCCAAGACTGTGGATCTGCAGTCTAACGTTTTTTCCCCCTGCGGATGGCGCATGTAGAAGCTCTCGTGATTTGATTGCAAAATATAATACCATATATTATACACTTAAATATGAATATAATTTATAATATATATATAGTTTTTATCTATATGTCAAAATTATATGAAATATCATTGAAATTTTGTTGAAATCATCAGCCCCCGCAAACCAAATGGATGGTTCAACGGTACCAAAAATGGCCCGCCTTTTGCTGGTCCCAACGGGCACCCAACTTGGCCAAGGAGCTGGAAACGCCGGTAGCTCGCATCCACTTCGCACCATCTTCACCTAGCTTCGGAGCTATGACCAACCCCCACACCTCTGGGTTTCAGAATCAATATATGTATATAATATATAATATATAATATATAATATATATATATACATATCAATACTCATGTTTAATAGAAAATGTGGGTCATCATGGACCTCAAGTTTCAACTGCAAGCCTTGGTTACTGGAAGAAAGACCGAAGCCTGGTCTTTCTAAAATGCCAAAGTGAAATTCATTCCAATGCCTTGTTTCTCGGTCTCTTTGATGGCACCAGCTATCCTTCTTCCCAAAGCTTCTATCACTTGGGTCCAAACTTTCAGGGTCGAAAAAACTGATGTCACAAACACAGTTGAAGACGTCCACATTGGATACCTCTCGTGGCATCACTTCAAACATATTCAAACGTATTCAAACGTAGCATCTGGGTGTCTTTCTCACGCTCCCAAACGCATCATCACAGCTCCTTTGTACAAATATTCGTCAAATATTCGTCAGCAAGTGCATAGTGCAAATGCTCCGAAGCCAGGTGCTGTAGTTTGTTGCAATCTGTCAAACAATAATGATGTGTTGCATTCTTGCCAGCCGTGATGGGCTTGCCCTTGTGAGCAAAAACAAAGAGTTCATTCAGTTCATCTTTTTCCCATATCAGACCCCATGTGCCAGTGCCACGTTTTCTCGTTACGGCCATTCGTTTGTGTCACGGTACGCATCGCACCTGCGCCAACTTCAGCTTCTGGGCACCAGAAGCACAAGGCTGATCGTAGAGGCAAAGGTCACCTGTGGCAGGTCAGATCCACCGGTTCCGCTGGTGGATCGTGGGGGTTCCAGCCGCCTGGCCACAGCCGCGCACGCCACTCCTCCGTCAAATCATCGATCTCGGAGCTGTCGCCTTTTCCCTGCGCGACATGCAAAGCCATTGGCTTAGCCGGAGCTTTGAGAATGAGAATGAAAACAACAAACTGAGAATTCAAAATATTCAAACAAAGTTATCTAAGCGCATACCCGCCTACAAATGGACCTACCAATGTTCGTCATGACAAGGGGTCTGGGTATTTCATGTTGCAATCTGCACCGAATGCTTGCACATGTTGTTTTGGGCAGTTTGCCCTCAGGGTCTCGTTTGTTTTTCCGCATCTGCCTCGAAACCGCCTAGCCAGCGGTTCAGGATCCTGACGCCCCAGTGTGGGGCTTGGGAAAAGGCACATCGATGTATCGTGTGCAAACTCTCATGTCAATTGCTTTCACATACCATACATAAATCATGATAAATATTATACAGACAGTAAGTAATATGTCGTATATTTAATTATACTATATAATTCTGTCTGATTCAGAATGAGTGGGTCATATGCCAATCTGGATTCTGCCCATACTTCTTCAAGTCTTGGGAAAATCTGAGTTTGGTGCGGACGCACCATTTCGATGGTCGAAGTGCCCATCAGTGCCTGCCACTGCGCAGCAACCAGTGGTAGTGTTTGGTCTTTAGCCACAACACTCAGAGCTGTGACGTAGGTCTTTGCATTGTGTATCCATAGTTCCTTCCTTCCCATTAAAATTTGGCTGATTCAGTACTGATTCCAGGCCATTGATTCCAGGCCAAAATTCATGGTTCGCCTTCAGATCATGCTGAAAGTATGGCATGTTGACTGTTTCAAACTTGCAAAGGGCCTCCGGTTGACGACGAGCTTCATCTGGGATGTGGCATCCCTGGCTTTGGAAACAGTAATGCTGGCAAACCTAGCTTGCGTGACCTGCATGCAGTGTTCCTGAAGTGGCAGAGCCGCCCTTGAACCTGACACAACCAATGACCGTTGGGATGCCTGGATGAGAAAGGACGAAACTTCGTCGGAGAAATGATTGCCTCGGAAGAAGTGATTGGGTATGGCTGGCCGCAACACTGGGCACACAGAGGACAACAATCTGATGATGTACATGTGTAGATGTGGATGGTTCTTCCCAAAAATGTTGTCTTCCCTGCCAAAAAAATAAACGAATTCGGTGGATTGTGAAGGTCCACCATTTAAAGAAACAGTTATATGGGTGCAAGTATGTATGGAGGATTTTGCATTGGAATTGAGCTGTTCTTATCCCTGTTTTTGATAGCTGTGTAGGTTTCAATGGGCATGGTTCGCATCACAAGGGCATGTCTTGGGCACTGGCAGTTGTGCATGAGAACGTCGTAGTTGTCTCTGGTATACCTCCATTTGTCACACTGAAACCTTCGTGGCCCAGTGGCCCTGCCATGTTTTTCCGCCCTCCCGGCCCTCCCGGCCCTGCCGGCCCTGCCGGCCCTCCCGGACCTTGACACCACTTCGAAACGGAGCCAGTCTTCGAGTTCCTCCCTGGTATGTAAGGTGGAACCGAGCTCCGTGCAGCCTTGGTACCCAAAGTCCCATCCGTGCCCTCAGAAAATCGGAGTTTTTCCAGCGATTGGGCGCTCCCCCAAAAAAGAGAAATTGGTTCCTTAAGGGAAATCAATGGGAACTCAATGCTTGGGGTAATGGGCACAGGATGGCACAGGCACTTCGTTACGTTTCCAACCTAGTCCCAACCTGAGCTGCTGGCGAATGGGTCCAGCAAAGGGCGCCTTTCCAGGGTCGGATGCCAGCACCTCTAGCCACAATGGGACGTTTCTGGTTGTCATGGTTTGTCCATAAACAGGGCGTACCCCCAAATGGTGATTTGAATATGGTTGAATAAGGGTCGGGTAATTATGACAAAACATGAATAAGGGTAAGTAATTATAACAAATCATGACAAATCGTCACGTTTTCGGCACCTGTATCCAACAACCCCTTGAAGGTCTCAAGTTACTTGTAAACATCCTGCTCTGTCGTGCCTCTTAAATGCAAATATCAATGAAAAGACTGCGTGGCACGCATAGTCAAGGATGAAATTCTAGAAATGTGGAAAGCACCCACCCCAAACATCAGCTGCACATCTGCACCTTGCCGCCAAACCAATATTCCCGTCCAAAGGCCACCACGCCAGTGTGCCAAATGCCTGTCACAAGGCTGCGATCATCAAAACACTGTACATCCTGTCTTTGGCGCAAAGGCACAATGGTGCTTACAAGATTAAGACCACTGATTTCCAGCCTTCAAGATCTTGACCAAGCAATTTACCAGGCACCCATTTTGCATACCCCCGCGACACATCGTACCTGGTGAAGCAACGGCCGAATGAGTTTAGTTAGGAAGATGTGCAGCGATTGCCTATTGCTGCTGCCGTGCTGAACTCCTGTTGCGGGCGTTGTTGCGGACACGACAGCAGCACCCTGCGGTGGCACCCTGCAGTGGCACCCTGCAGCGGCACCAGCACCCAAGCTCCAAAGCGCACACCACTCCGACAGCAGAACGCTTCAGCAGCGCCCTTCAGTGGCACCCTGCAGCTGCACCCTGCACCGGAGCAGCACCCAAGCCCCAAAGCGCAGCACTCTGACAGCAGCACCCTGCAGCGGCACTATCTGGGGAAAAATCATGAAAAATAAATAAAATAACATATATTACACCGGCATAGACCCCAGATAGAAAAGGTTGGAACTGACGGTTCCCAACGTGGGAACCAAAGGTTACCATGGCAAGGAACTGCCGGTTCCCAGACCTTGAAACTTACGGTTCCCAACCTGGGAACCAGAGGTTACCATTGCAAGGA
>Ga0126342_10019783_pt1 | contig 11398 bp, 7 predicted proteins | sample Cyp1metagenome_FD_92528 | JGI IMG/M metagenome (GOLD analysis project Ga0126342, IMG submission 92528) | Coral microbial communities from Lord Howe Island, Old Settlement Bay, Australia - Cyphastrea 1 metagenome | ecosystem: Host-associated > Invertebrates > Cnidaria > Coral ... | reverse complement strand
CCAGAAGATATGCCAGATAGAATGCCAAATAGAATGTCAAAAGATATGTCAGATAGAATGCCAGAAGATGTGCCAGTAAGAACATGTATAAATGTCATGGTGGGGATCACACGAAGTAAAGTACTTTTTTTTTTGGTTCCTAACCACTTGCCATTCGTGTCACGGAATCTGGACGCCAGCAGCTAGGTAGCTGCATTCGACGACACCCCCGCCTTCAGCCAGCTGCTCAGGGCTTGCTGTCTGGCAGGGTCAAGAGTTACATATTTTAGTGGCTCATAAAAGTGACAAGTTATATAGTAATGTATAGCAATATAAGATAATATAACTATGTGTAAGCTGTACTGACGATTGATAGCAACTAATTTGACAATTATAACTATAGTTGTGCCACTTACATGATTGTAGCATATTATAGCGACGTTCAGTTGATAACATGTGGTAACTAACGTTGAATTGCAACTAATACACAGTTGCGTTACACACAAGTTTATATGATTAGCTGTTCTATATAATAAAAGTTGTAACTAGTTTGATGTAACCAAGGTTTATAGTAGATACTAGTCAATGGGATGTTGTAAACCAAGAAACAGAACACCACGGGGCACTGTGGCAGCAAGGCCGACGTTTCGACCAGCAACGAAACAAACACGGAACACTTTTCAGAACATCATCATTGTTCGGAAGTGAATCAACAAACAAAATGAGCCATCTGTGGCCATCTATAGAATCTAGAAAACATAGCTAATATAGCTATGTGCGTTTACCTTAATCCAACCTTTTGGATCCTACAAATGGCACCCAGCTAGCTGGGCAATAAAACCAGCATAGTTGGGAAGTTGGGAAACCAAAAAAAAAGAGTATGCAATTCCAAAAGAACACCCAAAAATACCCCATACAATAAACATCAATAAACCATCCCCCTCTTTACCAGAAACCGGTTGTATAAACATCCCCAAATTTAAAGCTTTATGGCACCTTGAGTGTCCCTCATTATTCATCACTAGTACGGTGCACATCTAAAAATCACCGGGGTACCCCGGTCGAGGCAAGGCACCCCAGGTCGAGCTATGGGTTCTTAAATGTTTTGAGCTCATGATTACTGGGTAGCACCAGCACAATATTAGTCAAATTAGGGTCATGCAAAAGGGTACGACAAAATACCACAAACACGGCATGGCAACATCCCAAGCATCCCCACCTTCCAGGTTTTTTCACCTTTTCGGCCCCTCAGCGTGTGTGCTGCACTCAGAATGACGTTGTCAACATGGGTTTGCCCCAAACAAATGTGTCCACAATGGGGTCATTTAGAGTCGGAAAACCGGTGGAAATTATGATGATAATTAATAATTAAACCATTGACTTCCAAAAAACATCCGGAGCTGTCCCACCGTGCAACAGGGGGAACATGGATCAGAGGGATCTAATCAGCTATGGCTGGTTGGTGGTTTCAACCCCTCTGAAAAATATTAGTCAGTTGGGGTTACTATTCCCAACTGAATGGAAAGTCATAAGATTCATGTTCCAAAGCACCAACCAGTTATTCACTATAGATTCCCCATTTCTAGTGGATGTCCCATTGGGAAAATAAGCCAAGGCGCCAAGGCCTTTTGATCCTTTTGGGAGGGAACATGGATCAGGGGGATCACGGGGATACGGATCCGGTGCCAGGATGAGGTACTCCCCCCGAAATTCCTTGGAGAAGTTCATTCTCTGGTAAATGACATACCCGGCCTGGTAAATGTTTACATAACGAACTGGAAAGATCCACCATGGTTCAATGATGTTCAATGGGTAAATCCACGAACTAAATCACCATTTTCAAGAGCTATTTTGACAAATTACCAGAGGGTACAATGTGGGTCCCCCCAGTGATGTTTGATGGTTTATAAACCCCATGAAAACTATAGTTATAGGTACCATAAACCAGAGTTTTTGGAGTTATATATAAACCAACTTAGCTTAGTTTGTAGCCTCCCTGAGCAAAGTTAGCGGCCCAGATGATCTCACTCCAGGAATCCTCCACGATTCCAACATGAAAAAAAAATGTTCAAAATGGGACCAGGAAACAGGAAACCATGCTTTGTCCCAGACATAACATGCTAAGCACCAGTAAGATAAGGGTTTGCGCAAAAATACGAGGGCGCTGGAATCAGCAATGTTCTTGCGATGTGTTTCATAGAATCAACTTCGACAAATTTTGAATCTGTTGAATAATCAATATATGTATCTCTTTTGTCAGATCATCTGAATGTGTATATCATGTATTATATACATAAGATAAGGGTATGGCTCAAATGACGGGTATGGGCGTGTAAAAGGTTGATCCAGACCTATTGCGAAGGTACTATACTATAATGGCCTGGTGTGAGCACATTTTTTTAATTTGGGTACAGGATGGGGACCCCCAGTTATAAGATGGTTTATAAACCATTATAACCCCCATTAACTATAGTTGTATCTACCATAAACGATAGTTAAGCCACTTATAAGGCAGCTGAACGCTATCGACTGGGGGCCCCATCCTGTATGGATCATATCCCTTAAGAATGTATGGATCACGGGTATGCTAACCATTCCCTGACCATCCATACTTCATTGATAGCATGTAAACACTAATAATTATTGTATATATATATATATGTATAATCATATATATATATATATATATATAATATCAATAATTATATCCAAACCTATTCCAAACTGATAGATTATAAATATACACACTAGCAATATTATATCCAAAACTATTCCAAACTGATATATTATATTATATTATATTATATTATATTATGTTATTATTATAATATATATACACTATTAATATTATATCCAAACCTATTCCACACTGATAGATTATGTATATATACATATATATGTATATACTATGAATGGTTGTATCCAAAGCTATTCCAAACTGATAGATTATATATACATATATATATATATATAATATCAATATTTACTACATTTGTGGCACCACCATGGAGGTAGGGTCGCCGAGGGCCAGGCATTCCTCACTGCTGTTGGCCACTTCCACCTAGCCAGGGACGCGATATGGACAGTCAGAACATGATTTTCATGGTTAACAATGGGTTAGTCATGCGGTTAATAGGTGTCATTAGTGGGTTAATGATGGGTTGATAGGTGTAATAAAACTAATCATGGGTTCATTCATGTGTACCCTCTGGTTATTTAACATAGCCATGGAAGCCATGGCCCATTTATAGATGGTTTACCTATTGAACATGGTGATTTTCCAGTTCGCTATGTTAAACAACCAGATGGTAATATAACGGTTAATAATGGATGAATCATGTGTCAACATCATAGGTGAATCATGGGTTGATATAACGGTGAATAATGATGATATGACATGATATGAATGGGTTACAACCCTCTGGTAAACGTTTACATATCTAGGGAAAATCACAATTTTAATGGGAAAATCCACTATACATGGTAATCTTCAATAGCTATGTTAGTCATTACCAGAGGGTAACTTGCATGGTTAAAAGTTAAAAATGGCTTAATAAGTAATGGTTAATTTTCATGGATAATTATGGTTCATGGCAATAGTGGTTATATATAGTGAAAAGCAAAGTACATAACCTGCCGGACCTGGGGATGGCTCGAATCGGAGCCATATGGTGACTTGGGGATGGTTTATGACATGGGCTTTGCCACATCAATGGTATTGATCAGTGGGAAACAAGTCGCAAGACACATGAAAAAGATGAAGAAGTCGATATCAAGTAAAAGATGGATCTAAAAAATAACTACCATTTATGGTCTACCATGGTGGACACATGAAAAAGATGAAGATTCAAGTGTCATTTTTTAATGGAGAAAATCATCATCAAGCAGTGGATGATAATGGATGGAATAGCGCTGTTTTCCACCTTGCCATGGATCAAGACATATGGTGAAACATGCTGATCACGAGCCCCATGACCGGATCACGAGTTGCTGAAATACCTCAGTCAACGAGCCCTGAAAAAAAAGCACCTGCGATTGATAAACATGTACCCTCAAGCCTATACATGTGTGGTATGTATATATATATATATATATGTAATATGTCTATATATACATATTACATATATATATATACATATGCATATTATATACACAAAGTATATAACATACACATATGCAAACACATACATATACTGTAAACATTTGTATACATTTGTCAGCTCCATCCGAGCGAAGGCTGCCCAGGTTTGATGAGGGCACCCAAGACATTTCGCTTGTGAATGTGCTGTGGAAGATGGGACTGAAGGAGGACTAACAAGAGTTGCTCATATCTGTAGCAACTACTGTACTGGCATTTGAAAATTCTATCTAGAGTGGATAGCAAATACTACAGCGACCAGATCTTTCTTCTGAATACATGATGGCTCTGAAAATCACTCCTCAGAATTCCTATGAGCCAGCACGCGTTCAGCCCTAACCGATGGATCAATCATTCAGAGAAAATTACGAGTTGCGATTTTTATTACATGGGCTTTTTTTGTAAGAAAACAGTCACAGGGCCCTTGGGCATCTGATGTTTGAGCTTAAATAGCCACAATGTGAGGCCCCCCAGTTATATGTTGGTTTAGATTCGCCCCAGTAACTATAGTTTGTTATTTGCGTACCATAAACCATAGTTATTGGACTATATTGGAGTTATGTGGCCCCAACCTGAGCTATCGACCGGGGGCCTCACATTGCACACATTTGCCGAACACGGTGGAACACGCTGGAACCCGGAACCCACCGAGGAGCGCTGGAATGCGGACATTCCTCCGCTGTCCGAGCTGGCTCGAGCCAGGAACCCGGGAAACCCCAAAAAATGTGCTTCATCTGACCATCAAAGATAGTACCCTCTGGTAATTTAACATAGCTATTGAAGATGGCCAGTTATAGTGGATTTTCCCATTAAAAATTGTGATTTTCAATAGTTATGTTAGTTTACCAGAGGGTACACCCCCAAAAAAAGATGCCAATTCCAAAGTTACCCAGATTTTGAATCTGTTAAAATGCTTTAAGCTTAAATCAGATCAATTTACCCGGGTTTTACCAGCTTCGACCTTTTCGGGGGTAGGATTTTCGGACCAATTGCAAAGGCGACGCTTTGGTGAGAAGTGAGTGTTCCGAAGCCTCATTGCCGTATACTGGTTGGTGAAGAACGGGATTCCCAGTTCATTGATTATGATACATGATATCCAATGTATATATGCAATGTCAACACCGGATTAATAACCCCCCCTATAGGTCTAGGTAGACCTTGTGATGCACCCCTTAATAATAAGCACCTTCTAAACCATAAAACTTTGGATATGGCTTGCGTCAATTAGATCTTCATAGAATTCCATTGGATTTGACAAGGTTTGATTGTTAAAATCTCATGGATCAGAAAGGGGGTTGATTAATAAGGGGCAAACCCTTGTTAAGTTATTATTAATGGGGGACATGGGCTCATGGGGGGGTACCCTTTGGGAGCTATCCAAACTGATGATTTTTATAAAGCATTTAATCAGACATCGATCATTTGGGGAATAGTTGTTTTTTGAAATGTTCAATGATCAACTTAAACCTTAAGTATAACAATGATGAGTTCTGAGATTGATGAGATAAAAAGAATTGGAAATAACACATGTTGGATAAAAAAATGAGATTTCAGCACTGGTGGTTTATTAATCGGGGGCATGCCAACGTGTTTATTAATCTGGGGGGACCACCTGTTTTTAAATTGCATTTTTTTTGGGAGGAGGAGGTTGGTTAATAACGGGATGTTGATTAAAATCCTGACATGACATTATATGTATAAATAAATATATGTCTATATATATATATATTTATACATGTATATATATATATATATATTTATGTATACATTACATATAACTAAGTTTTATTTTGGTAATGAATATGTACCTAGTATATATATATACATTATCTAGTACTTCTGTACCTAGTATGTATACATATATATAATTATATATATATATATATATAATTATATACATATTTTAGGTACAGAAGTACTTGGAGGATCCGTCCTAACCAAGCAAGGCGCGGCGCGTTACCCCGGATTGGTCCTGGATCGCAACTTCTCCTTGGCCATGACCATCGTGGCGTTCCTTAGAAAAATTCGCGCGGCAGGCAATGGGAAAAGCCATAGAAAGTGGGCTACCCATATTTTAGGACAACTCCATATTAATTGATATTTTTGTATTGAATGGGAATATATTAATCTAGGAATATTGATATATTAATTGAATGGGAAAAACAATAATCTAGGAATATTGATATATGAATTGAATGGACATATATATTAATCTAGGAGTTTTCTCCTAGATTGAAGGTACCTAGCCATATCAAAGGTACAGTAGCTCCATTTTATGATCCTGAAATTACGATTGATTAATTGGGAAGCTCCAGTTTGGGTATAATATGAAAACTCCAACCCCAGTATTTCATGATGATTTTTCACATCGACATCTTATTTCTTGTGTAACCAAAAAACAAAAGATGTGGACAGCTTCAAATGATCACTATTTCAGTAGAATTTCAATAACTTCTATCTTTGTGCGGGTTATGCATTGTTTTAATCAATTTTCGGGTTTAAGACCATTTTAAGCTAAGTGCAAGGACCAAGTCTTCCGCCAAGTGCGATCTCCATTCCGAAATGGTGACGCTGACATTTTTGGGGCTTGGGATAGGTTTGGGACGGTTTGGGTTTTGTTACCCGTTATTACCCTCCGGTAAACAAACATAGCTACTGAAAATGTTCCATTTATAGTTGATTTACCCATTCAAAATGGTGATTCTCCATAGTTATGTAAACGTTTACCAGAGGGTATATTGCTGGGTGTGTTTTCCTCTAGCGACCTCCGTCCTCTTTTGGTTGTTAGACTCGCAGGTTTTTGATGCATCTGTTGAATCTGTTGATATTCCAGCACTGGTGACGCATCTCAATCTTTCGCTGGCAGAATTTCACCAATTCAGAACAACCTTGAATCACATCCTATCACCAATAACTATGGTTATTGTACTTATAACTATAGTTACTGGGGCGAATCTAAATCTAAACCAACTTATAACTGGGGGGGCCTCACATTGTAATCATCATGCCCTTCTACGCCTACATGGCCTACATCCCCAAGTTTGATGTTCGACGCTGAGTCGCTTTCCATAGTCTGAAACACCAACAAGTCGCTGAGCTCGGAGAACCCGTAGCGCAGAAAGATTTTCCAGTACCGTACCCATAGGATCAATGTATGCTATGGTGTCCCATAAATCCCATCAATATACCCCCTTTATGTTAGCATTTTTCTACCAGCACCATGGATCCTATGGGGTATTAAATAAGTCGCATATTTTGGCCATGACTAAGTCGCTTGGGATTTCAGCCATCCTAAAACCCGATGGCTAAGGCTCTGCTCTCGGGTTCGATCAGGGAACCACCAGTGCCTGGCAGATTTATCACATTTGGGCTTTGCTTCTGAACCAGATCAATTGATATAAATGTGTGATATAAATGTGTGAAACATAATTTAAATATATTCAATTTAAATATCTTTAAGATATATGTTTAAGTACATGTATAATATACTTCAATTAGGTTTTTCGATCGGATGGTATCTGTATCAAGACTGCTTACCGTCAATCACAGAAAGTTGGAGGAGAACATGTCGATGGAGGCTTCATGAGCACGAAGTTGATGAGGATCGAATCGATGCTTTCCAAGTTTGGTGCCCGGAAAAAATCCTGTCAGGATTATTGAAGCCCTGGTTCGTTTTATTTGGAACAAAATGCGCTTTGTACAGTAGCCATGACGAATGCTTTTTTGGTGGTGACAACTCCCAATTCAAGCAGGAATTGGTTCTAATCCTGGGTTGAAATTATCCTTCCGTGAATCTTCATTCTATCCGTTTTGAGTTGTCTGGCTTTCTTCATCAAGTTGACTATACCTCAGCTCCGTTGAGTTTTTGGATACAGTTGAAATATGTCATTCAACCTTGCCCGGTGTCCAAATGGATAGGTGTCAATCTTATATCCCAAAACAACCCAAAACATGAAATAACTAAGTCCAAAATCACCAAAATCCAGATCAGAAGTGGTCCTGAACGATAGATAACTTGGTTTACAAACCTGCTAAGGAATCATGGCGCTGGGGTTCCAAGACCAACACACCATACTGGTGAGGCCCTTCCAAGCGAACCAAGGCGCTCTTCTAAAAAGATCTCCTTAGGCCGTCGGTAGCGCTTGTTGGTGGTGTTTTCTGCAGAAGATGACTAGGATGCCGTGTGAGCAACAGCTTCTTTGACTCGTTCTCTTCAAGAAAAAGAACAATCTCACTTAGACTTTCAGATCTTTCAGTCGAGGAAAGGTCCAGCATACCCAATTCCAACATTGTGCTATATAGTTGCTGATCTCCCCATTTCACTTACAGGTGGCTTAGTTTACCGCAGTTATGGACATTGCCCCTACTTTCCCTACAAGGTGGTGTCCCCGAGTTATGTGTGTTACTTTATAACTCTCATCAACTATAGCATACTAGAGTTAAACATATGTCATAAGTATCATAATGTATCATATTAACTATAGATATAATATGTTATACAATGATATAAGACGTTACTGTATACGATGTTATAACATGTTGTAAGGTGTTATAAGATGTTACAAGATGTAATAAGATGTTATAACATGTTACAAAATGTAATAATATGTTATAATATGTTATAAAGTGGTATAAATTGATAAAATATGTTATAATATGTTATACAATGTTATACAATGTTATAAAATGTTATAAGATTTTATAAGATGTTATACAATGTTATAACAAGTTAAATCAAATTATACGATGTTTTGAGATGTTATAAGACGGTATGATATGTCATACAATGTTAAAATATGTTAAACACTGTTATAATATGTTATACGGTGTAATAACATGTTACAACATGTTATATGGTGCTATAAGATGTTGCAATATGTAATAAAATGATATAACATGTTAGAATGTGTTATACGATGTTATAAGATGTTACAAGATGTAATAAGATGTTATCAAATGTTAGAACATGTTACAATATGTTATAAGATGATATACAATGTTTATAAGGTGATATAATGTGTTATAAGATGTTATAGGGTGTTATAAGACGTACAATATGTAATAATATGATATAACATGTTAGACTGTGTTATAAGATGTTATAAGATATTATAAGGTGTTATAAGATGTTACAATATGTAATAAAATGTTATAATATGTTATAACATGTTACACGATGTATAAACCATAATATAGTCATTGGAGTTATGTGCGCCAAGCCATTCCAACCTGGGGCACCGAGTATCATCCACTAGCTCTGCCTCCTTAAACTCTGCTAGGCAGGGCATCACGTCATACTCTGCCCCCTCGGCGGATCTATCCACGAAGTCAGGACATGGAATTCAGTGGGATTACAATGGATGATAAAAGGAAATGGTATAGAATTACATGGTATAGAATCCATGGTATAGAATATATAATTATGAATAAAGGATAGAATTACACAGTATATATATATATATGTATATATATATATATATGAATATATATGATTATCCATAAATGAATATATATATATACACAGTATATATAATTATGAAAAACGGATAGAATATCATGAGAATTTAGGACATGGTGGTTGAATGGGACTGAAGATGGAGATCATAATATGTCTAAATGAGTTTTTTTTTTGGGCGGGGCAGTAATTGGAATGTGTGTACTCTGAGCCAATCTTTGTGAATGGATGTTTTAACCAACAACAATAGGGATTTATAGGAATATCATTGGGATAACAATTGGAGAATAACCCTCCGGTGTCATCAAACCCGGCGGGCCGGTAGGAATTCCCCGAACTTGTGGACATTAAAATGGGAAGAAACATATCAGACTGAATGGGGGATTTTCCGAGCCATGTTTGATTACTGGAGGATAAGAACAGATTTTTTTACCTGCAAGCGCAACCAAACATAGCCACGGTTGGGCATCCCTATGGTAGCGAAGAATCCCTAGAAAAGCAAGACATACAAAGGCTATGTGTTGCAGTTGAGCATCCGTGTGTTGTCTGATTAGCTGCGGAAAATTGTCTACTTCCATGAACTGCCTATCAAAAACTCTTATTTTCCAATGCTCTGTGAACATTACCAGAGGCTATTTTTTCAATCAAAAATTAGTATGGTGTTTAGTTCATTGGCTAGTGAATTATCAGCCTATAATCTCGCCTTTGTGAACATTACCAGAGGCTATTTGTTCAATCAAAAATTGGTATGGTGGTTAGTTCATCGGCTAGTGAATTATCAGCCTATAATCTCGCCTTTGTGAACATTACCAGAGGCTATTTGTTCAATCAAAAATTGGTATGGTGGTTAGTTCATTGGCTAGTGAATTATCAGCCTATAATCTCGCCTTTATGAACAATACCAGAGGCTATTTGTTCAATCAAAAATTGGTATGGTGGTTAGTTCATTGGCTAGTGAATTACCAGCCTATAATCTCGCCTTTGTGAACATTACCAGAGGCTATTTGTTCAATCTAAAGTGGTTAGTTCATTGGCTCGTGAATTACCAGCCTATAATCTCGCCTTTGTGAACATTACCAGTTCTATTTGTTCAATCAAAAATTGGCATGGTGGTTAGTTCATTGGCTAGTGCATTACCAGCCTATAATCTCGCCTTTGTGAACATTACCAGAGGCTTAACCATGTTAACTTTGGGTATCTATCCGATATGGGTCCTTAAGTCATGGGGATCCCCAGTCGTCACCAATGGTTTCCAGTCGCGAAGTCATGACTTGGATGACTGGAAACCTCCATGGTTCCCCATCACCGGCCTCGATGTCGATCTTCAACATGACCCAATCTTCAGGGATCACGCTCTCCTGAAACTCTGGTACCCTCCGGTGTCATCAAATGTTGCTGGAAAATCCCCGATCGAAAAAATTGGAGGTTTCAAGTTTCAAGGAAAACATCATCTATATTAGCTATATAATGCTACAGTATCTATTATATATAGAGATATGGATTTTCGATTGCCATGTTTGATTACCGGAGGGTCAATCTGAAACTCATACCATGACTCGGTGAAACTTGGATGGTGAGCGATTGATCCAGTTGGTTGACCCAGTATGTCATTCCCATTCAAATTCAATTTTCCAATAAACATATATGAGCGATTGTGAAAACCCTAGGTTCACGGAAAGGACATCCACAAATTTGGGAAGGTTCCATCGCTTACCACACGTTTGTACAATAATGATATATGGTAAACTTGGGGGGTATCGCTTGCAGGAAACTGCTGCATTTATATATATATATATGTGATGAACTATGAATAATATGTGATATTT
>Ga0126342_10019782_pt1 | contig 11399 bp, 7 predicted proteins | sample Cyp1metagenome_FD_92528 | JGI IMG/M metagenome (GOLD analysis project Ga0126342, IMG submission 92528) | Coral microbial communities from Lord Howe Island, Old Settlement Bay, Australia - Cyphastrea 1 metagenome | ecosystem: Host-associated > Invertebrates > Cnidaria > Coral ... | reverse complement strand
CTTACGCAACTGCTCCACAGCAAGTAAACGCATGTTGGGGCGACTTTCCCGGGAAGTCCCCCCCAACTAAACGCAAGATTTTGGATCGGGCGGGGTGAGTTCACTATAATCGAGTATCCATAGAAATCAGTAGAGTGAACGCTCCTACAAGTGCCAAATAGAATCCAGTTACCCTCCAGTAAATTTTCATACAAATGTGGAACATCCATGAAAATGGACTATATGTAGCTCATGTTTCGAGAGTTTTCCCACGGGCTTTCCACATCTTTTTGTATGACGCAGCCCTAGGTGCAGTTGATGTTATGGCTGCCACCTTGGTTATAAACCGCCACAAGTTGGGATATAAGCCCTATACTTCCCAACATCCATGGTTTCATATCCACTTATAAACTGGAACTGCACGTGAACCCGGGGGCACCGCTTGGTGAAGTGACACCCAATCTGCCGCGCCCAGCCACGATGCATTCCCCCTCTCCTTCCAGGACGTTGCCATTGAGTCCAATGCGTGGCCCCAGCAGCACCGCTGCGGGCTCGCTGTGGACGCAGTGGGACAAATCGAAGCTTTGGCCGGTTGTTAAGGTGATCACCTGAGAATGGAAATCTCGACATGTTTTTGATGGCATCAATTTACCATCCAAATATATGTTGTTTGAAGGCTGATTCATATGATCATTCATATATAATTGTTAAAAATAAAGTGCGGCCATTTGGGGTGTTTTTTCCCCGATACATTCACCATCATACTGGATTGCTTTAAGGGAACATCTTAACCGGAAACCATGTATTTTCTTTAATGCCAATCAAAAATCTAGAATTCCTGCAGAGTTTCCAATTAGTTCGATGACAGAGTTTCATCTGGATTCCATGTTGGTCAAAGGGTCGATTTTAGCTGGTTGGTGGTGTACCTACCCCTCTGAAAAAATATGAGTTCGTCAGTTGGGATGATTATTCCCAACTGAATGGAAAAATCAAATTCATGTTCCAAACCACCAACCAGTTAAGATCTGTTTTAGATATTGTATATCCAAATCTTTGGCTGCTCAGCCTTTTGACGTATTTCCGTCAAGTCACTTGAACACCACAGAAGCTACGCACAGTTTTTTTTGATAAGTAGGTTGGGTTGAGTTGCAACAAGTCATCCTGGGGGTTATGACGGAGAAATATCTGTACTTCGATGGGGTTACAAAGTAACTTACCTACTAGTATCTAGGGAGCCTACTAACCACTAGAACTATCGAGATCTAACAAACCAGGGGGAATATGAATGAGTGCACAGCCTGTTAGAGCGTGGATTCCATCTTATCAACCATAGAAAAGCTGATGAACATGTCAATCTATCCAACTCTTGTTCAGTCCATTTACCCTCTGGTAAACTAACATAGCTGTTGAACATGGTGATTTATAGTTAATTTACTTATAAAAAATCGTGATTTTCCATAGCTATGTTAGTTTACCAGAGGGTACCTCCAAAAAACTGCCATTCTCCCCACCCGTTGCCACCTTCAAAGGCGGTGGCAGCAGCTGGTAGTTGCCATCGCTTCCCAGTCGCAGCGTCCAAAGGATTCCCGTGGGTCGTTTCACTTCGGCCAGCTGGGAACGAAATGCGTCCAGCAAGTTATACCTGGCGACAGCCTGGATCCCCTCAAGATACGAAATGAGAACTTGGTGGCGAACTACCCACGGCTCGTAAGTGGGTTAGTTCACCCCAGTTATAAATGGTATAAGTATATATAGGGTTAATCCACTTATAATTGGGGTTATAACCCACTTACTAAGTGCAATGGATCTACATATCATTCCAGAAAAAATTAAATGCATGGGAGACATTCCAATAAAATTGGGGGAGATACGGCTGAGCTACATCGATGATGTTAGATGGGTTGTAACTGGTAAACAAGTGGATGTGGTACGATTTGAGCTTAGTATAGTTTAGTTCAGGTTCAAAAACATGGAGTTTAGTATAGTTTAGTCATGAAAAACACACACTGAAACATGTAGACACAAGAAAGACTACCGCATTTGAAACGTTTCGTCTTTGATTCGTCGAAATGTGGCTGGGGGGGTCGTCCAACTGTCCCGGCGATGTCTGCGTTTTGCATAGGCATTGTTCAAAGTTACACTTGATAAGGGAAAACAAAAACATTGGAACATCATATGAAGCATTGAACCTTTGTAACACCTTTATAAAGCCTTTATAACACCTTTTATAAAACCTATACAAAACCTAGATACAACCGTATATTAAACACCTCTATATAATCAAATTAATATAGTATAATATAAATCAAATACTGTAGTAAACCTACAAAAAAACTGTGCAAAAATCTTGAAAACCGAGATGCTGCCCGGATTCCTTCGACTTTCCATCGTACTCCACATAGACTCCAGCATCTTTGCTGATGGAAAGTCTGAAGCGAGCCTTGTCCCCCTGATTCACAAAGCAATCCTAGCGCAACCCACGTCTAGCGGCTGCCCTAGATCTGGGATGATTTGGGATCAGAGTCTGAAGACCTCTATCAAGTTAATTCATATTATATCACATCAGTTAGTGGTGAAAGTCCCAGCATGACAGTGATGACTGGGATGATTATCCATCAGTATATCATATTATATAATTATATACTCATTAATCTTTAAAATATAAGTCTGAATACATCTCTATGAATAATACTAGATAATTCCAAAAAAAATTGACCATGTCGTGGGTTTTGCTAACTTTACTCCACCACTTCATGGATTTGAAATAAAAAAAAAATCACCACGACCTTCACCCAGACTCCGTGAAGGTCCCAAGCAGCGCGCTGGAAAATCCCTGTGGCTTGGTTAGCTGCGCATGCACCTCATGTCCAACCTCAGCCGCAGATCTCACCGACCTTTCGCTTCACGGATTTTCCACCAGTTTTAAGATCCAGGCAGCCTGAAGCACTTTGGAAAAACATATATGGTATATTCATGTATATCCCTTATAAGTGGATATAAGTGGTTTATCCCTTGGTATTCTCGGATGTTCAGCCCTTGGTATGTTCTCCCATGTTTTTTTGTCCCGGGAATCGACAGTCCATGGAGTGGACTGATCATCTCTTAAGGAGTCCCCATCGAAAACCACCACGAGGTGGGAAGCGGCTCAGCATCTTCCCAGCAGCTGCTATAGCGGTCTTCATTTAGTCCGAAGAATGTGTCATGAAATTTACTTATCCACATCCCAACATCCTGTCCTAATGAGTTCATTTCGAATATCAATTAATGACGCAAGCGTCCAACCCACCGACCCATGGCTTCTGAGAGACTAACTTGGGCACATCTTCTTCGCGCAACTGCACTTCAGCAGCATCGATTCGAAAGACACCGTGCTGTTCGTCAAAGGTCTCGAGTCTAGAAACTTCCCAGAAGTCTTTCTTGATCTTTTGCCACGAAGACACAGGACGTTTGGTAATTTCTTGACACTCTCCTAAAAAGGGCAGTTGCTGCCAGTGCCCATAAATTCCATCAGATTCATAAAAGATCATTGAAGAATTCTAAGAAATGGCTAGCTGATGAAACTCAAATTGATGGACTCTCCAACCATCCCAAACTAAATTCTGTAGATCTTTTGCGGTTTTCCTTCACAGTTGTGTCTAGATCCCAGCAGATTCATATCCTTTAAATTTTGACATGAACATTTATTTGAAATTTATTTGAGCCATTTAAGTCCTGCCAGCTTGAACTTGAGAATTTCTCCATCTGCTTTCACCAGGACGTACTCGTTGGTCCCCGCGAATAGGCCGCAGGGCAGCGGCGCTTCCGGCGCTTCGGAGTTGGAAAGCTGGTCATGCTGGACGTAGAGAAACTCAAGGAAGTCCCGTAGGCAGACCTGGAAATCCGACAAAATCAATGGACCAATGGATTCCTAGGAACAAATTCACTGAGAATGAATGTAAATCACGCTTCGTTTTCATGTGGTATATGTTCGCAGAAAAAAGCCAAAGAGCTTAAAGCTATAGTTCAGTCAAGTCATGTTCATTCATGATTTTATCGATAATTACCCTCTGGTAAATTAACATAGACCCTGAAAATCACCAATTGTTAATGGAAACTAATCTTCCAATTCCTAGCAGGGTCTATGTTTATTTACTGGAGGGTAACATACATCAACATCTATCAGCACAGTAGCAACATCGGTGGCTGGAAAATCCACCATTTTTCGTTTTGCTTTGAGGATTTTCCCAGCTACGTTTCATAGAATTGGATGATGGGAAAATTGGAACCGAACCCCCTTTTTTTTTGATGGTAAAAAACCCATGGGTTTCCTGTTAAGATTTTCCCTTAAACCAATCCATTGAACTATAGTATAGTATAATAGTATATAACATGCTACATCACGATGTAGAACCTTCATTTATTTCCCATTCAAACCATATTAATATGGTAGACCCAACAATGAACCTACTGGGGATAATATCTACCACCCATCTATGGTGATTTTGGGGATGGAAAACCAACATAGCTATGGAAAATGGACCATTAACAAATGATCTATATTATCAAAATACTATTTTTCCATCGTTTTTGTATGTTTACCAGAGGGTATCTCCCATGATATTCCCATAAACTCATAAAATCCTATTAGATCCCATATCAAATCCTATTAAATCATGATTAAATCCCATATTAAATCCTATTAAACCCTATTAAATCCTATTAAATCCCGTAAAATCCATATATCTCCAGCCATCGTTAAGCGCGCCTGTCCATCTGCTCCAACGCCGACGCCGACCACGCCGACTTGCAGCAGGGCGTCAAGCTGCCGCAGGACGTCCGCGGAGCTGCCCAGACGGGAGAAGAATTGGAGGACTGCGTCCTGGCGACATAGACCCTGGCAGATAGAGGTTGGAAGATTAGTTTCCATTAAAACTATGCAATTTCAGGGTTAATTTACCGGAGGGTACTGGTTGGTGGTTTGAACCCCTCTGAAAAATATGAAAGTCAGTTGGGATGATTATACCATATTATACCCATATATTATGGAAAATAAAAAAATGTTTGAAACCACCAACCAGCTTAGTACTACAGGAGTGTAGTGTCATGGGATTTACTTAATTATACAATAGTACACTAGTCTATAGTACTTTATAGTAGTTGGATTATTCATGATTATGAGTATTATACTGTAACTTTTGGGGTTTTCCGAAGTCATGGGGGTACCCCAGTCGTCACCAAAACGGTTTCAATATACAGTACTATAGTTTGGTCTACTGACTTAGAATTGTTTTGTGACCCAAAGATTGACCGTTTACAGACGATAGTCCCATTCAAACTTCCATTTATCCAAGAGGCTTCCCATTGCTATACCCAGATGCTCCATGGTGCTGGAATATTTACCTACATTTACCCCAAAAATGACCCAGTTTTGTAGGTAAATATTCCGGCACCATGGATAGTGTGATGTGATTCCCAATAAAAACACCACCTTTTTTTTTTTCGGGGATTTTCCCAGCCATGTTTTTTTCATGACACCAGAAGGAGGCTACCCCAAGATTTTTGTTAGCGCAATTTAAGGTGGGTTCATTGGTACCCCGACAGGGCTTAAATGATCGTATGAACGGCGGCACAGCGTGAATATTTCCGACCGTTGGTGCTGGCGTAAACCGAAACTGACTAAAATGTATAGCTTCAATCAAGAGACCGGGTGATGATACTGAGGTTATCTATAAGTTGATTCCCTGATTCTTGCGAGTCTACCCACAATTGTTGCTCAAATTATCTGCTAGGTAAAAGAATCCCAAACACAATGGAGGATGCACAGCTCAGTTGGTTTCGGGAACTCGGTTGGCAAATGCTGGTTGTGGATATATCTCTGTTGGAAGGGTGAACATAAACCAACTTGCAGCAGTGGGCGGCACCACGTTGTAAGGGTTATATAAGCGGAGCGTTTCTTGTTCTGTTGTTAACCCATCTTACACCATGGATGCGCATCCAAGCTTTTCTGGTGATTCGAATGTGTTTGATTCTCTTCCCACTATAAAGTCACGACTGGATTGCCACCAACCCCCAACACATGGGGACGATTCACACCTTAAGATTCCTAGACCCTCTGAAAAAAAGGGGGTATATGGACCAGCCGAAAACATCGTCATTTCCACCGATGAAACCGTCCAATCTGGGGGATTCATTATGATTCATTGCTACTCTCATGAAACCATGCATCCAATTTTGGGGAGATAAGTGGATAATAATCATATGATGCCTCACAGCCATGGAATATCTCCAGTTATATGTGGTTGAATATGTGGTATGGTCAAAACATGGGTTGTTTAACGGATTATAACGGTATAAGTGGTTTATATAATTGTGGCCATCCATCCCGGCAGAAAAAAAGACTCTGCACATGGATTGAAAACCATCTCCCAAGGAATGTCTATACAATCCAACCATTTTTGACTTCACCATGGCTCATATAAGGACAATCTTTACCACTTACCTTCCAATTGAATTAGTAGTTTGTAACAGTTTGATCCTGAACATAGGCATTTTTTAGTGGCAACTACTCTTTCAACCCACTACAATTGGCAGGCTCTATGTGAATTTACTGGAGGCCATTAGGACTCAGTACTTTTCTACCACCCCGCCAGAAATCGCCGGAATGATCCCATCCTTCTCGAAGTATTTGGTTTCCAGACCTGAGTCGTGCGTTTTTGTTTCAACCAACTGTGCTTGGGAAGATGATTAAGTTAAATTAAGTTGATGCACATAATTTGGTTAACCAAGTTATAAGTTGGTTTAGATTCGCCCATTAACTATAGTTATCCCCAAAAAAAGCATAGATTATGGCAGTTTATGGGGGATAACATGGGATAACTATAGTTTTCATGAGGTTGTAAACCAACTTGTAACTGGGCCTCACCCTGGAATGCTGAAGTTAGAGGTCACACTTCTGGAAAACCATCGTAGTGAGAAAAAGCGCTGAGGTCGTTTTCGTCGTTTTCAACTACCCTCTGGTTATGACTAACAGTTTGCCCTGGTATAGATGGCCCATTTATAGATGTTTTACCTATTAAACATGATGATGTTCCATGGCTATGTTAAATAAACAGATGGTAATTTAAATTATCCAGATAATGTGAAAACGACCTCAGGGATAGATGATAGATGACGTCAGGAATATCTTACATCAACAATTTAAATTATCTAAGGGATAGATGATGTGAGATGTGTCACGGCCAAGTTACGCGGGATCAATGGTTACCAATGGTTAATGGTCATCCCACACTTATTTCAGGGATGCCTTATAGTCGTGGGTATGTATATACCCCATACTTCCGCTACCTGGTTTGTTTAGGTCTAGACTCTAGACCTATGTGTATATATATATGTATACATATGTAGTATATATACGTATATATACTATATATATACATATTATATAGATATAAAGCCCGATGAAAATGGATTGATGATCATCCCCCTATATGGGCACATATAGGCACCAGTTTTGACTATGGCACAGAAGGGGATGTCACCCGAAAGTTGATATCTGGGATTTAACAAACAAAGATAAGGGTGTACAACCAAACAACCATATAATTGCATATAATTTTGGCAGCTAATTAAAACATAATAATTAATAATGAACAATACAACCAGCCTAAAAGATCCTGAAACATCCAAGGAACCCTTGAACTTCTCGCGAATCTCCGTAGGTATCAACGCCATGGGGCATCAAAAAAACACAGAGACTCTCAGTGCCTTCAACGGTGAGGTGTAAATGGTGTTTCCACATGGTGCATGATTAAGGAAGTATCATAGACAAATCATGGAAGAATTGGGTATAGATGGGGTGGAGTGATAGTTTTTTTCAAGCATAAGTCCATCTATCTCATGCGTGAAAACTGCTTGCTGCTTTATGTGTTCTTTTAACCAGCCCCAATCTTCAACGTCGGGATCATCACTCCAGGTATGGGAGGAGTGAGTACACCACTCAGCTAGGTACAGTTCATCATCAGTTTACAAGCACATTAAATCGTCTGGCACTGTATGTAATTCAACTTGTTACGTCTCTACCAATGCTGTTCTGATGCTTCATTCTTGTTGGCAATATTTCAGCTGAGCAAAATTCCAAGCTTCAAGACATAGTATAGACATGGTAACACCCTCAAGATAATGAAGATGTGCCAAAATGGAACGCAGCGAAACTACACGAGTCGGTCCTGCCCATAAGGGCTTCATCAACGCTCCAAAATCGTGGGTCAAGCTCCGGGAGCCATTACTGGTTACTGGCTCCAAAATTCAATGGTCATCACCTTTCCCTCCAGAAGAAAAATGTGCAATAAATCAATAAGTCATCATAAATCCGGATAGGCCCATTTTGTTTGAGTCTTGAAGGTTATGTAATCACGTCAAGCCCTGATGAATAACCTCCGGTTGATTAACAATCGATGAGTTACCGAAAAACGTGATGTAATTTGTTTCTAAAAACTGGCTCCCAAAAATAAACACCCCAAGCATACCCAAGCTATCATGTGGTCGTGTTACTCTTAGTCGGCCCTCTGGCTCCCCATGTATTTGTCTGGGAAACAGCTGATACCCCAAGCTCATAACAGCTCCTCCAAACCATTGCCATAGGGTGACACAGAAAAACATGGGATAACTATGGATAAATGATACAATGTGAGGCCCCCGTTCGATAGCGTTCAGTTGGTGAACATAACTCCAATAACTATGGTTTATGGTACTTATAACATCTTATAACTATAGTTTCTGGGGCGAATCTAAACCAACAAACATCATTGGGAGGCCTCACATTGTATGGATAAATGATAGTCATATCGTTTAGCCTGAAAGATGACCTGACAAGTTTCCCCACAAACCTGGCCTCTCGGTGGGCTGGGATACCCAGTTGGAGTAGCCAATGTTGGCCAACGAATCCCATTGGAATTAAACTGGCTGAAAAACCCATGGCTGAACTCATAAATCAGCATGAAATCCGATGAAATCAGCATTGAATCACCATTAAGCCCCACTAAATCACCATTGAATCACCATTTTTCATCACCATTGAAGCCCCATGAAAATAGAGGTTTTTGCTGGCAAAGTCCCAACTTTTTGCGCAGCTTCAGGGATCAAAACTGGGCCCCTGTGCCTTCAGCTCAACATTGCTGGGAACCTGTCCTGCCCACAACTGGTGGCTGGTAAAAGAAACAACCGGGGACGACAAATTGCGATAGAAATGAATGATATACATTGATTGATTCATTGATATTGATTGATATCTATATATATAAGTTATATGTATATATATATATATAAGTTATGTTTATGTACGTATATATATATATATAGCAACCTCCAAAAGAAACCCACAAGTGTTTCCAGGGTGGTTTGTGGATGATGTTTTCTTCATGATTTTCCAGGTGTCCTCTCTGTTCCGCATCTTTCTGAGGGTTGTTATGCTACATAGCTAGACATACCTAGACCATCGGTATCTAGAAAAATGGGGTCTATCATACCCATGATGACTTGGGTTCGTAAACCCAGCTACGAGTAGCTGCCAGCAAGAAATGGTTGGTGGTTTCAATGACATCGGAGAAGACCACGGATTACATGAGATTTGTTTTCCTAAACTCTTGTTATATTCGCGGTAGACTTGTTTTCGTGGTTTTCTGCAGGATCACAAGATTAAATATGATCCCTTTCACTGGTACTCAGCTTACAAGAAGAATCTATTGAATTGAATCTATTATACTTATAAACCGTTTTGAACATTTCAGATATCGTTAAAGCAAAAACTGTGCTCTTGGGGAAACAAGGATTCACAACTGGATGTTGGGGTACCGTTGACATATAGTTGCAATGATTCAAAATTCTCAGAAACCAAACACCAAAAAATCATCATAGGAAACTCTATGCCTGACCCTGCAGGTACCCATAAAAAATCGTTGAAAAGTCAAGGAATGGGTATATTACCCCATCTTTCTAGGGTTTCTTGGAGGGTCTAGGTCTCAGTAGATCTAGGGTCATCAGTTTTGTCAAGCCACTGGTTTCATCCAAGTCATAGGCTTTCTCCATCTTCCAAAATCCATCTTCTGCATATCACTGCATATCATCTTGTTTTCCCTAAACAATGTTCATCTTCAAGTTTTTTCTTGGGGGAAAAAACCAACTGAACCCTCCTAGCGTGTTCCATCTGAGATTTGCGTTTGTCTGAAAAGAGGACATCCTTTTATCCATTGGTCAATGATCATTTCAATGATATAATCAGCTAACGGCCACTGGGCAATTATACCCCCAGACCCACCCAATGCCCATGTTCATGGCCAACTCCCCATGTTCGTGAAAAATCTCTTTAAAAAAACCACCATTGAACAGTGCCAACATGTTCCAACCATATGACGAATTGGTGGTGTACCTACCCCCCGGAAAAATGATGGAGTTCGTCAGTTGGGATGATTATTCCATTCCCACTATGATGGGAAAGTCATGGCAAATTCCATGGTTCCAGTCACCACCAACCAGCTATATATCTACCATTTAGCCACCATTTAGCCACCAAATCACATGAAGCCACCATGGCTTGCTGGAAAATCCAGAAAACCAAATCACCGGACCCATGAGACTTCCGAACAAAAAAAGTCCCATGAAAAAACCACCGTTAAACCCACCATTAAATCACCATTAAATTCACCATTAAATCCCATTGAACATCATTCAATCACCATTAAAAAAAAACTGATTACCCCCCAGTAATGATGGTATCATCCCGTTGTATCTCCATTTTGTGAAGTTTTTCAACCCCTTCATTTCGCCAGCGAACCCAGCGGGGCACCTGCAGGCCATCTTTCTTTGGGATTATGCCTAGCTCCAATCTTGCTGGGCACGTCACAATGGGGATCGATATATGAAATTTAATGTGATATATGCGTGTATGTATATATATATATATATATGATGCAGAAAATTAGTATCCATCATAGACTCATATATGTTGATACGTATATGTATATATATATATGTATATGTATATATGTATATGTATTATATATATATGTATTATATATATATGTATTATTTATACTTCAGGAGGAACACAGTTTATGCTTCTTGAAAGCTTGACAAAGCATCCATCTTGGTCAACCGCGGATCACATTTCCAAGTCCATTTTGTGTGGTACGGTCAATAATTCGACCGGGGTACGACACAGCTCCATGCTAGGATTCTGAGGGGAAAAGGGTCTGCAGAAGAAGAAACCAAACATGTTCACTGCGGGAAGCTCAGCAAGCGCAACTTTTGTCCTGCCAGTATATATATATATGTATTATGTATATATATATATATATGTATTATGTATATAAGACAAAAGGGGGGTCGAACCAAGTGTGTTCCTACCACAACCCTTCAACATAAACAAAACCAACCAAGCACACGCT
>Ga0126342_10019781_pt1 | contig 11399 bp, 10 predicted proteins | sample Cyp1metagenome_FD_92528 | JGI IMG/M metagenome (GOLD analysis project Ga0126342, IMG submission 92528) | Coral microbial communities from Lord Howe Island, Old Settlement Bay, Australia - Cyphastrea 1 metagenome | ecosystem: Host-associated > Invertebrates > Cnidaria > Coral ... | reverse complement strand
CATGCAAAAGCGGTGAACGCTGTCTCTTATTTTGTACCACTGGGGCTGCGGAGTATAGGTCTAGGCACTTGGTAACTAGCTTTACAAGTTACTTGGCTGCCACATGCATGGTGCCATGTTTCTTTGCACCCTGACAGAATTGCCCTCAAAATATAATTTTGTGACTTTAGTTTGTCTACAAAATCGTGCTAAATGCTGAGCATTCGTTCGAGACTCTCGAGGCCTTGCATGATTTGCGCTCAAAGGCGTTGCAGAAAGCTGTCTTGGTGGCTCTGGCTTGTGACTCGTGCTGCAATCTAACCTTCCATCAAATTGCGCAAGCGCAGTCAAGGCAAGCTCATGAAGCAATCCAAGGAGTTTAATATGATGTGTTCATACAGGAGGAGCATGCATATTGGTGATGGTGGTAGACCCGATACAGTTAAGAATGCTGTACCTGCAGTTGAGAAGCCGGAAACTCACAAATGCTGTTTCCCGAAGGTGAATGCGGAAGACTACATGCTGCACAGATTTCCAAGAATCTATCTACAAAATTCAAATTGGATGTAGGATGGAGCCCCTGGTTCTAAAGCAATATTTCGTCTGCGACAAAGTTACGCTCCAGAGGGGCTGAAGCTCTTGCCAACAGGATTCCTCGGCCATGGAGAGACATGGTGACATGGTGTCACTGGAGTCTAAGGAAGGCTGGAAGGCCCATCGAAGATTTAGAAACGTTGGCAACCTTTCAAGATTTTCAAGAGTGTAAGATAGAGTGTAAGATTACTGAAACGGACACCAGAATGAGTTTGATTCTGATATCCGCTTGCTTTCACATGCTCCAGGTTCAGGATACAGTACCAAAGCTGTTGGCTGTTGGCTGTTTGCTGCTTGATTCGTCCCCTCTTCTAAGTGTATCTTGCAAGCTGGCATAACAATCATAACATGTTTGAATTATTTTGAATTTCTATTGTCAGGTCCTGTTGATCCTGTTGAAACCTCCTGACTTGTTTCCATGTTCGATTCATGAATCCTGTGAATCGATGGCTCCCCGGCTCCCCCCCTTCCCCCTTTCAAGACACATTGTTCGCTGCCGCCAGCCCTTCAATTTCAGCTGGCAAAGGCTGACAGCGAGCCAAACAAGCTCGCTACAATATGCTACAATCATGTGTTCAGTTTTTGTATCGATGTAAGGCCTTGTACTAGTAGCGCTTGTAGGGTGTAGGGCTAATTGTGGCTAATTCTTCCATCAGTCCCTCTCAATTCCGGTCCCAGTCTCTCTGGCCACAGGCGGAAACGGTAGGTTGTGTCACCTTGCAAGCCCCGAAGCTGAACACAGGCATGGAGTCTTTGTCCATCTGGTACAGCCTTGGAATGACCCCCTTTGCAAGCAACACATGCATATGGATCACGTTCAACATCTTCCAACTTTTGACATCTTTTGACCACGTTTAGAGTTCATACATGTTCATACCACATTTCATCACTGGTTTGATTAGCCTGATGCTTTCAGTCAAGTGACTTCGATGATCTTCACATCCTTCGGAAATGTTGCCCAAGCCAAGGTCCCTGCCTGGAACTTGCCGAGGGCCAGGGTGGAGTTTCAGGACTCAACGGTGCCTCCTCCCGGAGACTCCCTGGCTACTCTCTCACGAATCAGCTGATATCAGCTGCTTATCAGCTGCTTATCCTGAATTTAATGAATTTATCCTGGTATTCGCAAGACAAGCTTTGCAGAATCCAAAGCTACAATTGTTCAAAAATGTACAAAGCTACGCCGTCGAATTTGCAACCTTTTGCAACAGTCATGCTTAACGAAAGCCTGGGCCATCCCCCTTGTGAGCGCCTCTTCCACAACGACACCGGTAAGGCCCGGGACGCATTGGAGCTGTTCATTGTCGTAGCCTCACCAAACAATTGGCAAGGAGTTGGCATCGAAGAGAGGGAGCAAGTCACGGCAAGTCACATTCTCTCAACCGAACAGTTTACTATATGACTATATAAATGTTATACGTATCATATGTAATTACTACACTTGACACTGGTCCGCACAGTCCTTTTCAATTCCCCTCTAAACTAAAAGTGGAGACTTGTCTTGTTGGAAGGCTCTTGAGTCGCAAAAACACTGGCCAACCACTGAGGGCCGTTCTCAAGTCGAAGCAAAGCTGAACAGTTGTTGCAGTGATGTCTCCGCCTCAGACACTTAAATTTCAATAGTCAGACAGTCTGGCTGTTGATAGTTGGAAAATGCTTGAAATCCTGACATGTCCTGGCTTGAAGTCTTGCTTCAAGGAAGGCTGAAAATTGCTTGCAATAGATCAAACATTCCCGCAAGTTTTCCAGTTTTCCGGGCGTCAGAAATTGGCGCAGTATTGTGGCTGTTTTTTTGTCGTTTGTCAAAGTTTTGGCTTACAGCTTATTTAGCATGCGGCGTGAGTGGCTCTCAATCTTCGACTCCATTCACTTCTCAACCGCTATACAAATTCCAGATACATTGCTGTCGCCAAGAAAGAGACATGTTGAAAGGATGGCATGCTTGTGTGTGTGTGCGCGTGCTCTGTCTCTGAAATGGAAGCATTTACTAATCAAAGACAAGTCACACAACAAGCTTGTTGGTGCGACAGGCCGCACCGCAGTACCTTAGCTCCAGCTGCCTCTTGGATACTTTAATTTATATAGGAAAACATTGGGAAAACAAAAGCTGGTAGCAACAACAATTAACCATGGACAGGTGGTGAAATGATAATAATAATATATAATGATTCTGGGGAAGCAGCCGCAGTCGCAAGAATGAAGTGGGAATATCACCAAGACTCTAATTTGAAATCTTACACTCGTAATTTTATAATCGCTCATGGTTCCTGAACTTTTCCCAAGTCAAACTGATTCTGGTCGATTGTGCTTTGAGATCATCGTGAAGGGATGTGGTGTGCTTCCTACTTTGGCCGACTGAAAGAGTGGATGCGCCAAGCCTGCGCTTTGCCTACAATGGGTTTTTTTGGAAAGGGCGCCTTCACACGCCTACTTTGCTACTTTCAAAGTGCCTTCGTGCTTGCCTTCAAGCTTACACATTGCATCGTTGACATTCGTTGACTACACAAACGGAACAGAGTCGCTTTCACTGGACCCATAGTCATCAGGCCATCCATGCATTGTGGCAATTGGCATGGTTGAAGCTCTCTGTTGGAATCCTCTAAGGGATGCTTCTAGAGGGGTTGCAGTTGTTGTAAGCAACGGTATAGAAGGGGATACTATCGTGAACATGTCTGAAGAGTTGTGAATCAACAATGTATTTCTCTTTAATCCAAAGACCCATGAGATTAGATTGTTCACAAAAAGCCAGAACTCATAGCATAGCGTTCCTTCTTTGGCGCTCTGTATGTGAATTGAGTTCTTGAAAGTGTAGGCTGATAGGATGCTGCACAAAGCCTAATACTCAGACTGACTCATCTCTGCATTTATCCCTGCTTCGACAGTTGATAGGGTGTCCAAATATATCATACATCCTTTACGTATCTGTATGTTATGTTCTGCGAGTGTATATCACGCCAAGAGGTCATTCCAAGCCATCAGGTTTTCGGATGTCAGGATTCGCCATGATGCGGAATACAACCAGCTGATCTTTGGAGCAGCCGACATCATTGCGACTCCGAATTCGAACCACCTCAGAAAGTCACTGAGAAATACTGAGAATACATAGGCAAGTCATGGGAAGTCCAATTGTCAGATTGTCAAGAAAAAGAGGGAGAAGAACAAGCAGAGAACCAAAAGCCAAATCTGTCAAACAACCCACTTCGCCACTTTTCCAGCAAGGTCAGGCTACGAACATCTTTGAATATTGTCGAGTCTATGCAAGCCCAAGAAAACCTTCAAAAAACTGCAGGCCACAGACAGGCAGACAGCTGCTAAGCTTCACACATATGAAGTCTCTGTGTCTAATCCACAAAGCTTGGCTCTCCTTAGCGGAACAGAACTGGCCAATATCCTGGGGAATATGTCTGGGAACAAATCTGAATCTTTCAAATCTTTCAATATGAATTTGCGGGTGTCTCTTATCTGAATGTGTCTCTCAAATTTATGGGATCCCAGTTGTCGATCATAATTTGCAGCTGCCATAGACATCCATAGACAGCTGAGTGTCCAGAACGCCTTCCTTTGGTGATAGGTTTTGGATACGTCTTGGACCTGGCACTTAAGCTCTGACAATGCAACACTCAGTGCAACACTCCGTGCATCTCAACAGGACTCGGCACTCTACCCGACTCTACCCTCAATATCCTCAATGGGCTGCGACTATCTTCCTCCATTTCACAATGGATTTCACAATTCTGTACTCAGTGTGTTTTTTCATGGTCTTTCAGCAATCTTCATTAAAAGAAAACACACCAGAGCAGTACTCAAAACAGGCACGCAATCCTTCCTGAATAGTATAGTAAGCCAGAAACGACTCATATCTTTCGCAATTAAGCAATACATTGGCAACTCGAAGACAAACGTCCCATCTGATATCTTCCAAGATTAAATCCCATCAACACTGGTTGTCAAATCAATCTTACGTAGTTAATTCGACGAAATCTTTCCGACTCAATCTGACTGATCTGGCCTTGTGGACTGTTGCCCACATTGCACTCTCTGACCAAAACTCTAGGGTACACTCCAAGACAGGAGCACCTTCCTGGACGAGGAAGTCAAGGCCGTGGCGACTGTGTTCACAAAAGCAATGTCATTCGAGTCATTCGAGTCATTCATTTTATTTGATTTGAGTTTCAGGGTCAGTTCGTCAATTCAAAAATTTTCATCTCAAGCCTCACACGATCAATTTCTCTGAGCAGCTGGATCAACTGTAGACCATGCCAGCTCGATGAAATCTAGTGAACGCTTGGTACCTCAAAGGCACTCGGGAAAAGTTCGACTAGGAGTGTTCCTGATTTTTTCAACCCAAAGTTTCGTGTCAGTTTTCGTATGCAAAATGCTGTGAATATTGTGAACTCAAAAAATATGATGCCAAATGATGCCAAGTTGCAGTGCAAATCGCTGACCTCTTCGGGTCGGGTGGATGGTTGGCAAAAGAGGGTAGGTGATGGCGTCAACGACCTTGTCCACATAGACATGGAAGCAGTGCACAACATTACGACACACCGTGTCACCTGACGTCACTTGCCATGACCACTCTCCAAGCCCAGCTGCCTCGCCTTCCAACTATGTTTTTGGACCAAACTCTCAGCTGGCTCACCACATCTGATGGCAAACCAAACACTGTCACCTGGCGATCTGGCGATGCTGGCAATCATTGAACTCTTGACTATCCTGCCAGAATCTCCAGGCTTTGCCTTTCAACTTTGAACATCTTTTAACTATCCCTTCCAGACTTAATGAGTGAAAGTCCTATAGGGCAGCTCAGTGTCGTTCCACAAAATGCCGCCAGACAATGCTTCCAAATCTTCCAAATGATGAGCCAGGTTCCAAAGGATTTAAGCCTATTGTCTTGAGACACCATATACCATATTGAAGGTGACCTCAACACATACATGAAGCACCGTTGCAGAATACAGAATGTCAAAGATGTTCGAAGGATTTCATATTTCAAGATATGTCAAGTGTCAAGAAGTGGAACACATTTTTCCAGCCGCGCCTGCACCTTTCGGCTGGGTCCTCCACCAAGGTCGTCCCAGTCCCAACAGCTGGCAGAGGCCGAACATTCGCTGTAGACATCGCCCCAGGTGACCTGCACAGCATTGCATGGGGCACAGCATTGCTTGACACATCATGCACAGCCGGACAGATCTGACAGATCTGACAGTGTTCCAAGATGTTCCAAGTCACATTCAGGACTGACTGTGGTGTGCTTTCATCTTGTCGTACTGTTGGCTTGAATATTCTGAATATGATGTGCACTGATCTTGCAATTGCATCCCTGTTGACGTACTGTGGCCTTCCCAGAGAATTGGACTTCCAAGTCAGTGATTGGAGCACCTGGCAACAGTGCAGGGGCAATGAAAGGCATAAGATGGATTAAAATAATTAACGTTAAATTAACATACATTAAAATATATTAAATGAATAGCATTGAATAGCCGTGTAGCCGTCGTGATGCTTCACATTTTCCCGCCCAAAATTCACGCCTTCGGGATCCAGAACCTCACACTCCAACACCACCTGGTTGGGCCGCCTCAAAATGCAAGGACTCAGGGAAAACGGGCCAAGGCTTGGAAGATTTGGAAGTAGGAACGGACACAGAGATGCTTTTAAGAATTTTTAAGAGATGAATCAGGACTCTTGAATCAACATGAATCAACTGTCAAGCTTGGTACGTCCAGCATCTAAAGACAACTATGTTCCATACATCATGCTGCATGGCTGCTAAGATTGAATGACTGTTTTGGCGGCCCTGTTGTATTGCTGCATGCTCCTCCTGATACATCTGTATACATCAAACTTCATCGAACATCACAAGGCTCACCGAACTATGTGCAGATACAAATTAGATCAATTTAGCAAGCGACCATCCCACAGTTCTTGGCTTGATATTGTTATCACTCAAACGAATGTTAAAGAAACTACTAGTAAACTTTGTGGAAGCCACACTGCTCCTTCGTTCCTTGTAGGACATTGTAGGGTGCCATTGTACACATTTGGCTGAAGATGCTGAAGGTCAAGTCGGACAAGTCGCCTGGCCAAGAGCTTCAGATCCCAGGGCGGAGCCGCAATGTCTGAAGTGCGGCCTGTGGCTTCGGTAAAGTCCTGGACGACTCAGGCGACTTTGAAGCCATACGAGTCATGCGAGTCATATGCAGTGTACAATTCATATGCAGATATCAACTGATATCATATGCAGTGTAACAACAGTGTAACAACAGTGTAACAATGTGCCTGTGGACACCTGACACTTCTCGAATCTTGTAGGAGAATCATGGGTATCCATAGTGATGCAAACTGATGTGAAGTGCAGATTCAATTCACTGCCTCACACTTCAGAGCTGAACAAGTGGATTCTTCCACAGTCACCTTCAGTATGTTTTGACATATAGCTTGTGTCCCCTATGACATTATGAGATCACCACTTTGAACAGTTTCGTTCCTTTCAAACAGCATTGCGAAGGCGAGCACGGAGATTGTAATCCGTGCAGGATGTCAAGCGCTCGAGGAGGATCTCCGAAACCTTGGTATGCAACGCATTGCAACGCCAGCAATGCGATGTTTGTCGATTCCCGACGTGAAGGAGCACTTAGATGCACTTAGACTACCCAGTGACTACCCATGATGAGACAGTACCGGTTGCACCTTGATGCACCTTGTAGCTCCACATCTGTCATGAAAACAGAGCCCAAAATGCAGCAGAGAAACTAAAGCGCCTTCCTGCAATCAGGTTCCGAAAGCCAAAGCGATTTGGAATCAATCAAACGATATCACACGCATGATGCAATGATTCAATGTTCCGAATCTGGAGGTCTTTTGGGGTTTGGAGACTGGGATCTTGTTGGGATCTTGTTGGGATCTTTTTGGGAATGTCTTGGATCGTTGCGAAGTGGATAAGTGACGGATAAGTGATGATAAGTGATGATAAAACTTGATAAATGGATGTCTAAATGGATGTGTATTCGGTCTATTCGCGCCTCACAGGCAACCAGCTTGGAGCTCCAGGAGCTCCACGATCCACACCACTGCAATTCGCATTCCAAGATCGGCAAACTCATCTCCTCCGGTTGGGACTCCACCTGGATCCACACGAATCCACACCACTGTCTTGGATGATCTTGGATGCATGATGCAAGACCAATCCAAGAATCTAAAGTTGTTAAGCAAGAGCTTACAAGACCTTAGGCTACAGCAGTTATTTTGTTTAATAATTCTAATATGTGTCGTAGTGGTCACGAAAGAAAAGCAAAACTAGTCAAGGCAAACCTGCAGAAAAATGTGGCTCCGAGAGTCCTTCTTTCATTTCATCTTTACAAGTCTTTACATGTGCAGAGATCTGACAATGTTGACATCTGTTTTTGTGTACAAAACATGTCGCTGGATTCCGCTGGATTGCGGTGATTGATCGTTGTCACTGGGCGAAGGACGAGGACACTGAGACCTTTGGGTCTTCTCCGCAGCGTCCGCACCATCTTTGGGGCCAAAGGTCGGGAAGCCGTGGCACATTGGCAGTGGGCCTGGCTCAGCAGCGAAAAAATGAAGAAATTGAAACATATTGAAAAATGATAAAGAAGTCAATCGATTCTTCTGAATGGCTAAAATCATCTAAAATCATCTAAACTCTATTAATAACATCTCATCCAATGCTGGCTGTGGATCCAGCTTTACACGGGGGATCCAGCTTTACAGATACACCTACACCTTTCTGCAGGGATGCTTTAATTGAAAGGCATCTTGAAATTCCCCACTTGATGATGGTAAAATGCAACCCTTGTGGCCTCAAGCGTATCCGTTATCAATCGGAAGCTATAGTCGGTTTCCTTGGCTATGCAAGCTGTGCTACCGAACAAGTAGTCAGTGCAGCCGGTGCATACAAAATGGAAAAAGGGTTCGTGGGTTTCGTTCGCTGGCAAGTCCAAATTTGCAAAAGGGTGTAACTCAAATGGTGCTTACAGGGGAGTGTGGAGAGCTTCCAAAGCAAGTCTCTTGTCAGGAAGTTCACAATAGTCTTAACAGTGACCACCGTGGTGAATACAAGTTCACTGCCTAAAACAATGTTCTCAAAAACCCTGGAGTACACCCGTGGCTTTTGGGAACCCTGCATGTTGGACCAACGTAAACAGGGAAAAGGATGAAAATGATCGTTGATTCCACGCATGTTTCTTCGTGCCTCTAGCAAGTCGCAAACACTTCTGTTCTTTGTCTCAAGAATCCCAACTCGTCATCTGTATATGTGCTCCTTTCATCCGGAAACAGCCATTCTTCGCGAAATAAAATGTTACTGTACTTTCGCGCAAGTTTCGCGAAGGCTTTTATTTTTGAGACATAGCCATCAAACCCTCACGCTAAGCAGTGTTCGGAAGTCCGAGGCAAGGCCAGCTCGTAAGCGGCTGGCTGCAAAATGGACATCGCAACGCTGTGCACCAACTCAACACCGACCAGCTCCACAACAACAGGAGGCTGCCGGGTCAGGGTTGGTGCGGCAGAACGATAAGGAAACCGGATCTATCAATCTATCTGACCCCTACGTATCTGTTTGAAATTTAGATTGTATAACTACAACTACAGTAGGGATTGATCCAAGTTAGGGTTTGCAACCCAGACTGCCACTACTAGTAGGAGGGCTTTCAGCAAAATTAAGGCCTGCTCATTATTGGTGGTAGTTTTTTCACGTTTTTTTCCAGATCCGGGGCAACTTGATCACCTTCATGTTTATCTTTTGGGCCATTGTGGGGCAACAATGCCTCATGTGAAGACTCAATCATTACCTGCCAAATTCTACAGACTTTCACTCTCGCCCGCTCCATCGAGCGGCTTTCGCAGAACTTTAGCGAAAATATCTATATTGTGTATTATATTGTATGTTTTTTTTGCGAGACTTTCACGAAATAGAACTGTTTATTTTCGCAAACCCAAACAACTCCGGGAAAACATAACATCAGCGGCATTCGCAATCATAATTCTTTACAAGAACCTTTAGATCAACCACCATGTCTTTGCGATGTGCAAAATGTGCTCTTGTGAGGCAGCTTTGCACCCTGAATCTGCAACGGGCGAGTGGCCGTGATCAACTTTGATACAAGCATTCTTGGAACGCCGTCCTTGGCTACAATCCCATGCGCATGGGTTTTGGGCTCACATATCCCAAGAATTGTGAAAGGGACATGGGCTCAAATTTCAAAGCGGCTTCAAAAAAGCTAGCTACGAAAACTGAAACTGTCAGAAACTGCGCGCTCTAAAGCTTTCCACAGAAAAATCTGCTCAAATGAAGCAAACTCAGATCTGTCTGTACCTTCCTGGTTCAAGTGACAGAATGCTACAGAGCTGGACAAGTGAACTGAAACGATCTAAATGCCCCACCAAGAATCAGACATTGACAGCTCAATATCTGTGACTGGAACCCAGCCGTCGCTGGAGAGCCAACCTCCACGTCAATCCGTGAGTTGTTTCAGGGGTGGCACTAGCAGATCCTATTTTGTGTACAAAATCATGCTTTTCTACCACTTGTATTGTACTGCAGGTAAATCAAATGAGCAGAAAATGTCAACAAAGTACCGGGAGTCCGTGGCCACCATCCAGGTTCCACATGGTTCCACATGGTTCCACTAGTACTCTGCGCAAGCATTCAGATTGATACATGATGCATGCTGCTAGTTTCTGTTGCAGCTGCTCATCCTTTCAGCATCATGGACAGGGCAGGAGTCAAAAGCAAGGCTTTTCCGCATTGCACGTCTACAAATCCGCCTCCATGCTGGAAACGCTCGAGGCATCCCTGCGACAACTCCTGCAATGAGAAAGGCGCAATATATTATTTTTCTACTAAGTACGGTAAAATTCTGTGAGTAGACTCTCATCCATACACATAGCTCACAAAGAATATATTTATATAATAGGTATATATTCCAGGTTTTCTGAAATGGAGTTACCCCCAAATCATCCAAAATTAGACCGCTTTAGTATTGAAACCCATGGTTTTGCAGTACCCCAGTTTCAAAAAACACCCATATGTTCCCTTCTATCATAAGCGTAGGGTGTTTATGTTGTGTACATGACATATCATGTATGGATGTATGTAATGTAATGTAATGTAATGTAATGTAAATGTAAATGTAAATGTAAATGTAAATGTAATGTAATGTAATGTAATGTATGAATGTATGAATGTATGAATGCATGAATGCATTAATGCATAAATGCATGTATGTTTGTATGCATGTATGTTTGTATGCATGTATGCATGTATGCATGTATGCATGTATGCATGTATGCATGTATGGATGCATGGATGCATGGATGCATGGATGCATGGATGTATGTATGTATGTATGTATGTATGCATGCATGACTATATATACTTATGTATGTATGTATGTATGTATGTATGTATGCATGACTATATATACTTATGTATGTATGTATGTATGTATGTATGTATGTCTGTATGTGTGCATGTGTGTCTGTATGTCTGTATGTCTGTATGTCTGTATGTCTGTATGTCTGTATGTCTGTATGTCTGTATGTATGTATGTATGTATGTATGTGTGTATGTATGTAATGTATGTAATGTAATGTAATGTAATGTAATGTCATGTCATGTCATGTCATGTAATGTAATGTAATGTCTGTCTGTCTGTCTGTCTGTCTGTCTGTCTTTGTGTGTGTATGTGTGTATGTGTGTATGTGTGTATGTGTATATGTGTATATGCGTATATGCGTATATGCGTATATGCGTATGTGTGTATGTGTGTATGTGTGTATGTGTGTATGTGTGTATGTGTGTATGTGTG
>Ga0126342_10019780_pt1 | contig 11399 bp, 13 predicted proteins | sample Cyp1metagenome_FD_92528 | JGI IMG/M metagenome (GOLD analysis project Ga0126342, IMG submission 92528) | Coral microbial communities from Lord Howe Island, Old Settlement Bay, Australia - Cyphastrea 1 metagenome | ecosystem: Host-associated > Invertebrates > Cnidaria > Coral ... | reverse complement strand
TTTGATCCGAGTGGACCAGAATGTGGTGTGTTTTTTTGGGACCAGCCATACGACTGGATGACGGTAAGATGCTTATGTTTGTATCAAATATGATATGATATATGTATATATATATATATTATATAGATTATATATAGATTATATATATATTATATATAGATTATATATATTATATATATTATATATAGTATATATATAGTTTATATATATAGTTTATATATATAGTTTATATATATATATAGTTTATTTATATATATAGATTATATATATTATATATATATGGATTATATATATAGATTATATATATATATATTATATATAGATTATATATATAGATTATATATAGATTATATATCTAGATTATGTATATATATATGTAGATTATATATATATATGTAGATTATGTGTATATATATATTATAGAGATTTTATACATATTTTCTTGTTCATTCCAGCACTTTTTTGTTCAAACGACCAGAACTGTTGGGCAAATCCCACATTCTTTCGGGCCATAGTTCTCTTAGGTTGGCTATATTCACATCTAGGTTGGTTCTTCCCACACATTTGTTTCTGAAGTACGTACCCTCTGGAACTTGGATCTGTTCAGCCAAAATGGAGATATTAGGCCGTAATTAATGACTTGGCTGCTTACCCTCTGGTAAACATACAAAAAACTATAGAAAATCACAATTTTTAATGGGAAAATCCACTATAATTGGCAATTTTCAATAGCTATGTTAAATTGCCAGCGGGTAAATCCATGTGCTCACGTTAAGGCTCCAGGATAGGTATTTTTGCATTCCGGATTCTGTTTTCCCATGCCCCAATGATATCCTATTGTTTTAGTGATGTTTGTTGGGCAACACCTGAAATTTTGAGGAACCCCGTGAAATGGTTTGTAAAAAAAAACCATGGTTTCTGGTGAAGACGTGACGATTTTCCCATTAAAAAAACCCGGGTTTTTCCTTGGTGTCGCCAGAGGTGGCTCACTGTGATGGTGATCTTGTTGCTCCTTCTGACCGCCTACGGTCGGCTGAGCATACCCGGGGGGGATCAACCAGTGAGGAAACATATCCGGCCTGGTAAACCTACAAAAAGCTATTGAACATGGCCATTTAGATCCATTTAGTTCGTTGATTTACCTATTAGAAATGGTGATTTTCCATAGCAAAATGTTACCGGAGGGTAATTATACTGTAACACCCATAAATTAGATGACAGTAAGCCACTTGAGGGACTTAGTAACTATAGTAGCCAGCAAAAATGACTAACCACTTACCAGTGATGATCCTTACTTAGTCGAAATAGGAAAACGAAAATGGCGGTCAAAAACCATGGTGGCCTTAGCCTACCCTTAGCAAACTCTTGGAGTTAGCAGCTCCGATCTGGTTCCGGAAACGATTTTTTCATCCTGGAGGATCCACATTTCATATATCCTGGAGGTGTAAAGATCAATATGTTTTGATATATGATATGTTTTTAATCACTATGTATCAGATCTATATATGTGATCTATAAAAATAAACACAATTTATAGTATATACTATACATGATATATGATATCAGATCTATATATGTAATTAGTATAGTATAATCTGACCCATTCTCCGATCACTATCTAATGGCACCACCAAATCATCGGAGAATCAGCAGCTTTGTTGTTGTGACAGGTGTGATGAATGTCACCGTGGCGATCTTTGTGAACAGCGCCATGGATGCGGGGGGACTTAGGATTCTCGGTTTCCATAGTCATGGAGATACCCCCATAGCTGGATGTTTTTTTTTAAATGGAAAATCCCAAACAAAAATGGATGATAACTAGGGGGACCCCCGTTTCAGGAAACCTTCAAATGCTTGAGATGACAGGCTTTCAAGCAGCCCCTTAAAAAATGGTTGCCCTCTGGTAAATTGACAGGTCGACCCTGAAAATCACCATTTTTGAGTGGAAACGAATCTTCCAACCCCCTATCTGGCCAGGGTTTTGTTCATTTACTGGAGTACATTATAGATTGTCTATTGTGAATACGGACATAGACGGACATATACATACAGATAGATACATAGTAGATATATGTATATATATATACATATTGGGACAGCGTGGAAATCTATATTATACAGGAAATACTTCAGCCAGCTATTGGGCTTCTGGAACCCTGGGAAGAACATCTAAAATTGTCCATTCTGGTTGCATTTTTGGGACACTGAAACCAGACCAGCAAGTCTGGTTTGAGCTAACACCCTGAAACGTTGCCATTCTGGTAAGTGATAAGTTGGACAAGGAGCCGTGTCCCCAAAATACACCCTGCAATGCCGTATCCATACACTATACACTCCTCTGATTGACTTTGTTAGTTGGGTTGGCAGTACCATCTATATAAGTCAATGTGTGGCACCGGCATTACAGTGGCCTGTATCTCAACTTTTTGCTGCATATTTGGGTGCGCATCCCAGATAGTAAGCCATATTATATCATATCATATAATATAATATAATATAATGTAATATGATATAATATAATATAATGTAATATGATATAATATAATATATTATATTATATCATATTATATCATTTTTATATCCATTTAATAGCCGTATTTTGAGCCATATTATAGACCTCTTGTATATTATAGTTTATATACGGGTTATACACCGCTAGCACTCGAATGGAGCCAGATGATTTCTGCTTACTCAGATCGTGCTCTCGGGCGTATGCTTCCATTCTACCTATTGATTTCCCAGTGTTGATGGTTGCATAATCTTGAACATAGACCCTGAAAATGACAATTTTTTAGTGGAAACTAATCTTCCAACCCCCATTTGCCAGGGTCTATGGTCATTTACTGGAGGGTCGTGTATTTTTTCCCAGCTTTGCTGTTGACCATCCATTTTAGTAGGTCACCTACTGAGGCCTCCTCAGTTCGTTCTAGGGACATCGCGAAGAAAGCCAAGGTCTTGGTGAATTTCTTGGGGGAAAGCAATTTCTGTGATATTGTGATATCGGGGATAGGATGAGGTAACCAACTTATACTGACTGGAAAAAGTTTGTAGCAATAAGTTTAACCAACCAGATATTATACCAACCAGATTTACGATACCAGAAAAATTATCTGATTGGTGATTTGGAACATGAATTTTATGACTTTCCATATATTGGGAATTTCATCATACCAACTGACGAACTCATGTTTAATCAGAGGGGTGGCTCAACCACCAACCAGTATATAAATCACATTTTTTTTTTGGGGATTTGGCTGTCTCAAAATCTTCGTACACTCTCTGAACATCGATGGGATTTGTGGATGTTCATCGGTAGCCATCCCCATTTCACAAATGCCATCCAGCCTGAGGATTTTTTCGTCAACAAACACATGCAAAGGGGGGCCCAAGTTGGATAGGTTTCTCTTGGTCTATATCTAGGCGAACGAATGCGAACCATTGGGCTTATGGTGGATATCAAACTAGATGTAGTAGCCAACACATAACTGCGGGGCCCTCCCTGTGGGCATTCACCAAAAAAAACCATGGGATTCAAACGATTCAAGCAAGAAAAAGAGGCCAAAATGGATGTTTCATGGCTGATTTTGTCATCCTAAATGGATGTTTCACCAGCAGCTCCAGCACAAATGGAATACTTTATAGGTAACACCATGGCAACACCTCCATTGAATTCTCGCCAGGAAGAAGGAGAAGCTACTTGCAAGTCGCTTCAACAGGCCATGAGAAAATGTCGTAAGCCGATGCGGGGTTGTTTGAAAGACATGTGGCAAAATCATGCAAAATCCTCAAATCCGGCATTTCGTTTTATCATTTTTGCCAGGAAAGTGTAGTCACATGGCCCCATTTCTGGTCAAAGCCATGTAGGCCATGCAGTTTCCCCCAAAGTTGATCCTCTGACGTAGAAACCAGATCCCGTAACTGAAATCTGCAGGAACTCCAGCATTTTTGATGGTGTTTTCAGAAGGGTTTCCTATACTGCCAGCCTACTGTAGATTTTCCCTTCAACCCATCCAAGTGTCGGTTTGGACACCGAGAACTTTGATCAAATGGGAGCATCTTAGTGAGTGCAAATCTCCACATTTCCAGGGTAGACCTGGACGGTGTTTGACGAAGGTTTTCATGGACGCGGATAACGATGGCAACGGGACCCTGTCCAAGGAGGAGTTTGAAAAGGCTGGACCTGTTGGACCTGTTCGACCCGTTGGACCTGTCTGAAAATGGGGGATGGAGCTATTCTCACCACTGGATGGAATGGGGTTGGTGAACCAACCCATGTTTTTCATTGTTTTTCTGTAGGGCCGCGTCATTTGTAAGGCGCCCCCCAGACAGAAATGAGTCCCTGCAAAATAATTGCCATGGTTTGTTCTTGAAACTCAGACTCGTTTTCAACAGATTTTTGTGTTTCTTTTCTGTGTTGGATCTTCTTTTGTAATATGGCTGTGTCTGGCAATGGGGCCAAACGGGGTATAGTGGTATAGCATGATATAGCCCCATTCAATGTCACTTTGAGTCCAGGAGGCTTATGTTCTGAAGCAGTGGATTTAGGCGATTTTCCACAATTTTCCCTACGATGGCCACAGCTGGGGGCCATATCACCATGGGGCGCGTTAAAAATCTTAGACCCAGGAAGATTTACATGGCAAAGAGGCCATATGAAAAACAGAAAATATCGTTTCTACATTGATCTCTGTATATGTATATGTGTATACGTATAGTGTATGTATATGTATACATGTACACACACACATATATATGATTATAATTGATTATATATGTCTGCATACATACATATAGAATCTTATATATGTCTGTATACATACATATATAATCATATATAGATGTATGTATATATACATATATATAGATAATACACACACATATATATATATGCACATATATAATCATATATATATACTACATACACCAAATATGTATCCTAACAATTATCGCCCAAGTTGTACGTGGAATATCCCCGGAGGTACCCTGCAAGTTTTCAGGCCGTGGTTTGGGGTGATATTCCCACCGTACGAAGCCATACTCGCATGTAATGTAGGCTTTTACACTCCTTTATGGGCCTTACATATGGTAGGTACCCCATTTTTTCATATTTTTTCCAGATATATGCACAGTTACATTGGCTTTACATTTTGAGGATCTCCCACTTTAGGTGCCTTTAGGTGATCATAACCATGGAAATGGCTATGTTTAATAGGCAGATAATCTACGGGTGGGTTATTTTCCATGGCGATGTTGGTTACATCCCTATTAAATAAATCCCCATTAAGACAACACAATGTTTTGGTCACAGTTAGAAAATTACTTACCCTCAATTTTCAGACAACCAATTGGAGATTGTTGGGCATATCCCCATCATATCCTCATTTTTTTGCGTCAAATTACCAGAGGGTACAGCAATGGCAACCCATCGCCAATCCCTCAGGCAATCAGCGAGAAGAACTTGCTGGGCCGTTTGCACAGCGCTGGCATTGATGTGTTTGGAAGCCCAAAGATGCCAAACAAATGGGGATACTTCACCGACAGAAATGAAGATATTTAACCAACAGAAACAGGGATATTTACCCAACGGAAATGAGGATATCACCATCACAATATGGAGATAACCATCAATAGGGGGATACCACCATCAAAATGGGGATGTATCAATCGAAATATCGGGATTATATATACAACATTATACAACCATCATTAATTTGGGATTGATATCACCTGCAAACCATGGCATAAACCATGCAATGGCCAGATATAAATGGGGATGATAACCACGGGTATTTTACCAGCCAAAAGATGGGGAAATGACGTAGCAATTCTGCTGGGATCTCAGCAGCATTTTTAAGCACCTGGCACCCGCTTTTTGACCAATGGGGAGATTCCATGATGGCAAAACGATGTGATTTTTAGACATGCGACACAGTCATTTATGCCATGTCTGAATTCAACGGCAGATTAAAATCCCCAAATGGTGAATTGCCATATCGAGATGGTACCCTCTGGTAATTTAACATAGCTATGGAAAATCACCATGCTATTAATGGGAAAATCCACTATTTCTATGGCCATTTTCAATAGCTTTTTGTATGTTTACCAGAGGGTAAATCAGATGGTAAATCACTATCATCCAAAGCCTCCAGTCATGGTGATTTCCTAGCCGTTTTTGGACCCGGACACGGTGAATGGATGCGAATGGTGGGTTCACAGGTCGATGATTTGTAGCTGCAAATGAGTACATTTCCCGGCCCGATATCATGGGATTTAATGTAGATATACTATGATATACTTGGATCTAATGCAGATCATATATGGCATACTGGATTTCATGTAGATAATATGTTGAGATTTAACGTAGATATTATACTGGGATATAATGTAGATAACATATGTTTTTTTTTTCATTCTTCTATATATATATGGAGATATAAAATCATATACCATCCCCAAAATTAACCTAGACCTGGCCAAATAGGGGGTTGGAAGACTTGTTTCCACGAACAACTGGCTGTTTTCAGGGTCTATGTTAAATAACCAGATTCATCATATGGAGGTTTCCTAAAATAGGGGTAGCCCTAGTTATCATCCAGCTATTAGTTTGGGATTTCCCATTATAAACCATCCAGCTATTGGGGTACCATTTATGGAAACCTTGATATGAAGAGAAATGGTCAGGACCTGCAGGACCTGTGACCTCTTTGATTTCAGAAAAATCGGCTGAGGGAAAGCGCCGCCCAGCTCTTTGATATCCTGGACCTGGATGGCAGTGGCACTTTAGATGGTCGGCTGCCAAGTTGTTTCGACATGAGGAGAAACTGAGTCTGTCACAGATGGAGATGGAATTTGAAATCAGAATGACCTGATAATAGCTCTGGTAATTTAACATAGCTATGGAAAGATCCACCATGCTATTCATGGGAAAACTCACTATATATCAATGGCCATTTTCAATAGCAAACTTTGTTGGTTTTACCAGAGGGTAAAATAGCTGATTCTTGACCTGATGAATTTCATTGCCATGAAACCAGATGTTTTCTGCTGTTGTTTTTTGCTGTCAGGCAACGAGTTTGTGGAGGGTGTGCTTCGCTCACGGGGCTATGCGCAGAATAAGGTGGGCTTCGCGCTTCGCTCACTGGATCCAACCTGAGGTTACCCATGAAACGTCGCGACGTTGAACCATCAACAATGCAGATTTGAACTGATTTACCCTCTGGTAAATTAACATGTCGACCCTGGCAGTCATCGGGGTTGGAAGATTAGTTTCCATTAAAACTAAGCTATTTTCAGGGTCGAACTGTTAATTTACCAGAGGGTAGCCCATGAACAACGGATCATTTTCTGGGAGTGTGACAACTTGTGGCCTTTTTTTTTTTTTCAGCGCAGTTTTACTGTCATGTTGATAAGGGGCATGATGATTGGCACCATAGGATTCGGGGTTTTTGTAAAAATCCCTATGGAGATGGACCATCCATCTGACCGGTGGATTTTAAGCGTGGGATCATTGAAATGGAGAAAACCTGACCAGGTTGACCACTAACTTACAAACGCACTACGAAAAATGATAACATGAATTGAAATTCCCAGTTGGTTTGGTTAAATTCAAGTGCTACTTGCAACACCTTTGTTCCATGGCTAAAGTCAGGTGCTTCAGTCCCCCATTTTCAGATGGCAGGACTTGGTGGGTCTCCGTTGCGATGTCTGGCGAGCCAACTTGAGCGACGCTTGGTGACGAACTGCTGCTGTACATTAGTTCCCCATTTTTGAGCCAGGTCCATCATATGATTGCTGCTGTTGCTGTTGCTGTTCTGTTGCTGCTGTTGTTGTTGTTGTTGTTGCTGCTGTTGGCGTTGCTGTTCTGTTGCTGCTGTTGTTGTTGTTGTTGCTGTTGTTGCTTTGCTTTTGTTGCTGTTGTTGTTGCTGATGCTGTTGCTGTTGATGTCTTTTTTTGGTTTTAACACAGTACATGTTTATGAGTACTATATATATACACGTATATATATAATTATATTATACATACATTGATTCAATCAGATTGCATATCATGTCCTGATTAGCGTCAAACCAGTTCAGATTCTCCTGGATTTTTCAGGCGTTTATGAGTCATAAAACAGCACAATCATCAACCATTACCTCTTGGTCTGTATCTGGGTTAGCCAGCACTACAATACCCATGGTGAAACCGCCACCAGTGATCCAACGCGGCTGGTTACCAAGGGTTCCCATTCCATGGCTATCCATTACTCTACCAAGCATCAGTAACTGGTTGTTAAAGCTATATGTATAGATATTATGATGTATATATATATATACACAGTGTGTGTATGTATATATATACATGTATACATTGTATACAACCCATTATACAATCCAATTGGGGATATTCCATCTGAAGATAGACACCATGTGGGCAGCGTTCAAAACCCTGTGGGCAGTCCCGAAAAAACAGACTGGTTGGTTGAGAGCGGGATTCCCCAATCTATATCAATACATTGGTTAGTGTATAATCCCTGAACTGATGACCAACCATCATTTATCATAAGCTACCCACTAAAGGGTATCTTTAGGTAAGGTTGCAAAAGCAAACACGAGGGCTTTGGCATGCTTTGGCATGGTTTAGCCATATTCAAAACAGCGAATCTGTTGGGTTTCAATCTCTGCCGGGAACTGGTGACACGTAAATGCACGCCCCGAAAACCCGGAACAGTCCTGGAACCTTGCTGAAACCTTTCGCTGTTGGGGTGCAAAGCTGGCCCATCTTTTGATGGTCAAAATCCCGATGAAATGACGATAATTATCAACCAATCATCATTTACCAAATATATCCACATCGTTTTGATGCTTAAAACCTCTAGACATGATGATTAGTCACATCAAGCCACAAAAATCATGAACCAAACGAGGTCCAAGATGAGATACGCCTGGTGAGTCTCTACTTCGAGGAACGTCGTTCCGTAAGTGGAGGTGGTAACTCAGCACCAGCCACATCTGGGGATTTAAGCAGCAAACATCGGACGATGGGGGATCCAACGCTTGGGAAAATCGACTTGTGATGGGGACTTTCGCATTGGATGAGGATAAAAAAACAAGGCGAGGGAATTTTTTTAACCAAGGCACATCTCCAAAAAAACGCCAGTTTTTTCGGACGATTTCCGATGCTCAACTTTTTGACGTGTTGGGATTGATGTTGATCTAATGTTTGGGGTGCTGAAGCCTCCATGTTTTCGGAGTAGAAGATCCTATGAATTCCACGTCCACAATGGTTCATATAGGTTCATTAGATCCTATGAAATCCATGGTTTTTTTTTGGCAATTCCATGGTTTTTTTTGGCAATTCCAGTGAAGCCCTACTTTTTCCAGGACCCATCCAAAGGCATCAACGGTAGTTTCAACGGCCTCTTCGGCATAGCCTCGGTGAGGAGCGACTCCTCGAGACGAAAGAGAAGATCCAGAATCTCAAAGAGGCGCTGGATGGAGACCTCGATGGGCTGATCTGAGTTTTCATCCATGGAAATTTAGAAGGACAGCAATTTAGTATAGAATATACATAGGTAGATGATCATAAACTCCAGTAACTATGGTTTATGGTAGATATATAAATATGGAGGTTTCCTAAAATGGTGGTACCAGAAAAATCCAAGTCATGGATGACCACTTTACTATTGAAAAGCATGATAACTTGGGGATCCACCATTGGTCAAGGAATGGGGATGTGTCACCTAGATTCTTGGGTAGTTCTTCATGATAAGCACAATAGCATGACAATTGTTCTAACAAAGACCGCAAGTGCATGGGTAAGTTTCTTCTGCCATATCCACATGTTCATAGACATAATAAATCATGATAATATCTCTCCGTATGTCTGTGCGTATTTATGATATACTCTGTGTGTATATATGTATATATGCAAAGTGTATGTATAATTGTACCCATCCTAACAGCTGTAACAGTCAAAACATGGATTTCTTTATGTATTTGGGCAAGTTTTTTTTTTGACTGTTTTCCTTCGTGCAAAAAATCATGCTTGTTGGTGCTCTCCTTCGTGCAAAAGATCGTGGTCTAGATCGTGCTCACTGTTACAGCTATTAGGCTAGTGCCAATAATATGTATATGTATCTGTACATGTAAATGTATATGTACATGTATATGTATAAAAATATATAGAACGATATAAAACATAGAATTTGTGTATAGCTGATATTTTTGGCCACTCCCCAGAACCCCTCACTGTGGTGCGGTAGGTGGCTGGTCCGGTCTTGCATCGTGCCGCCGAGGAGGGTGGGGTTTTACATAGCAAAAATGGTGATTTACCCAGCAAAAGTGGGGATTTCACGTGCAAAACATGGGGTTTTGCCATGTTTTACCTAATAACAATGGTGATTTAAGGAGGAGAAATGGTGGCTTTTGAAAAGAAAACCGAGATGGAACCCCAACAGAATGGCTAGTTTGGTGGAACTTGGCCCTGGAAAAGTTGCCTACTGGCAAATGAGCCATGTCCATTTCATGGCGGATGCATATGGCATACATAGAGTATTGTAGAGTTCTACAGCTATACTGGTTGAATAGAGATGAGTAGAGTTAACTAACCATCCAGTACGGGATCCACCAGTTGATTAAGTAGTATATAATATTAATTCTCGTAAATCCAATATCCGAACATCATCAACAGACCAGAAATCAGGGGGGGGGCAGTGTTGTTTTGGCGCGTGGCAGGTGACAACTTATTTTTTGTACCTTTCACTGTGCTTCCAGTCATCTCTACTTCAAGCAATCGGTCCAGATGAATAACATGTTGGTATCCGGAAAGAATTCGAGGAAGCGCACAACATCACAACATGTTCAGACTGGAACCATGAAATATGAGATTGGACATGTAAAAACTGGCTCAGGAACGGTAAACAAAGAGAGATGGAACCATGAAAACGCGGCTGCAGCTGTGACAATGTGATCAGACATATGAGTGGTGTTTTACCTCTGCTAGTTACCTGAAAGAAAGTTATCCATGAAGCACAGGGTTTGTTAACCCCGGCACACCGGACTTTTTTAAGATCATTCAATGGTGGTTAGGATCATCCTTTACAAAAGACATTTTAGTGGCGTAATTTCGTTGCTCAATTCAGTTGTTGTATCCCCAAAAATGGTTCATGTCATTTCTGGTATACCCTCTGGTAAACATACAAAAAACGAACTGGAAAGATCCACCATGCTATTTAGCTGGGTAAATCCACGATTTCGACTGGGCCATGTTCCAGTTCGCTTTTTGTAGGTGTACCAGGCCGGGTAGGTTTACTACGTCGGTTCCTGTACCCATCGGATCCTGACACCCTGACACCGAAAAAATCCTGGCAGGAAATGCGCAAGAAACCGGTCCCTTGAGCTGACAGTCTGACAGTCTG
>Ga0126342_10019779_pt1 | contig 11400 bp, 8 predicted proteins | sample Cyp1metagenome_FD_92528 | JGI IMG/M metagenome (GOLD analysis project Ga0126342, IMG submission 92528) | Coral microbial communities from Lord Howe Island, Old Settlement Bay, Australia - Cyphastrea 1 metagenome | ecosystem: Host-associated > Invertebrates > Cnidaria > Coral ... | reverse complement strand
GATGTATTTGGAATATTTTGCTGAAGATCGTGGACGTGGAAACTATTCAGGATCAGATTTGCATGTTTCAGGATTCAGTTCCTGCCGGATCATATAATGATCCATTCTTGTCTAGTGTGTGTATATATATATTTATATTTATATTTATATATGTATGTGTATATATCTCTCTCTATCTGTGTGTGTCTATATATATATGTGTGTGTGCGTCTATATATACACAATTATACATATATATATATTTATATATTTATATTTATATTTATATTTACTTATGATTTTATCGCATACATTATTTTATATATATACCGTACACTTATATATTATATATTCATCTGTGTATTCTGTATTCGATGTGTTTTCTGCATCTAATGATCTTTTCCTGGTTCCATTTCTGAGCTCTACTTCAAGCCACTGATCTCAAGGACATCTTTGCATTTCGCCTCGACTCGTTGGCAGAGCTCGAGGCTCCGGAAGGTGCTGCCGTCACGTCCTCACCTGCGGGCTGGACCGAGTAACATGGAGATACATAGAGATGAATGGAAATCAATCATAATCATATGCATGATTTGATTAGAAATGTATAGTCATGCTGACAGAAAATATACTCTAACTTAATCAAAAGACACATGGAAAATAAGAAATGGGAACAGTGGATAAAACAAATAATTATATAATAGAGACTCTGTGAAACAATTGTTCTCGTTCTTGCGATCCCCTATCCCAGGCCTCCTTCCACTGCACCTTTGGCATCGCTTTGGGCATCGGCGCCTTTGAACGTAACTCTTGCCACTGCCTTGACCCCTGTGCTGTGTGCAGCTTTGGCTTTCGCAGGGGAAGGTGAAGATCGAGTGATGGAGTCAACCACTGGTTGCACAGTTGCCTCCGTAACCATAGCTGGCCTTTCTGGCCCTTGGAATTGAACCTGTTTCGGTTGAGCCTTACCAGCCACACCTTTGCTTGCTGCTGCCACCGGTGCTGCAGCTGCCGGTGTTGCTGGTGGCGGTCCTGGGGGTGGTGCTTTGGGGAAGGGCTTTGACGAAACCTTCTCCAGGTTCGGGCGACGGAGAAGACCAGGCTTCCCAGATGGAGGTTTCACGTCCAAGGGCGGCACCTTGATTGGGGTCTTCTCTTCGTCTGTTGGGGCTGGGAGCACCACCGCAAGGTCCTGATCAGGATAGCCAGCATCTTTCCGGGGAAGGAAACGAGGAAAATGGGGCGGAATTGCAGGCCCAGTGGCCTCAGGCTCTGTGATGGTCTGGGCCTCAGGACCAGGGCTTTGTGGTGCTTGGTTGTCACACGGCTTGGCCAAATCACCTACCAGCGCATTGCCAGACTGCCCTTCTTCTTGCGGTTCCGGCTCCTCAAATGTCTCAGATGACCCGCCATATGTCCCAGACGTGATGCCCGGTGGATCCAACAATTCGGATGCCTCTGCAACTTCCTGCACAAGTTCCCCCGCAACAAGCGTTTCTGCAAGTGCCTGCGCAGGAGCAGCCTCCTCCCCAACATCACTTTCCTCAGCAGTGTGTGCCTCAGGATTGGGTGCCTCAAGAGCACTAGCTGATGGCTCAGCTGCACCAGTCTTCTCCATGGCAGGTCCCTCGACTCTTTCTGATCCTTCCTCTTGAGGCTCCAAAGCAGCCTCCTCTGGAGTGGCTTCGGGTTCAGCTGCCTTCTCCGCTGCCTGTGGGGCCTCCGCCGCATCACTGGATGCAGCTGCCGCAGGCACCGCCGGAGGTGCTCCGGGCCGCGATCTCGAGGAGCTCCGCGTACTGCAGGCAGGTGTCTTGACGGGCATCTTGGGAGCCTCGAAGTCACCATGCTGGGGACGCACCCGGACCAGCGACTTCGGCCTGGGTGTGATTTGTGAATTGGGGATGCCACACAAGGAGCTATTGACATAAACTGTTTGGGTAGGGGGGGGGGGACCACCAATTTTTTGGGGAAAGTTCCCCTTCCATCTCTCTGTCGCATGCCTCGGAGCACCTGCTCTGGCTTTGTGGCAATGGCGCACACCGCTACCTGCTCCTCAGTTGCTTCGTGTCCCTCGGGCATCTCAAGACGCCGTGTCTCATCATGGGTAGGGACCAAGTCTACTGGCAAACCACTCACTTGCGCACCCTACTTTCCCCTCACTTGCGCACACCCCCTCACTTGCGCACATGCACATCTACTTTCCCCTCACTTGCGCACACGCACACCTACTTTCCCGTCATCTGCGCACACATACTTTGCCCTCTCCCCAACAAAGCAATGATCAGCATGCTAAGTCATTATTTAAATCTTCCCCCCCTCTGCCCTACCTCTGCCCTACAAAGCAATGGGCTACATCCTAAATATAATTATCTAAATCTTCTTCCCCTCTGCCCTGCAAAGCAATGGGCTACATGCTAAGTCATTATTTAAATCTTCCCCCCTACAAAGCTATGGGACATGCTAAGTTTTTATTTAAATTTTCCCCCTCTCTGCTCTACAAAACCATGGGTTTCTTGCTAAGTCATTTTTTAAATCTTCCCCACATCTGCCGCACAAAACCATGATCAGCATGCTAAATCATTAGTTAAATTTTCCCGCCCTCTGCCCTACAAAGCAACAATGGGCTACATGCTAAATCACCCCCCCGGCCCTACAAAGCAATGGGCTACATGCTAAATCATTATCTAAATCTTCCCCGCTCTGCCCTACAAAGCAATGGGCTACATGCTAAATCATTATTTAAATCGTCCCCCCCCACTGCCCTACAAAAACTAAATCATTTTTTTCAATCTTCCCCCCCTCTTGCCTACAAAGTAATGATCACCATGCTAAGTCATTATTTAAATCTTCCCCCCCTCATCCCTGCAAAGCAATGATCAGCATGCCAAATCATTATTTACATCCCCCCCCCAGCCCTACAAAGCAATTGGCTACATGCTTAAATATGTACCTATCTATATCTTCTTCCCCTCTGCCCTTCAAAGCAATGGGCTACATGCCAAGTCATTATTTAGATCTTCCCCCCCTCTGCCCTACAAAGCAACGGGCTACATGCTAAATCAATATTTAAATCTCCCCCCTCTGCCCTACAAAGCAATGGGTCACATGCTAAGTCATTATTCAAATCTTCCCCCCCTCTGCCCTACAAAGCCATGGGCTACATGCTAAGCCATTATTCTTATTATTTAAATCTCCCCCCCTCTGCCCTACAAAGCAATGATCAGCATGCTAAATAATAATTTAAATCTTCCCCCCATCTGCCCTGCAAAGCAATGGGCTACATGCTAAGTCAATATTGAAATCTTCCCCCCTCTGCCCTGCAAAGCAATGGGCTACATGCTAAATCATTATTCAAAGTTTCCCCCCTTGATGACTGGGATGTATTGGGATATACCTCAGGTGCGAAACATCTAAGCCTAAGCACTTGATGGTGCAAATGGTCTACTCCTGAACGGTGGAAGTTCAGAAGTCCAAGCAGTAGCCACTGATTAGACACTTGAGAAAGCACTTGCTGAAAGCCGTCCCGCTACGGTGTTAGATCTTCGCATGCATGTGCAGACACGCTTGACGCTACTCTGCAAGATCTTCTCTTCAACGATACTCAAACAGGTGCATGAGTGGAAGTTCAATGGCCCAAGCAGCAGCCAATGCTTGGACATGCTGGATTGCAATTGCAGAAAGCCGTCATGCTACAGTGGTAGAACTTCTGTTGCATGCGCATTGGAAGTTCAGAAGTCCAAGCAGCAGTCAACGATTGGAAACTTGAGAAAGCACTTGCAGAAAGCCGTCATGGCACGGTCAAGCAGCAGTCAATGCTCTGGATTGCAATTGCAGAAAGCCGTCATGCTACAGTGTTAGAACTTCTGTTGCATGTGCATACACACTTGCTGCTACACGGTAAGATCGTCGCCATCTGGCGGAAAACTCACGTGCACAAGCGAGGGGAAAATCACGTGTACAAGCGAGCCTTCGTCCAAGTCTACTTGGCCTTACTAGGTACCTGTCAAGCGGGGACCCCAACTGCCTGGAAAGATCTGCTTAATGCATCGCGGATATAATCATTGGTGCCATCTAGGAGGTGAACCAAGCAAACCCAGCAAAATAGCGAGGCTGACGCAGCAGAAATTGGAATCGAACTCGCAGCAACAAACAAAAGTTCAGGATTTTCGTTCAAACCTCAACGCATCACCAAAAATGATAAAAATGCGTTGAACCCCGCTATCATCCGCTGTCCGAGTTGCTACTGCTACGAAGAGAACTGCCTGCATCATTCAACACGGGGCGGCCACGCCACTGCTCACCCACCTCTAGATCAACGTCAGCCTGAAGCCCGACATTCGCGACCCTGGGTCCACTAATTTCTGGCTGAAACGCACAGGCCCAGGTGTGTAACACGTGAATGTAGTTCGCTTTCCAAGTGCGACCTGCAATTTAGGTAACCAATGCAACTCCCATTCTGCAAAGCGGGTTCGCATCCCTTCAAAACATTTCAAGAATCCCCTCATAATCCCTTTCACCAGTGGTCACTGCCATCATTTGCTATCAGCACTGCCATCCCCATGGCCATGGTCCCGATGGTCCAAGGCACCAGGTCGGGCGCATGGCATCTCCAACTCGCTGCCTCCAAATCCACATCCCAAGCCTCTGCAGCGCCATTCGCCTTGGCACCGGCATCCGACTGGTGAGACCGGAAGACTGCTGCGGCGGCGCGGGTGAACTGGTCCAACCCCAGCAAGCCGAACATGGCACATGGACCACGGGCAGCGTTGGGCCTGGGGGTTGCAGCCTGGCAGTTTTCGGATCGTTTCTAGCTTGTAGCTGCTCAAAAAGTTGAAGTCCGACCACATGCAGCTTGGTTGAGGGGCTAAGTGAGACCACTGAAGGCAACGACCTGCAAATTTTGTGACGTTGAGATCTCCTTTATGATTGTTCAGGGCTTCCAGCTGGTTCAGTTTTTGTCTTCTGGGGTCTCCCTCTTCTACTTTGCACATCTGTCTTTGGGGAGAATGCCCTGAGCCAGAGTAACTGCTGCAATATTCAGTCTTTTGGAGACGAAGCAAAAACATAGCTTCTGGCTAGTGAAATGATTGTCCTTCTTCACATGGCCTTTCGGGCTATATCACATAGCGCACCAACAATCATTGTCCTTTACAAGTGATACACCAACTTACTTCATGTCCCGTTGGTAAACATATAAAATCATATGTCACGTTCATCGTATTGATCCATTTGGATTGGTGCCATCATGACATCCACTGCCTTGCCGGCCGCCGTTGCTTCAGGTTGCTTCCTTTTCGGGCGCTTCTACGCATCCGCCACGCAGGCAGCCGGAGCGCCCGACCCGGTGAGACGTCAGATCCGACGGATCGAGGCGGGTTGAAGACCCGGCTTAGCCGGAGGGCGATCACCCTATTTTTCTAGAACTACCTGGGGGGAATGGATGATCGGACCAGCCAATCTTAGAGAGAAAATGAAACTCGGGAACTCTTTCAATCATCATAATGCTGACATATCATGCTTATAATATATCATATTAGCATATCATAATATGACATAATATCAACATGTCAAAACTATAATAAATCATAATATATCATAATATATCATCATCCCACTACACACGTCAGCGCGGTTGCTTCTCCACAATGAAGGCATGGTAGCCCAAGCCCTGGCCGTTGGACCCTGAGCCCAAAGCGATTCGTTTCCCGAATTTCCCGTCAACTCCTATTCTTATCCCATTATTATCCTAGTGGCCAGCGGTCGTTAGTCACAATCCCATCTAGAATCACCCATATCATATCACATCACATCACATCAGATCATGTCATGTCATGTCATGTCATATCATATCATATCATATATCATATATCATATCATATCATATCATATATCATATATCATATCATATCATATCATATCATATCATATCATATCATATCATATCATATCATATCATATCATACATATGTGTGTGTGATATACGGTAAATCATATGAAACCTATATCTGTTTGCCAGCCAATCATTGATGGTCATAATTTGATTTGCAAGCTTTCAACGATTTTTGGTTCACTCATCGTGAAATTCTGAGCAGTTCACCTATTATGGCCAACCCTGCGGCCACTTGCCTTGCGAGGGAATCGTGCCCTCACGGTCTCCCCCACGACATCCTCAAATTCAAAGCATTGCACCACAACTGTGGAACCTGTTGCAGGTATAAAAACAGCAAAAGTGACCCGTATTGAGAGGTTACATCGAAAAGGTGCTCAGGGGGGCACAGATCCCAGAAGTTTAAGATCTGTTTCCCGTTCCCTTTCTGGACTTGGCTGGATTGGCAGGCCAAAAGGCAGAATAGTCAATCCAGTCAATCCACGAAAAAAAGTGATAAATATTGAGGTAGACTGACACACGTAAACTCAATAGTGGATTAACCCACTGTCGGGGCCATAGTTTCAATTATATACATTATGTACTTGTTCGATTCCAGCAAATTGTGTTTGTAAAGTTGTTAGAGATTGTTGTAAACTGTAAACTATTGTTGTCTCGTGACACTTTTGCCAAAAAGAAAATACATGTTGCATCATGCTGCAAACATATTGTATCTCAAGACAGGCAGGGGTACTTCATGGTATTTCATTCGTGTTCGTGCTTTGCATCTTATTTTACACCTGCCAAATCCCTGCCCAAGGTGCAAGGTGATTTCCAGTGTGCGCGCGCAGGAAGATCATGTCACCAACAGCCTGACACTCGAAAATGTGCAGATGCGACAAGTTTAGGTTCCCCAAATTAATCACAGAAAGGAGATATTCTATCCCCAGCCCCTGGGAGCCACACCACCGGGTGAGCCATTGGCCCGTTGCGTTCGATGACTAGCTCCTGTCTCGGCCCCCGCTGAGCATTGAGACAGCTCACCTGGACGACAAAACGTCAGAGCAGAAAGAACAAGGATTCGCGTGGTCCTTTAATGATGTCTATACCCTCCAAGCACCTAAAAAGAATGTTGTAAGGCGCCCATTTTTTTGATGTTTTGCCATATTTTACCCATGTTCATAGGTACTTAGAGGGTCAAATTATGGATGATATGATGAAATTCCCAGCACCAAAAAGTTTGTTGACAAGTTGACAACCAACCGATCATGAGAACAGCTGGGCAGCTAAGCCACCTGGTCACCATTGACTTCCAATCGAAAACCATTCGTACTGGTCAGGAAGATCCTGTTGCAGCACCACTTTGCTGGGTGATTGGATGGATAATTTATGATAATTTAAGGGAAATGTTGCAGGAAACCAAATTTTTTGTCATGAAAAAATGAGAAAAAAAAACATGTTCCTTTTGTGGTGTTTGCGGACAGGGATCAATCCACATGCCTGTGACTAACAACACGATACCACAGTCATGAGGACGTTCCAGTGATTGCGGCCACAAATTGTATTGACATGCTGTGACGCTCATGTTGCTCCATTGTGGCCCATACCCAGTTCCAGCAGTTCAACTACAGTGGTTTTATGGGTGTCCTGTCTTCATGGTAGACATCTCCCACGGAACTTTGAAGGCCTCTGCAGACTCCTCACCAAGAACCCAAGCATTCGTGGCAAAAACAAAGTTACCAACCTTGTCTGCTTTGTCTGTGCAAAGTCCCAAGTTGAGAACCATCAACAAATTGTTCAAAATCACGAGTTGAAAAAATCAACAAAATCTAGTCTAGTCTAGGTTGTTCCTAAGCAATTTATTGATCACCAACGTTTGCCGTTGGCAGCGGTCCTTTCGAGATGATTTTGCTCCCACCTTGAAATCCTTGACCTCGGCACTGCAAATGTTCCAAACCCCACTGGGCATCTTCAAACTGAGCGAAGGACACCCAGGTATTTGCCATTGTACGCCCTGGCGAGAAGCAACGCGGAACGCAGGATAAATCTCGGTTTCAACCTGATGCAACACATTTGGGATATATTGGGATTACAACTATCAAACACGAGGATTCCAAACTCTCCTTAAGAGAGGCCGGTCAATGCTGCAGCTGGTTTCGAAGTGGAAGCTTCAGGCAGGCAAAAAACAGGAAAAGGAAGATGTCGCACAAGTCCTAAAGGCCACAACTCTGTGGCTCTGCAAGCAAAGCTGTCCTGGCCATCCTCTGGACATGGAAGAGAAAACATGAATGAGGAAAAACATCTCCTCCGGAGAAGACACAACCCCGCAAAGAATCAAGCAGCTGAACCCAATCAGCACAGGTACCCGAGAAAACGAAGCAAACCAAGGGATCCAGTTTCAACTCATGGGTCCCAACATCAAGAGGAAGGCCACTTGGGTCACCAACGACAACCAGCCGGCGACGGATAGCCCGCCCACCGGCGTGAGCCAGGAGAACTGCAACTTGCTCAGAGGAGCACTTCACAGCGCCAGGATCAAGCCCTGCAACGACAGCAACGGTTCCACAAAGCCGATGCAAAATGGCCCGGGTCTCAGGTGTGCAGCCACCCTGCTGTTCCCATACCAGACCCCGGCGGCCTCGCAAAAGCTTTCAGTCCGGTTGTGGGCCCGCTTGCGTTCGGCATACGCCAGACAGGCAGCCCCAGCGGCTTGGCATGTAGCATCCCAATGTCTGTCCCCAAATGCATTGACAACGGCAATATCCAACGCCAAGGCAGGTTGGCTTTGAGCCTGTGTGCCGTCAGGCAGGCGGGCAACCTGCAAGACCCCAGGTCCTTCAAGTACCGGTCGGACCTGAGCCCGCTGGCCAGATCTCGGAGACTATTGTGGAAAGCCACATGACCACCACCATGCAACTCAAGGCATGGCAGCCTTTGCAGCCTGATGTTTCTCCACACACGTTGACTCCCAGACGCTGCCTTCCCTTTCTCTCTTTCCTTCTCTGCTTGGGGCCCTCTGGCGGGGACCGGGGCCCACGAGCCCAAAATCCGACCTCCTACGACAGCAAAGAAACTGGATCTGGAAGTGTGAGTGAAGGCGTGAGCCCAAGCACTGAAGCAGCGCCATCATCACTGCCGGCCCGGCTGTACCAACTGGGATGCCCAAGTCGGGTACTACCTGCTGCGCTTCTCCTGTGGCGCTGAACGTATGACTGCACGCCTTTGTGGTGATGGCCTCCATGCTTTTGATACTGGTGTCCATGCTGCCTTCACTGAGCTGATGGGCTTCCATCCCCACCCCCTGGCCTGAGCAATATATCCTCCCTGTCCAGTTTGGTGGTTTGGGATTGCGGCCTGCTGCTGCCATTGCCAGTGCAGCTTATGTCGGCTCTCGCGCTCCTACATTTGAGCGGTGTCGGGCCTTGTGGGTTCTTTTCAATTTGCGCGCTGCCCTGCAATGATCCTGGGCCAGCTCTGCGCTCCTGCTCTCCCAATTCCTTTTTTGCGGGATGATCCATCCAAACTCACTCAAGCCTTTTCGAATTGCTTTTTGAATAAGGCTTCTTTAGATGGCCAGCCAACGCGCCGAACTATGTCGACCTGTTTGGCAGCCCGCCCCTTGCAATAAGCAACACAAAAGGAATCGGAACGCAAGACTTCATAGTTGCCAAAAGCTTGGATGGTGCAGGCCGCGAAGCCGGTGTAGTCAATGGGAGCCTGCGCCGCGACAGCAGGGGCGATAACGGCACTAGAGAGCCGCAGCCCAAGCTGTGGCAGGATTCCTTGCCAATGGCGCAAGCTGCGTAGGACTTTGCCAGAAGGGCCGCAAGTAAGCCATCATCAGCAAAACATGGGGCGATGTCGAGCCGGGCAAGAGCGGACAGCACAGGCATTGAATGGTGCTGCCCTCCAGCAGCAGTGCAACTCCCAAAGATTCAAGCAGCAAGCATTGGACAACTGCATGGCAAGCGCCCTTGCTGCCCCCCCCCAGCAACAGAGTGAATGATCTGATCATGACAAAACATCTTGGTAGCCAGATTTGTGGGATAAGTGTATTCCAGCCATCGGCCCAGCCCGGGCACCACCCCGCCGCATCCTGGTCAAAAAAAATGTCGATCGACAACGTTGTGGGCGTTGCCTCATCATAAGGCAAACAAACGCGGTCAATGTCAGCGCCATGGTGCTGCAGTCGTTGTCGGTGCAAGCGCGGCATAACCTCAACAGATCTGACGCCGTCAGCAAGCTGGTGGGGTAAGAGGTGGGCTCGGAAAGCTCGCAGCTCGGAGCGCAAAAGCACCTTCCCACAACCGCCAGAGCGCTTCACCAGCACATAGGGGCCGCATATCAGCACCACCAGTCTTGGAGACTTTCTGCTACGCAGTGCCACGAGCACCTCCAAGATAGGGGCGGGGCCCAGCTGGAGTGTGACCATCTGCCAGCAATCTGACAAGCTGCGTCAGCAAGTGCACAGCTCTTGATTGCCACAACCAGCTCCTGAAGCAAGTCGGGGCGGAGGCCGGCCTGGCGCCGCACCGCGTGAAAACTGCGAATGGCTTTCATCACATCATCCACACTGGCTTCATTGGCAGGCGGGGCAGCAGGCCGGGAAGACAGGGCGTGATGCGGCGGCCGCCCTGGAAATTTTCTGTGGTAGGCTTTGCCAAAGGGGCACCACTCCTCAGCTGTTGCATAGCTGTACTGGGCAAGCCTCGGCGGGCTAGTTGGATGGCAGCTTCACGCTGGCATGGTTTTTGGGAGCCTGGGAGTCGAGTTGCCGGTGCTGACCTCATCCCACAAGGCCCGCCGTTCCCCCAAGTTCCACCGTTGTGGTTGCGACGCTGCTTGGCACGGCCCACAAGGATGCCAAGGCAGGTCTTGGGATCCCTGTACATGCACAAACCAGGCGACACTGCCTATGGGCCGGTGTGTCAGCACCGCGCCCTAGTTCACCAGATAGAAGCACTCGGGACACATCACAGTCAAGGCCTTTGCTCTCAGCCGCTCCACCGGCGGAACTCCTGGAAGAGCACGCAGTTGGTGGGCATCCATTTGTGCCCGCAGTGCTGCCGAGTGATTTTGTGATTGCCCAATACCTGAATATGAACCATCTGAGGACGCACATACTACCAGCGATGTTGGATAGAACACTGGCAGGGTTTTGAACCATGCCCATCTTGTGACCACATTGTACGGTAACAAACTTGAATCGAGTCACAAACAGGCTGTGACTCTTTGGAAACCTGCACAGCAGCCACTCCGTTTAGAAGGGTGTGTGTTCCACAGTTGGAATGCCCATGTCACAAAATGATGGTAGAGCATCCGCCCGCCGCCCGCGGCCACTGTTTCCAATGGGAAATGGAAATGGCGATCTTATAGGTAATCGATCCGGCTGTAAGCAAAGCACAAGGGATTTTGCAAACTATTTTCAATTCAAGGTTTTGCAGCTGATAGGGGGTCTTTGGAATTTGATTCTAGGGTCCTTGGTGATTTAGTTCTACCTCTGATTGTGTGATATATGTTTTCCATTATTTATTTCTTTATCTATCTTATCTATC
>Ga0126342_10019778_pt1 | contig 11400 bp, 11 predicted proteins | sample Cyp1metagenome_FD_92528 | JGI IMG/M metagenome (GOLD analysis project Ga0126342, IMG submission 92528) | Coral microbial communities from Lord Howe Island, Old Settlement Bay, Australia - Cyphastrea 1 metagenome | ecosystem: Host-associated > Invertebrates > Cnidaria > Coral ... | reverse complement strand
CTTGTTACAAAATGCCCCTTCGTTTTCAACAACTGTATCAGGACATACCCTTTGATAAGCCACCATGAAGCTCATCATGTCATGCTACAAAATGCCACTGCGATTTTCGTGATGGGCTAACATTACTAAAATGACTCCTTTCTAAAATTATATTTACAAGTTTAAGCTACAAAATCTTGGACCTGGATTTCATCTCAGGGTTAGCCTGACTAAAATGGACGCCTCTGTATAGTGCTTGTGGCCACAAACTTTGTAGCTTAAATTCGTAGGGGATATATATAATATTATGTGTCGTGTATGTATCAAAATCTAAATATGCAAACATTATGTTCATTAAATTCCATCAGCTTTCAGCATGTCACAAGCCATCTCAGCACGTGTCCTTGGAGCCAAGTGGCACCTTCTTGGTGGCCATTTCTCCTGTCCCCATCTCAGAGGCACCCGGCACCCAAAAAACGGCCTCCAGGTAAGGGGGCGACCTCAGTGACAGCGATCTCAAGCAGCTCAGCGCAGCATGGCAGCGCATTTTCTCCCGCAGCTTAGCACGGAACGAGTTCAATTCCACCAGCTTCACATGACCTCTGCACCAGATCTGACCTTGGGGACGACATGAGACACGCCATGGCAAGCCATCCAAGCTGGGTGCCACCTCATGCTGCCAAAGCCACGTGAATGGCTGAATATTTCAATTTCGTCACCAGGTGTAAAAATCTCTTCTTGCCTCCGAACATGTCGCAGACAAGACCTTTAGCTTGCAAGAAATGATTTCAACATATTTCAGCATATATGATTTCAACAGATTTCAACATATTTCAACATATCTCAACTCTTGCATCAAGGCTTTGAAACATTCCCAGCCTGGAGCCTCTGGAGCCTCCAGAAGCCCTTGAAGCAGCCGAGGCTGGACTAATCGGAGAGCCTTCATATCCTGATTCGAACTGGATACTTCTGGTGATTTGGTGGGATGATGTTGGATGGGTAACCCCAGATTTGGTAACTACTCATCACAATTCGTCAAAGTGTGATACTGAACATCAACACCAACAAACACAAACAAAAGCGAAGAGTATAATAAAAGTATATATATATATATGTATATATAAAAGTAAGAAAAGACAATGAAAGTGAAGCGTCACTTGATAACACCTTGAACGCCACATGGCCCAAATATGGCCAGATGGATGCCAAGATTCTGGATCCAGCCGAATTTCCATCCCGTCGTGGGTAGCCACTCCCTCCAGGCACTGCTAGATGTGGACGGTCCAGCGTTTCAGGCGCCGTTGGCGCTTCAGGCTGGAAGAGGTTGGCCACGGCTTTCATCCCTTGAGCTGCGAGCATTTGGACCTTGACAAGACATTCCCCCCATATTTATGCATTTCTCATGGCCAAGGACCCTCAGGCGCAGAATGAACTCACAAATTTCAGCAAAATTCACTGAGATCTTCTGAGAGAGTTGCAGCTGCCACATCCTCAATGGCATTTCGGACATTGCTCCTGCATTGCACAAGAGCCCTCTGAGCCCTCACAAACCGCATGTGATCACATGTGATATATTGTGATATCATGTATTGTTATGTAATGGCATCATGTGATACACATTTTTTTACAAATACTTGTGGAGAAAAACGGACAAACATAGGCAATGGTTTGCTGAAAACTCTCCTCAGCATTGCGCCAACTCCAGCCAAGCTTGTGACCCAACCGGGGACGGGGCCAACGCCCAGAGACAAACATAAAGCGTCCTTGGGGAGCGCATGTGTTGCAAATGTGCAAACGTAATGTGATTTCATCTCAAATCTGTCGGTTTGTGTCGAATGAGTGACGCTTTCCAACTCAATTAATAACATTTAATAACTAATAGCCTCCTGTATGCACTGTTTTTGCCTGTTCCTCTGCCAATTGCTTCAAGTCACAGCGAAGTGACAGCAGTTGTGCCGCAAAAGGTCATACTGCTGCCCTTTCCACTCAAGCTTCAATTTGTTGATTAGCCTGAGTTGAACTGGATAAACTCTATGCCAAAATCCACATGGATAGGAAAGCAGTGAAACATGGATTGAAATAATCTATGCCATGCACACAGCCAAAGATGCTAAACGGATCTAGAACTCATCTAGGCAAAGCATGGTAAAGCAACTTGTTGACGTCTTGCTTCGACATGGAGGTATTGCCCATCTCAATGGCTTCCCGGTAGGAATGCGCTTCACAGCCTGGCTGGTCAGATGCTTTCTTATCTCTGGCCCCTTGGGTCTAAAATGGTCTATATTTTGAGATGTCTAAAGCTTGTGTCAAGGTTCTTGGTATTGAAATTGAAAGTCTTCTTGATATTTCTTGATCTGGAATTTGAAGCGGTCAGACTTGGAATCAGCATGTCTAAAGTCAAGAATCCTTCAATCAGTCTGTCATAGTCTGTTAATATGTGTGGTCTCTGGACGGTCGGGTCAATTCAAGCACATTCCTACTGGTAGGACATATGTCGACATGGCAGTCTCTTGCAATAACTGCATAATGTGCATCTGGCACTACTGGGCATCCCCTCAAACATCCAGTGGTAAGCACAACATAGCACAACCAACGCCACCTTTGGGTGGGCAGCAAAAAATGCCAGTGCCCGTGGGGCCGTTGCAGCTTCCACCATAACTCCACTCCGTCTGGTAGACTTCGACTCCCGCGTGGAAAGCACCGGTGCCGATGGCTTTGCACACCATGTTCACTCCGGCGAACTGCTTCCCCAAATCCTCACGTGCAAGTCGTGCAAGTGGCTATGCCGCTATGCCCCCAAGATTGTCATTTTATGTTTTTTTCTGGGGAAAGTGGTGATAGACCAGTGGATTTTTGGGGCACCCTATTTTCAGACAGACCCAATTGCCATTGAGGTCAAGGAGTGGCAACTATCTGGGAAACACTCTGATCTTGACTTGATTTCCACACAATTCCAGAAACATCCTCAATTACAAAGGGTTACCAATATGTGGTCCGTATTGTGATTAGTTTGATGATTCTATCATCAGAGCAAAGGGGTCCCAGTTTGATAACGAATGTGACACTTCCTCTCTAACACTCACCCAAAGGCGTCATCACATCAAAAGGTTTGATTGAATGTTTGACCATGTTTGACAATGTTTGACAAGGAACATAAATGTGGAGAACCACGGGCGTATTCGTTGCTTTCTTCCCTCCGAAGAACAGCGCAGCCATGACCTTCAGCCATTCAATGCTCGATGCTACTCCTCTGAGCTGGGAAATGGCTGGCACGGCACAAAATACAAAGGCTGAATCAGCGATGTCAAATCATCTTGAATCACCAACATGTGAGAGAACCAACAACAAAGGGGAATCTGAAATGCATCGGCTGCAAACAACTGCCATAATTCAGAATCCTCACACTTTCTGCAGGCAGACTCTCTCTACTGATATGTGTATATAGTATATATATATATCAGTGCCCATCTTTTTTTAGCATCTCAGGACTGCTTGCGCAATGCTGGTGCTGCCGTTGGTTCTGGAATAGGCTCTGTCTCCTCCACTGAAGGACAAAAGGGATTTGAAGAATATCCGGAAATGGATGAGAATGGACTATGACATGCTATGGCATGCTATGACAGCGGTCCTTTGCCCCGAGTGCACCAGGCTGGGTCATCTTGGACATTTGTTCAGCCACAGATTCAGCCTCCCCATGCTTTGAACGCTTTGAACAGGAAGCATAGGCAGGATCAAGCTGCGAACTGTGCTCTCAAGCCTTCAAACATGAGAAAAGGCACCAGCACAACTACTTCACAGGGCAGTGTTTGACTCATCTGTTCTTGCTTTTCTCGCAAAGTATGGGACAAAGCTGACAAAGCTCGAGTCTTGAGACGCGCACATTTTGTGTGACAAAGGCGTATGCTGGAAAAATGTAGCAACGCCTGTAAAACCAAAGTGCATGCATTGATGTGCATTGATAGTACTGCGAATATTCACAACCTCGTGGTGCAGAAACTCTTCGCACCATGAGCTTCAAAAACTTCGAATGCCAAAAGATGGCCATTGGGGCCATGGCTTCAGCATCTTCAGCCTTTCAGAGGCGCCAGCTTGAGAGACTGCACGATGTAATCCAAATATTGTTTCCCCGTTGGCCCCTTATAAGCAGCATCGATGCGGTTCACCGGTGCCTGTGCCACTGCAAAGGTCACCAGCCCTTTTCGAAGGATGGCCTGTCCAAAGGTGGACAGCGGAGGCACATCACCGGGTGGTGGTGGTTGGGTCAAGGCTTGCGACAGTGGCACCAGGGATTTTCCTCCAAGTCCTTGGACCTGGTCAGATTCCTGGCCCAAAGGACGAACGCTTGAAACCTCGACCTTGGTCGTGGCGTGCCACGACAGGATGGACTGATCCTGTCCTTCGGTGATCTGAAAATCCACAATGCTGATGTCAACCTGAGGCAGTTCCATGCCTACAGAGGTAGCCAAGGCTTGCTGACCTGCGCGCATCAGCCATTCTGCGATGTTGGCCCCAGTCACATTCCCCAGGGCCACCTCCTTCCAATTGCTTCTCTGCTCATCCCCTTGCCGTGGCATGTATTGAGCGCTGCGGAGCAAAGCAGGCAAAGTCAGGCGGGCACATCGCAAAGTAACCATTTCATTTGGTTCGTTCTTTTGCAGCTTGGCCAGCTCCTCAGGATCCACACTCATAATCAATCTCCCAGCATAGCTGTCAAATTCCTTTTGCCACGTCACAGGGAGCTGAATGCTGAAGTCACCACTTCGGCTGTCCACCCTTTCCAGATATGGATCTCCTGTTGGGGTTGCTGCCGTGTACTGCACCTCTTCGGCATAGGCTGGGGCCGTCAAAGCGCTCCAGGTGCTCACAGCACCCCGGAGCGCAGCGCGACGACCAGGGACCTCCAAGTTCTCTGTTGGCGGGGTCCAGCACCAATGGGCGACGCTCCAAAATGCAGCCAGCAGTACCAACCGCCGAGCTCGTACCATGGGAGACATTGAAAGAACTCAGGAACAATAAACCACTGATGGCGATCAATCCCGAAAATACATGATTGGATATGCACAACTTGAATGCAACCATAGGAACAAGCCAATGGAACATGTCTTGCATTATGCCGCATGACTTTGCCATGGAAATCTGGTGTCATCTGGTGTCCGACGGCTGTTACTTGTGATCTCTTGTCTTGACAGCTTAGGGGCTTAGGGAGATGGCGAGCAAATGAAGAAGCAAATCTCAAAGCTGCTGGATGCTGCTGGCATTGGCAGAACTGAGATGATGCCACGGCTGCACTGTCTAAACTCCCCAAAGCCCCGTCTCACCTGCTGAGCGGCCTCTCTCTTTGCTTCTTCAGCGGCATTTGCCTTGGCCTCACGGTGCAGAACAAGTAGTTGATTTTTGGGGGGTATGCACACGGATTGTGGAGGTAGCCAGTGGGTGCAGGTTGCTGTCGCTGCTTCCAGCCTCCTCTGCTGCTTCTTGTGACACCTTTCGTGCAACTTTCAGTCTGGCCTTTGCTTCTGCCTGGCAAACAAATGTGTTCAGCTGAGGTAACCATTCCAAGGACAGGACTCCCCGAGCCCAAAGAAGAGTCCGTCCAAAGTTTTTTTTTTTCTCCATCGCCATCTCAGGAGATCAGCAGTCAAGCTGAAGGCGAGCTATAAAGGTGACGTGGCAGGTCAGCACACAAGCTCGATAGCCAGGCGCGTCATATCAATATCACCAAGCCACCGCAAAGGTAAAGTACAAATCTCTGTTACTATACATAAGGGGTCAAAGGGATGAAAAGTTGGGGCACTCAATTTATATCCCATTTGATGATCCATTTCAGCATGTTTCAGCATTGAAAACCTGTGGCCATCTGTGGCCTATCTCCACTTTCTGATCTTTCTGGGCACATCCATTGGTCCAGTCCCTGTCAGCAGCTTGGCGACAGGCCTTCTCCGAGGCACGTTCATCTGCCTTTGCCTTTGCAGCTTTCAAAGCTGAGTCCCGTGCCTCGCTGATCTCAGCAGAATTCTCGAAATATTCGTCTCATCTTTGCCGTTTTTTTTTTCAGGAAATGTATCCATATATGTATATATATCCATATGTAATGTGTAATGTATCAATTTTATATAATTTTATGATGGTGAATCGATGTGCTGTCCTCCTCTGCCGCTTTGTCAGCAGCATACTCAGCAGCCTGCTTCTTTGCAGCCTATTGTCGAGAGCAGCGGGGGGAACACTGCAGTGACTTCAGCCCACTTTCATCCCATTCGCAATTTATCCATTGATGGGTGATCACAAGAATCACAAGAGCAAAACTGCACAGCCTGAAGAGCTTTCTTTCTAGCCTGTCCAGGCAATAACTTTTCGGAACATGGACATGCTATTTGACACTAATGCGGCCGCATTCAAAACACAGTAAAACGATGGAAATCGCGTAGCTGTAGCTGGCCTCAGCATCTGCTTTTGACTGCGCGACTTCCTCAGCCTCAACTCACCACGCTGTTGCTCTACAATTGTCTTCAAACCTCCAAAACCTGCCTGCTTCCGCGCATCAGCTTCAGCAGCTTGTGTGGCCTGGGAATCGCGTAACAAACAGTGTGGATTTGATGGAACTAGGTGGCGCCATCTACTCTAGGTATCACAAAATGGCCCCCCAGAAAATAACAACCAATCACAAATGCTTGTGGCTACAGATTGACGATGATTCCTTTCAAAAGAAAACTATGGGCCTCTGTCAGGGCCTTTGTCTGAGCAATTTCAGCTGCTTCTTTGGCAGCAGCCTCCTTGCAGGCTTATGCTAGGACCACCATACCCTGAGATTTGGACAAAGGTCAAAATTTCAAGACTTCTTGGAGCACCAATTAAAAAGATTAAAACGAAAGGCTCTGCCTTCAAATTCTAATCTCTTAATCGTGTTTTAGTGTATTTAGCTGCGAACATACCCACATATTCCCCGCGTCTGTCTTCCTCTTGTGTGGTCCTTGGCCAATGTCTTTGCCTGGGACTTTGCCTGATCTGCAGCGATCTTTGCTGCCCAGTCCTATGGCTTGAACATCTTGAACTGAGATGCGAAGGCACTCCGAGCAGAGATGCGATGAAACATCCAAGACATGCCCCTCTTTTTTTGGATACCTGCGTCTTACTAGTCATAGACGAGGGGAACCCCAACCCAAAAACCTTCTCCGAAAACGTTTATCTTTCTTCGTGAGCCAACGTGAAACGTGACTTTTTTTTTGCCAGGGTTTCTCGGACTTTATTTTCCAGATTGTGGCACACAGTTATTGCCTTCCTCGGAGCGAAACAAACAGGAGCAAATAGCCACAAAGGCTCAACATTTATCGCACGCTCTGACGTGGGCTCTCAGGTTTCGAACCAACTTCCAGCCGGTTTGAGCAATCGAGAGTAGAACTGTGTGATGCCAACCAAACCAGATGAGCGCCAACTTTATGCATCTCTATGCCTAGTCGTCTAGCACATGTAGTCAGCTTTGGCAGCCGCAATCCGTGCCGTTGCAGATATCTTGCAACATTCCGCGCTTCGGCTCCCTGGGACTCCGTGCTCAGTCATTTGTTGTCTCGGCATCAAAATCATTCAAAATCCCCCATGGCTCACCTGGAAGGCTCGGGAATCAACACAACTCAAATGGCCTCTTCATCTTCCATCTTCCATGGTCAGACTAAGACGACCATTTTTCGTGGATTTCACCCAAACCTCGGCGACAGCGGTTTGCTCATGAAACACATGGGATCAAAAGCACAACTTGACATGAACACTCCACATGTAGAGTACAGTAAGGAGGTAACACAAAAACTATGATATAATGTAAAAGGATGTAACATGTATATATTTGCAATGTTTTGTCATGCGATGTCATGCGTATGACTATTGTGTAATGTATAGTCCTGATGTCATTATGCTGTGAGTATTGATGGGAACATAAAGTGTTGGATGCCGCCAATGGCAGGACTTGAAAAAGTCTGAAGCTGGTTTAGAAATATATTTCAAAATATGGCAAAGAAACACCTTTGGATGGATGAGCATACAATTTCCACAATTCCTCCGAATTCAATTCAACAACGGCACACTCGGCACACATGCTCAGGAAATCGCGTGCTCATCCATCCAATTTTGGGGCGACTTGTCAAGAAACCATCACCTCCTGTCCCAGCTCAACTTCCTCAATCTTTTCCACAAATCCCTTGAGACAGGAGATATGTACCAAGCCATCGCGTGTGGCGCCAATGTCCACGAAAACACCATACTCAGTGATCTCTACAATTCTTCCTTTGTGAGCTGATCCTGGGTGAAGTTCTGCTATCCGCTTCGGCGGCGTGTACCGTTGCACGTCCTCTTCTGCAACTCTGCTGATAGCTGGTCCACCATCGGGATAATCCCACCGAATATTGAGAGTTCCATCAGGATTGACTTGATCTACCACACCTGGATACCAATTTCGCAAATCGCCTTCATCAAACACAGCTTCAACCTTCTCCCCTTCCTCCAGAACCTTCATCATGCTTGTGCCCCATCGAGAATGGAACGCCGACCAACCAAATATTGAAGTGCCAAGGCCAATGTTGCACCTCACTTCAGGAGTGCTCGTTCTGAAATTTGCTTTTCTAAAAGCTGTGGGCGTGACAGTTTTCAGAGTGAAGGTCAACAAGGAAAAACTCGCAAAGCAGCGGCAACAGGTCGTCATACCACCCACACCACCTTTGTAGCTGCCAGGCTTCATGCTGAAACAAGCTACACTGATATGCTGCACTTGTGGGTCAGGGAGCCAAAATGTGCTCTACAAAGCGACAACCTGCACGACAAGAAAGTAAGAACAAAAGCAGCAACGGAAAGAATCAGAAAGAATCAGAAAGAAAAGAAGAACAAGAAGTGACTCCCGCTCTTCCATCAACACACATGCCCCTGCATTCATTCTAGTCTGGTGAATTTCAATTCCAAACTCAGGTACTAAAGTAGTCTAAAGTGGATGTCATTGATTCAAACGCCCGCTGCCCTCTGAATGCTTCTCCTTGGCTTCCTTTTTGTACTTGGCCTCGAAAAGATTGCACTTGTCAGCTAGCAGCCCAAAGTGGTGGATTTCAGTTTGACCTTAGCCTGAACTTCAACTATATCGCGCTGGCTCTCTCCAGGGTCTCTGCTCCGTAACATCACTTGAGGGGGACCGTTGCTAGTCCTTGATCCTCGACTCAGCCAAGTGACAAGCGCTTCTTGCAGCGCGCCCTCTTGAGCACTTTGCTCTGCAGCCTGCAGCTGGTGGCTGGCAGAGCCCGAGGGATACAGGAGGGTAACAAGCGCCGTTTCAAACCGTTCGCTGCCTTAACAAAGCACCTGGCCTGGAAGGCTGATTTGCTTGCTTCAGCTGCTGCTGCTTTCTGAGCAGTTTTGAGTCCCTGCAAAGTCGCTTTATCCAGAGCCTTTCAGGACGCAAAGATTGACACAAAGAACAAGGCATGCAGCTGCTATGAACGGCGCAAACAGCAGTTGGCCTCAAGCGCAGCCTGCTCAACCGCTTTCTCCAGCGCAAATGCAGCAACCTCCAAAACTTATGTCTCTGTCATTACTCCATTCAACCTGACTCTTCTCATTTCAGGAGTCTATATAGTGTTTTCATGTGTTTTTTATGGGCTGACCGCTCACCTCACTCGCTACTTTGAAGTCCATTTTTTCCCGGACCTCAGAAGCCACTCCGGAATGAAGAGTGCAATTGCCCGCCATTATTTCCCATGTCTGGCCAGGTCAATGCTTGCTTGGTTTTCTTGTTGATCTTGACCTGGTGTATAAGGTGTACAGTAAGAAGACTGTCCAGAACATATTTTAAATACCGCGGCGGCATGGCAGATATTCATGACTATCAAATTTAGTTTGTGCCACACGCTGCATTGCGGCTGCCTGAGGATACGACGCCCTGGCTGCTGGCAAATACTGTGAGCAAAGGTTCCGCCTCATCTTCTGAGCAAAGGGAAAGGAAGCTTGAATCAAATCCGCGATTGTTCTTGGACCTTTTAGATTCATTTGAACTGTCACATATTGCCGCAGGACAATTCAGCTGTGAAAAGAGAGGGGTTCCCTTCTTCGGTGCAAGCGACAAATGCGCAGTCTGAACCCTATCCTTTGATGATCTTTCATGCAGTGTACAGTAAGTAGTCTTGCAAGTATCTGGATTGACGCCCAGGCATCCAATGTCAACATTTAAACCACACCTTGCATCTCGGATGCATCTCCCTCTCCAAAAAACAAGCACGTCTTGATGCAGCCTGAGTCACATCTTTCATGGCTTCAGGGCCAGAGATACACCTCTGACTCTGCCCTCTGCCATGAGCACTGCTCACTGATGTGCCTCAAACCAAGTGATTCGGCAGGATTCGGCCATGGGGTTGCTGTGTCTCTCCAAGAAGCTGCAATTTGCGGCTGAGGCTCGTGTTGCTTCAGAGGACTCTGAGGCATTCGTCTCGTATTCCAGCTGAATCCGTGCGGTGTGCTCAACTGTTGCATCCTGGCGAGGGCAACGGTTGACTCAGCAAGACCAACGCAGCTCTGGCAAGGCCTCCACCGCTGTATAGGACCTTGGCACGTCACAGCGGAGCGGGACACGAGCAGAACATCTTCAGATTCCAAGCCCTAGACCTGTTGGCGCTGGCCGTCGCCTCCAGGCCACAATCAAAGACTCGAGTTCTCTCACAAGTCAGTGGGGATCACAACAGTACCAGAACCCCAAACTGATCAAACTGGTGCTACTTGCTAATCAGATCTAGTCAGATCTAGTCAGATCAAGTCAGCATGCCACCGACACATGACTCGTGGCAGTGGCGACCTTGTGATCTGCAAGACCATGCGCTTCAGCGACCCCGATGCCTCGTCCTTTTGCCTCTGTCAAAGCACTGTGTGGTTTCAAAATGTTTCCAACATCAGACATGGAAATTGGATCTACCGTGATCTATGCCTAAATCCCGCGAAATGATGCTAAGTGATCGTAAAAATATATTTATATTCTCAAATGGCCAAATTCGGAAGTGAAAGGTTATGAAACTCCCTCCATCGAACAAAAATCATAGGGCGCAACGGAATTGGCGCCTGCCGCTGCGCGGTAGCGGTGGAAGTTGCAACAGCGTAGCCTGTTCCGACAGCAGCGCCCTCTGCTTCTTTCTGGACTGTTGCCTGCAAGGCATGACTAGCCAGACTGGCGACCGCATCTGAGCAAACACCCGCATTTGGCTAACGTGGACTCAGTATATGCACATGTAACTATATATAATATTATATAATCTGTGCCATATTATGTATAACCTGAGAAGGGGTGGATCGAAAGCCAGCGCTTGCTTTTTGACTCGCGCGGGGGCGCGTGAAACTCCACCTCATCCATATGGCATGGCTCAAACATGAAGCGCCCCAACATCAACAATTGCTATCGGGTCATAATTT
>Ga0126342_10019777_pt1 | contig 11401 bp, 6 predicted proteins | sample Cyp1metagenome_FD_92528 | JGI IMG/M metagenome (GOLD analysis project Ga0126342, IMG submission 92528) | Coral microbial communities from Lord Howe Island, Old Settlement Bay, Australia - Cyphastrea 1 metagenome | ecosystem: Host-associated > Invertebrates > Cnidaria > Coral ... | reverse complement strand
GTGCGGCCTACTCACATGGATGACACACACAAATCGAGATGTAACAGTTGTGTCACTTTCATGTACCTGTCATGGAAACTCATGATTCAGGTTGATTTCATCGAGGCCCTTTTCGGCACAAAAACGAGTGCATGCGTTTCTCAGTGAACCTTCGCATAGTCGGAAAACATTAGGATCACAGTTTTTTTTTGCATGAAACAGACTTACAGACACCACCTGTGTGTGTGTGTCATTACCTGAGATGTTGTTACTTGAGATAGTGACGTGAATGTCATCTTAGTGTACTCTAAACCATTTTTAAAATGTATGTTGATGTTTATTGTGTGTTTCACGTTTGGTTTCTTAGCATTCTCCAGAGGTTTTTTTTTTGTTTTTTTTGAATTTGATGAAAATTACATTGACACCCATTTTCAAATTCCGGAGCTATCTGTTTGCTTGCCTCAAATAAGTTCATGTGACCTTATCTTCAATCAGGCTACTTATTATGAATACCTTTTGATTTTCTCATGAATTTCTTTTGAGTTTCTTTTGATTTTCTCATGTTTTCGTGAACATTTCTTTTGCAGTTCTTATGATTTCTAATGAATTTATTATGAATTTCCTTTGAATTTCATGTAAATTCCTTTTGCAGGTCTTATGCATTTCCCATGATTTCCATATATTTTCTTATGAATTTCTCATGAAATTCTTAAGAAATTCTTATGAATTCCTTATGCAGTTCTTATGCGGTTTGAAATTTTGAAAACAGCGTAAGAACTGCATAAGAACTGCATAAGGAATTTATAAGAATTTCATAAAAATTTCATCACGAATTCATTGGAAATCATTGGAAATGCATAAGAACTGCATAAAAAAATCGCAAAAAAATCATGACAAATTCATAACATAATAAATGAACATTTCATGTATAAGAGCCTTATTTTGTTTCCAAAAAAAAACAATCAACACTGTCAATGAAATCACAAAGTATATATATATACATATATATATACACATTTTAATTACATGTATCTGTGAAATACCATAAACCATATATTCAATGTAACTCCAAATGGTTTTCTTACATGTATACAAGTGTGAACACAATAATCTTAAGACTGAAAGTCAGAGGCAATATTGTATAGTTCACATGTTTTGCACAAGCAATGACATGTTTCACAAGTAACATTTAGACCAGTTGACATTTTGAATGCAAAACATTTGCATTTGATGCATATGCGTTTATATTAATATGGGTATGTCCTGAGGCGTCCCTTTTGGTGGCAACAAAAACACCCTAAATGTTAGGTGATACCTCTTTGTGAGGCATTCCCATATATTTATATTTGCACAAACTCATGTATATAAGACAATACATTAAGTTATAAAACAACCACAACATTCACAAGTAAAATTTGCCTACAAAAACATGTTATACAAATGCTCATTCAAACTAATTGCAAGTAAAGTTCATGAAATTGAATCTCAGGAAAAGTTGGCTGACAGGGTCCCAAGTAAAGGTCATTGGATTTCTTTACAAATTTAATTCACTGCAAATGATCTTAAGTAAAGTGAATCCAATATCATCCTATGTAGAGTTCAGTGGATGAAATTTCAAGTATATAAAACTGATTGGATGCAGTCCCAAGTAAATCCTGTCAACATCGCAAAACCTCAGGTTATTTTTTCAAAATGAAAGGAGGACGCTGTGAGAGTGCACTTTTTCCATTGTTGAAACTCGCTGTACACATGAAAATGCGTTGTCCACCAGAGAGTATGTGTGTGAAGAGGTGTCCAGGTGTTCACTCTACCTTGGATAGATGCTACGGTGTCCCTTTAACAAAACACAGTTTCTGCAGATGTCTTCAGCATAATTACAACATACCTATAGCTGCCAACAAATGCAGTATTCAAAACAGAAATGCAGCGTACCCTTGTCAATAAGTGTAATCTTCCTTTGGAGCAATGCAGCGTGTCCTTGCAGGAACAATACCTTTCCAACATATAAAGTATCCCTTGACAAGATACAACATGCCCTTTGAAGAGGCGCAACGTGAATTTCCAAAGGTCTAATCATCTAATATTCATTTCAGTTGAGCAGTATACCTTTGGGCAGCACATATTTCCGCAAAAATCGCAGTATTATTGACATAGAGCACCCCTCTCAACATGGCAATATGTTTGAACATTTGAGCACTCTTATAGAAAGCACTTCCGCTCCTTACAACAGAACATTGTCGTATGTGAACAATAAATTTCCTATGAACAAACCGCGTGATCAGCCCAGCCTTCATGTACTCTGGTTTGAAGAGACAACTCTGAATGGAAGAAATGCGTTCAATACTATCCAACAATAGTGTATTACTTGAATCAAATATCTCACTCATATCAAAGGGGTGTTGCACAATATAAAACAACAGATTCTTCAGGGACGGTTATACTCTTTCAAAAAAATGTTCCTGCATACTATTTTAGAATTAAAAACGCACATTCTTCCATAATATTTTTCAAGAGGAGAACTGCCTACATCAAAGGATGTTATTCTCAAAATATGTTTCGCTGTTTGGGAAAAATATCATTTTGTATTCATGGAACCCACTAAAGATTTCAGAACTGATATCAATACCTCGTGTAGATCTCAACGTAGGTTCCCCAAAAAACAAGTTTTCACCTGAGCCGTCACTTGCTAAGATTCTGGCTTTCCTTTGGCATCTGGCTTAAACATGCTCAAACAAAATACAGTTTAGCCAAATTCATTTGTTTATTGAAACACCATGTAGTAAATCTTGAAGAAATGTTAGCAGATTCTTGCCCATGTACCAAAATGCATGGAAACTAGATAAAAAAACAACAGGCATGTTTGATGCACTTTTGATGCACTTTGCGGTTGTCATTTTTCACACAATTTGTTAATGTTGGATGAATTAGCCAAAACAGACCTAATGTCTTCTCGATTCTTCGGTTTACAAAAAATAAATAAATGTACTAGTTTTGCAGACTTGGGGCAGTGCATGCAAGTCACAGCCAAATTCTAATGATTCTGCAACAACACCACATGCAAAAAAATAACAAAAATAATGAAAATAACTAACAACACTAATATAATTTTACAGTAAGTAGAAAACCAATCCAAAAAATTAGATGACAAAAGAACATTTCGTATCTTTTAAGTAAATAACTCAAATTTACGTAAATTTAGCTCTACCTGAATTTACTGCAGAAGTAATAGCTTCCGTCCTGTCTCCTAAACAAAACATATTTCACAAGTGAAAAAACAAAACATAACATAGATGTATTAGCAACCATTACATGCAAATCATAGCAACATGGTGATTTTGTACCAACAAAATTATGCAAAAACTACAACAAAACTACCTTTCCGGATGCTGACTTTCTTTCCAAGCGGAAGGCTCGCTTCAAGGGACTACTAGATCGTTTCAACTCGGTGTGTGGTGCAGCATGTGCCGCCAATGCATTCCTGGTTTTTGAATGGGAAGTGGTTCATCTGGTTTTTTAACTGTCTTAATTCTGGCAACATTTGGGCCTTTGGATGGTTATATATGTAGTTTCAAGATGGTTATGTAGGCACACAACGGACCAGAGCGCTTGGGAGAGATTGTGAGAGGATTGTGAGCAATTGGGGATGAGCGATTCTACAACCTGACTCCAAGGGTTCCAAGGGTTCCATGGTCCATCTGCCAGGCAGTGGAAAAGTCGGAGTCAATACGCAGACGGAGGTTTGGGGTGTGACGGGATGAGCAGATCTTGCTTCTTGATCGTTCCCAAATTTGGGGCAAGGTCGCTGGTGAATCATATCAAATTGAAAAACAACTCCACTTTGCCGGCAACACCGCCTCGTCATTCCTGCCGTTTCACGATGTTTCACTGACATGTGCTCTAGGCAACTGGCTCAGCATTTCCAAAACTGGGGGTACCCCTTTATCGCTGGATGGTTTAGAATGGAAAATCCTTTTGAAATGGATGATTGAAGGGTACACCCATTTTAGGACCCCCCCAGTTGATTCAGTTTATTCAATGACTTCTTGTCGCTTTCTTTGTGTAGCGGCTACATCCCAATTCGCCAATCTGGGCAGAGCGGCCGTGGTCGGGTCACTCTTCGGCCGACTGCTTCTGGCCTGTCGCAAGAGGCATCAAACCTTAAGCGTATTGTTGCGAGGCAGACTGCGTGAAGCAAAGGACTTCTGACAGGCGCTTGGGACATCGACAGTGGCAGATCAAACGTCCGCCATACGAAAATCAGCAATTCTATGCATATCTAGTTTAGGTCTTATAGGCTACAAGATGGGGAAGTGCATCTACGAACTGAATGTATAGATTGTATAGATGTGTAGACACTGTACAGATGTACTTGCAGTATATCCCTGGCCAGCTTCAGACTTGCAGTGGACTTGAAGTGGCCTCCAGCCAGGCGCTCCATCGACAACGCCACATCCAAGGAACGAAATGATAACAAAGAGGCCGGCTCCTTTGCATGTTTTACATGTGAAAGAGCTGCTGATTGCCCGGTTTTCCCGTTTTCTTGCTTCCAAAGTGGACAAATGGGCAGCAATACGCAACAACCCTTAGCAAATGTCCTTTGTTCCGGGTGTTTTTGAACCGACCAGCTCTAGATTTGTGGAGGTTCTTCCGTTTTGCCGAAAGCTACTCACAGAGTGGTTGTTAAGCTTCAGATGTGCATGTCTTCGACAAAAAATATTGACGGAATGTCTGGCGGGTGTATTCTGGACCGCTCTCAAGAGTCGGGGTAGAGTCCAACGTGTGCATTGACGTTGGCTCTGAATAAGTAGTTGACCAGCTCTAGGGATCGAATGAACAGGTTTGACATTGTTTGATCCTTGACAGCGTTTTTGTGCATTGTGGAAAGTAGTGATACAGTGTCCTGGCCATGAGTTGATGTTCTGGTGTATTGCACACACACAGAGTGCAGGTAAAGGACAGTGCCAACTTGGGTCGTGACCTCGAAGTTGCCTTGATTCATCTTGATTCATCTTGATTCATCTTGATTCTTTCAGACTTTGAGCAAAGAAACTTATTGGACTTTCGTCCTTTTAAGGTTTGCTACTTCGAGCGTCCTTGGGCATGACAAAGGCACCGGGAGGGCTCATGGCACTGTACAAATTTCCTGGCTTTCTGAGTCATGTCGGGTAATGTTTCGGGCGCATGTGCTGAAAAATGTCCCCTTTCGATCCAAACACGCCTCTTTTCTCTTGGATGATTTTGCCTCTTGGAACTTCCTATACTATGGTCCTATAGCGATCACCTCAAATTCGGTTTTTCGGTTTGACAATCAGAGTGAAGCTGGGCGATCGATGCAGAATTGTTTGTCAGGTCTGCCGCTGATCCAAACACGGCGCTGGCGTGACCCAAGACTTATCTTGATGGAGGTGACGACATTGCAGCTGAAGTGGCCCTGGATCTATGTGGCTATGGCATGCTATGGCCACACCGATGTACTGTTCAAGCCAAGCAAGGCAGCTGAAGCACAGTTTCGTCCGACGCTCGCCTCAGATCCCTGTTCTGTTCTGTCGGATGGTCGACGTGATGATGCTTGCATGATGCTTGCTTCGCCATGATCAAACTTGGTTTCGAGAGTGGCACTATTGCCATTGCAGTGGGCGACCACTTCTTCAACAGTGCTGCAGATGGGAGCAATTCGCAAGAAGAATGCGCAGCAACATGCGCATTTATTCCTCTGTGCCATAAAGCCTTTCCCAACGACATAACCTGTTGTGGATTTAAGAAAAGAATGTGCCGGCAGCATTGGATGAATTTTTCGGAAATAGATATCCACACTTGGCGACGAGCTACTGCGTAGATTGGTGCCCCAAAAAGTTCTGTGCGGCAGTTGCCATCTGATGTAGCGCTTCGGCTCCAGTAACCGGGTTCCCCGGGGTTCCCGGTATGGCGCCGTTAAGGTTCGGTGGGCCCCAACTCGTGACAGGTAGATTTCCAACGCCAAGGAGATAGACTCTATCCAACTATCCAATTTTCGGATGTATATAGACTATAGATGATAAAATTCCATAAAATTCTAGGCCATAATATTATGATAATTGTTTCGAAGCGTGAGGGGCCCTGGCTTGCTAGGCGGCAGAATTTGGTCTGGATGATTTGAATGGAGCTCGAATTTCCATCAACATCATCAACATGTTGGACCCTGAGCACCACTTTCGTGTCATGCTTGGCACGCAACATTTCCGGGGTCAAATGCCAACCCGATGCCAACAACATCATCAGCTGCCAGGCAAGAGGTTCCGGCCCAGCTATCATGTATCACCAAAAAGTGGTTGGGAAAGAACATGCCACTGGCAAGAGGTGGGCCCATGTTCTTTGGTGGGCCCTATTTATGTTATGGTTTCATTATAATTTTTATTATAGGTGGGCCCTTTTTATTATGCATGTCTATATATACTATATATACAATTTCTATTATGCATGTCTATATATCTATAATTTCTATATAATTTCTATATATTTCTATATATATATATATATTTCTATATATTTCTATAATGTTAACATGCCACTGGCAGTTTTAAGCCACGGCCCAGCCATGTGAATAGAAACAAAAGGCCATCCAACTGGGATTATAACAGCACGATGAATCCTCTGAATCCACACTCAATATAATTATATATATACACATGTAATGTGATATAATATAATGTAATATAATATAATATTATATTATATAATTTTCTATCATATCTTATTATATTATATTATATTATATATACACGCACACACACACACATATATAATTTGAGTCTTGACCAGTGCTGCCAGTGCTGCGACAGAGGTCTCGCTTGGTCCATCAAAGAACTGAAGGCGATCCGGTGTCTCCAAGAACTCCAAGTCCGACCGGCAGATTGATTGGTGGAAGGTAGTTGATAGCATGTTAACAGCATATGTTGTAAAAAAACATGTCAAAAACTCATAAACTCATAATGCGCCCGATGTATATTATGGCACATGGCGGAGTTGGTTGAGCGGCTTGTCCTTCGCTGGGTCCCAGGAGTCCCCGGCCTTGGGCCATGTTAGTTGATCAGCCAGGTGGCTTGGGCCTCGGTTCATATCCAAACAGCCAGGGTGTATTCACTGCGAGCCGTACCTTGCACCAACCAGCCTGGAAAGGATGTATTTATTCATTCACTGGGAGCCGTTTTGGCCAGCCTGGAACCATGAGCTTTGCAGATGCGGCTGAAACCATGGAGCTCCTATGTTTGGTGCTGGGCGTTTGGGTCTTGTGGCTCGTTTGGGCGATCCAAACGTGGTGGCTTCATTTCTCGAAACGACTTCCGCGCTCCGACCCCTCATGTCCCAGTCGTGGGCCCCGGCCCAAGCTAGGGCAGAAGCCCTCAGCCCTGAATTTTGGGTCTGCATTGCCTGCACTGCCAGTCGCTGCGCCTGAGACACCGGAAACCTTCACTTTGCCTGGGGCAACCCATGGTGCCAACGACACTGCGCAGGCGGATCACACCATGGGGCAAGCCTTCCGATCAAGAGCCTTGGGTGGTTCCCAGAGGATGATGGAGAAGAAGCGCTGCCCAGTGCTTCTGGGGTCCAGCCCTTTGGGGAAGAGCCTGCAGAGCTGCCCAGTGGGGCCAGTGGGGAGTTCGGTGCCGGTGCCCTTGGATATGAATCATGTCTCTCTAGGACTCTGGCAATACCTTTGGGCAGCCCATGCAATTGCCATACCGGCTATTGCCTTGGTGATGTTGGGATGGTGCCAAATCCAACTGTCTCGGCTCCTGAAGCTGCTTGGCTTGCTCCCTGAGGCTTCAGAGATAGATCTGCGGCGCATGATCTACCACCTAGTGTTGGAGAACTTGTGCACCGGAGTTGCTGACATTGAAGGCACTGAAGCGGGCAAGGTGGCCACCTTCGTCTTCAGCCCTTTTCCGCTCTACCTAGACCAAAAGTCTCAGGTGTTGAGTCATGTGAAGACCAGCATGGTGGTCAAATTGAATCTTAGCCGGGAAGGCTTTGTGCATGCTGAGCTTGATGGAGATATTTGCAGCCTGACTGATGCTGCAGTGTTACTGGCCCACTACGTGACCAACGTGAATCATCCCAGGATGCATGCCTATGCCAACTGGGCCATCGACCCGGCAGACCATAGCAACCGATACCTGCAGAAAATGAGTGTGGTGACGACGTGCTACAATCATTATGGGTGCACCAACTTCCCGCAGATGGCCAGCAACATGGTGCATCAGGGTGCAGGGCCTGCCTTTGAAGCATGCCTCAAGGAGTCTCTGAGGAGTGGTGTTCCCGAGCACAAGCAAGTCTTGGCTCTGGGAGAACATTCCAAGCTCTTGAACTTCATGTTGAGGCTACCGAAATCAAGCAGGCATTCAGTGCAGAGAGGATTTCCCAGCCAGCTACAGTTGTGAATCCCACTTTTTGGGGACTGTCGTACACTCCTTGGACCATTATGTGTTTTGCTTTGGACCATCAACCCTTGGGTCTTCAGTGGACTCAAACCCTCCAAGGAGTACCAGACCTGGACCACAGCACGGTGCTGCTCGCTGCTGTGCCCTGGACGACAACACCCAACGGTGGGCCTTTAAAACAGTACTTCAAGGATACGGTGGGCCATGCTTGTTGACTTTTCACTTTCCCAATAACAAATCCCATATTTTATCCCATTTTATCCCATTTTCATTAATATTCTTATGGAGTGTATGACATTATGAGGACTATGTGTTTTCTCTTTTTTGGGTGCCCATTTTTGCAAATCCAAGGACGGCAAAATTCAGTTCCACAGGATGGTTTACTCTGCTGCTTCCAGGATCTGGATGAGACCTTCGCAGACGAAATTCAGACGTGCATTGTGAAGTGATGCGCATTGAAATTCAGATTGTTCAGTTGCGTATTGTTGCGTATTGAATTTGGCCAATTCTCAATCTGCTTTGTCACGAAATTGGCTGGACATTTGTGTCCCAAATTCGTGCTTAGTTTGTAGGCGATTACTGTACCAGCCACGTGTATAGGTTATCAATTCGCTGGATTTTTTCGTTTTTGATCATTTTTGTCCCAATTTTGTGCTAAGCTTGCAGGAGCCAAGCTCGCGCAATTGTCAACTTGTTCTGATTTGATGCGGGACCTGTGCACTTTTCTGGATCTTGCCAGACCGAGTATCAGTGCAAGTTTTAGAGCTGAGCTTGGGGTGATCGCGGCGCCCATGTGTGATCCCTGACAGGGGCCTTTGCTCGCGAGATTCAACGCAAAGTTGGCACGTTGCCCCTTTCGGTTGGCGTGATCCCATGAGTCTTGTAGCTAAGTAACGTGTTGATCCGAGGGATCCATCCTTAGATGACTGGACTACAACTGATGGATCAATCACTAAACATATGTAGTCTACATATGGGTTTGTCTGAAAATAGTGTATATTCCCAATGAAATAGCCATTTTTCATAGGGATAATGATCAGCAAAACCATTGGGTTTAGGGGTGTTCCCTATTTTCAGACAAACCCATATGTAGTCAGAAATATGTCTATATGTCTACATATACGGTAGTTTTAAGCATCAACGTATAGACAGAAAACCTGTCGGAGCTTCTGAACATGCCATCTGCCCACTTCGGCGCGAGAGGAGGCCCCCATTGAACTGGCAGCCGAGCCAAATGAATTTGGGGGGAACCGATTCAGATCTATATATATTTAGATAGGTTTAGACACATTTAGTTAAATATATTTATCAAATATATCTAGATATACTTAAATATATTTATTAAATATATCTAAATATATTTAGATCTGATTTTTCTGGTGATTGATTGTTTTTAGTGTATTGCATACTATCCTGCGTCTGCTTCACAGCGATAGTTAAAATTCGTGAAACCGGTCAGACCAGCGGCGCACCTGAAGGCCACTTTTTTACACCCATCGGCGTGACATTTCTAGGACAAATCACGGCGAGAACATGGGCACTGCATGGCTGGTTCAAAGACCTTTGTTTGATTTGTAAAGATTTGTTTCCCAGAAATCCTAGGAAAAGGCGAAGTCTGCACACATCCGGAAATTTCTTCAGGGCAGGTCGAAATGCAGACGGTCGAATCGTTCCCTGGATTCACCCTGACAGATTCATGGACATGTGCCGTAGAAAAGACTTGACTCGGGGTTGTGAAACCTTTCGGGTGTCATAGGTCTAACCTGGATCGTCAAGACCATAGTATGAAAGCTGGTATGATCATACGTTTCCGTACCCAGAATTTTTTTTTGGATCGTACCACATTCTGGGAACCGGGAAACCCATGGGTGAAGTTGCGCAGTTTGTCACTGGCGAGGCTATCTGTCTCCAAGGCGCAAACCTAAGATGCAGTGCAATACAGTGAGCCATGAAACTTAAAATTGGCTCTATCAGTATCCCACTATTAAAATCTATTAAACCTTATCAATGGGAACTTCTGTGGCTGGTGTTTCCTCAAGATAGGCAAAAGAAGCAGCCTTTTCGCCTTTTCCATTCCTGACATGTTGGAGCTTTGGAGACCTAGACTACTTGCCACCACTGTGTCTTTGTGTGGTTTCAGTCGTACAACTCAGCTTAAAATTTTAATAGTTTGAAGCTTCACAAAAGTCTTCCGACTTGGTGAGCGCAGCTCAGAAACCAAGGCGCATGGATTGCGGCAGCCTACCACACGCGCCAGTAGAGGTCAGCTCGTGTTGCTGCATGTCTTAAATGAAAGGGCACATGTATAGGTGCTTCGTCCCTTTCGATGGAGTCTTAAAGCTCGGCGATTTCGAGTTGTCCATCAGTGTGATAGGACTTCCCGTCCTGGAAGAGCGTGGAAACCAAGCATCAAGGACTGGGATTCGTATGACTGATGGGATCTATCTATCTATATGTATTATATATATAATATAATATATATAATACACACACACATATATATATATATAATGTATATATATATATATATTTGTAGGATATTTGAAGATGTAACGTATTGTAGCCATTTAGCAGTGGCTTCCCTTTTGAAGGGTTCTCTCAAGTGGTTGTGGTGCTTACGTTGATGTTTACGCTTTTCATTGTCTTCGAATTGTTGGTTTGGTCTTTTCTCAAGACTGAAGTGTTTGCATTCTGCTGTGTTACTCACTTTGACATGAAACCCAACCCACTCAAACAACACATTGAGAACAAAGCAGCCACATGTCATGTTTGCACAAGAATGTGTTCGTCAACCGTGTGTTGATGTAGGAAGACTGCAATTAATTCGTGCCGCTGGACAGCGCAAAGCATTCGCTGCCTCATGTCGGTTTCTGTGGATATTTCTGGACATGGTTGCTTTGATATCAAACTGACTGCTTCGAGCACCGCTGCTGACATTATTTTACTGCTACGTGAGCGTTTGCCAGACAGCCCATGGCATGGGAACAAGTTGCTGTCAAGTGGGG
>Ga0126342_10019776_pt1 | contig 11401 bp, 11 predicted proteins | sample Cyp1metagenome_FD_92528 | JGI IMG/M metagenome (GOLD analysis project Ga0126342, IMG submission 92528) | Coral microbial communities from Lord Howe Island, Old Settlement Bay, Australia - Cyphastrea 1 metagenome | ecosystem: Host-associated > Invertebrates > Cnidaria > Coral ... | reverse complement strand
TCAATGTATATATAATGTATATATATAATGTATGTGTATAAATATATATATATGTATGTATGTATATTTAATATATATATATATAATGTCTTTAGATATGTATATATAATTTATATATGTATGTATATATATACGATGTGTGTAAAGCTGTATATTTTGTATACTTACCTACTATTAGGACGTATTATACATATATACACTTACTGTACAATACATCCGAATACAAGAAGTATACAGCTTTACACACACCGATATATTATATATACAATAATATGTACAACTAGATAGACAAAAGATATGCTTGGAATGTTCGGCCTATTGATGGGATAATCAAACAATAATTGCTAGGACAATAACTATTAAAACACATATCACCAACAGAATTCATGCAGGACATGTAATATAACCACAACATTTGATTTAAAGGTACGCAACCTGTTTAGCACCCCCAACCAATGTTTTCTCTTGTGTCAGGTACACAGAACTGAGGATATCTTGGATATGTAAATACCGATATATATATATATATATATATATATTATGTGTGTGTGTCACTAGATATGTATATATATATATTTATGTACATGCACATATACGTACATATATATATGATTATATATTAACTGGGGTGGTACAGTAAAGGGTGGTGCGCCTATTTGAACGTATAAAATGATGTCTCAATACCCTCCATAGTTATATAAATCCGAAACTATAGGGGTACTCCTATTCCGGTGGTCCAAGAATTGGATGGGCACTGCGGCAAGGGGATCTCAACTGAGCAGTTGTGTGCAGAAGGCAGAAGGCATAGTGGTGACACAATGACAAACCCATTGACATATGTGTTTATTTATGTATGTATACATATATATGTGATGATATGAAATATATCTATCTGTTTATTATCATGATATCCAAATCTATCGAATTATCTATCTATCTATCTGTCTGTCTGTCTGTCTGTCAATTTACCTATTTATCCATCCATCCATCTATCTATTTATCCATCCATCCATCCATCCATTCATCTATCTTTCTATCCGTCTATCTATCTATCCATATGTATTACCATTGTTAATAAAAACATAATTGGTCATCATTTGCTACGATTCTTGTTTCCAGTATGGTTAACAGCTCCTGCCGACCTGGCACCACTTCCCAAAAGGGGCCCAGGTGCATCGCAGGGAAAGATGCCGCAAAGGATGACGGCTCCCAGGATACTCCCTGAGATGAAAAACACGGTGATGTCAACTTTCTGGGTAGTGGTTAAATGACCATGTCTATGGGTATATGAACATGTTACTAATCATAGTGATAGTGAGAATGTAGTGATAATGAGAATGAGCAAACTAACAACAACAAGAATGCTGATAAATCAACATCAAAACACCATATAGTGACAATGGCAATGCTACTGGTAGTGCATATCGATATAAGTATATTATAATACTGCATATGTATGTATGTAATGTAGTTACAATATAGTATAATATGTATTATATGTATGATGTGTATAATATGTATAGTATGAAACACATGTGTGATATTACAATATGCACAATTTGTATGCTATGTATAATATTTAAAATATATAAGTACACTGCGTATAATATGTGGATGAATCTGGATGCCTAAACATGATGACATCTCATTATGTGATGGTTCAGTGATCTTAATCCTCATGCTTGTTGATTACGCACATGTTGCGGGGCTAGTTTGGGGAGCCCTCACAGGATCTTTGGGGTTGGGTCGGGGCCAATGGTTTCGATCCATCCAAAAGCAATCTATCTCAGCGAATCATTCGAGACAGCAAAACTCGTCTCATCAACATGACTATTGTGATTGCAAATCACTATATGCAAGAGTATAGTTAACCCTAATGAACAAAGAATGTATAGCAATATGACTTTTGCATACTTTTGCGCTATGAAACCCTTAAACACTCCCGAACGTCTAACCCTCACAGACAATTTACAAGCATTGGGTCATCAAATCCACGTCGTGGCCTTCTTTTTCCAAGGTTCTGGATAGTTCCGCACAGAATGAATATATGAGTAGGTAGAAACAACAATTTATTTCCAAGCATGTTCCAAATCTCCTGACTTATTGGCTTTTCCTGTTCCAGAAAAATCAACATCTCCCCAGTCTCCCCAAGCCATTAAAGTCCAAAGTTCCAAGCATTTGGGCGATGCAGTTGAAAAGGCCTTGATACCATGGAACCGCACCGCCCAATACCAACCTTGGGGCGCTGCGATGCAAAAACCGCACCTCTGGCGCGGTTGCGCTTGATCCGCTCCGACTCTCTGTGCACTGCGAAGCAGGAACGTTTGAACAGACTGCAAATATATGGGTGTGTCTGAAAATAGTGTACCCCTAAACACAATGGTTTTGCTGATCATTATCCCTATTAAATGGCTATTTCATTGGGAATATACCCTATTTTCAGACAAACCCATATGTAAACATGAAATCATCAACCAGCTGTCCAACGATAAACATACCCGCATTGAACGTGTTTGATCTTTCACCAATATTGCCAGGTAAAACATGACACCTGGCCACATTCCTGGAGTGGAACCCTCACATTTGGATGCCAAAAAAGCCGCCATGCTCAACCAGCAATGTGCGCGTCAAATCCCCAAAGTAATACGGGTCGTTTGGGTTCCAGGATGTTCCCAGTAGTATCTGCGTGCTTTGTTGAGGGAATCATGTCTGGGGAGTCAATGAAAAATTGCCGGGCGACGATGACACACAAGGAAGCAACCATTTTGAAAACATTCGACCATGGTTTTGAAATGAACCCAAATACATGCATATATATAATTATATATATATGGACATGCGAAACGGGGCGACCAAGCAATCCTGAGGCACCCCTATCAACACATGGGATCCAACATAGTCCAAGTTATTACCTACATGTTCAATGAGTTGTATACACTTCACTTTAACCATATATAGTGGATGCCTAGACCTTCCCAGTGCCCGGAAAATGGATGAAAATGGGCGAATATCCCCCAATCAGGACCAATGTCATGACTTTCGAACGACTTTTCAACTAATTTTGATGATGTTGATTTCCAAAAACAAACACATCATAATTTATAAGTGGTTTATCTGGCCCGAAATCCAGCTATACGTCAGTGAAGTATCCCCATTTATGGAACGATCACGCCATCTAAATATATCTAAATAACAATCTATAAGAATCATCTTTTCATAGGAATTTCCTTTAAATCCTTCAGCTAAAAAAGGGTATTACCATTGAAACCTCCATGGAAACCTACGCGTCTAAGCCACGAAAAGGTCACAGCGCAGTTGAGTTGACCTCCAGAGTGCTGAGCCATGCCGTAAGCAATGGCCTAAGCGGCTTCGCGGACCAAAAAAGGTCGGGTTGGGAGATGAAACTGGAAAATATTAACTGGAAACTATTAACTGGAAAATATTAACTGGAAAATATTAACTGACCCATTAATGTTGCTTTTGGGTTGGCTGGAAAATATTAACCGGAAATTCCCATTAATTTAGAGAGGGGCTTGTTGCCAGCGCTGGAAAGTAGGCTTCCCTCATGTTCTTGTATCCTTTGGAACATGGTCATAGTCAAATAGGATGTTTAAAAGGATGAGGCCTGACCCAAAGATTCAGCTGTAAAATGCACTCCTTTAGAACAATGGTAGTCATTAGGTTCAAAATGCGGCGAAATACAAGAATAATTTCCACCCTAGAAGAGAAAACAGGATATATCTCCACTTTGAAGCATTCGGTACAACAGAATATGTATGTGACATAAAATGCAAAATTACAGTAAATAAGTTCAGGTCATGTACTTCTCATAAACAATAGTTATATATCCTTCTTTTTGTCTGGCAAGCTGGCAAACACCATAAAGAATGGAAATACATTGTTTTGACACCTGGGGATACACTAGTGTCATGTTTCCATATGATCGTGGTAAGATACCACATTCTTTTGAAAGAAATGAGTCGTCTTTGAAACACAACCTGAATTCATCTACAAGGCCTATTTCAGTTAGAAAAGTAAGGAAACTCCCTGGTGTTTTCAAGCAGGTTGTGGATATGTTCAATAGATTGGTTACCCTTGATGCAGTGCCACCAGTACATTCAAACACAAATCCATCGCGCAACCTGATGCTACAATTTCAGTGTAGCCAGGTGGTATCACACCAATGCCCTGCCATGGTGAAGTCTGTCACTGTTGAAGTTATATTCTAGTTAATAGTGGAAGTGCATATTATGTTCAATTGAAAATAAATTCTAATAAATAGTGGACGTACATATAATATTGGATGAGTTTGAGCTGCGCAACGCCGCAGTTGACCAAAGAAAATGCAACACATTGAGCTAAAGGCAAAAATGCAAACAATATCAGGCAATGCAGTTTTTTCCACTTGCTTTCATTGCACAAAGAGAAATATGTCTATACTCTATTAAGTTCTGTGCCTGTGTGTGCTACATTCCCAGCAAACAATGCGTTGAAGAAACGAGGTTCTCCAAACAAGTGCAGTTTTCCTTACAAAGCATCCACTTCAACCAAACAAATTGTTGTCATTTATAAGCTAGTGGTTGCTTTTGAACTAGTCTTTGTGTGAAGGTTGGATTCTTTTCAAAAACAATATGTGTTATCTACAATGTGTAATTATTGTGTTTTAAAGTGCAGTATTCCTGTCTTCTTCCTTTATCCTGGTAACATTCCTTCAGGCAGATGCTGTTTTCTTCAAAGGTTGAATATTTAACTTAAAGTTGCAATCGTATTTAAACAGTTTAGTTTAAACAACAGAAACAATATTGTGTCAAAATAAGCGGTGTGTCCTTTAAAGATGTAACATTCCTCTCAAAGAAGCTCAACTGGCCTTTATGTTTGAAAGTAGCCCCAATTCTTTAAAAATGTAGCACTCCTTTCAAAGAACTCCAGCTGCACTCTACTGGGACGGGAACGTCACCATATATTTGAAGGAAAGGTTTCCTTCACCAAAAACATAATTTTAAAACCCAAAGGCTTCACACCTGAAAAGGAAAATTGCACATCCCCAAGAAATACTGCGCATGTTTAGCATACATTGTTTGTTGTTTTGTTTAATAATGACTTGACAAGAATGCTTTGGGGGCAAGATGAATCAGATTTGGTTTGGATTAATCTGGATTAATCCTAAGGAATCAAACGCCCAAAGAACCAAAAAACAATACAAACAAAACATGTTTTCCAGACTAGTCTGAACATGCCTAGATCCAAGTAGTCCCCAAAACATGTTGTATTTTCTTGTTTTGTTTTTTGTTTTTCGTTTGATTATTGTTTTGTGGTTAACCACTCCAAGCTCTATTTCCACTAGAAAAGGCTTGTGTATGGACAGCAAACGACCAATATTGTTTTAGACCATATAATGTAATGTATTTGGGGAAGCAATACCTTTTGCGCGCCCACAACAAACCTTTCTGTATTGTTTAATAGAAAAGGCTTGCGCATGAACAGCAAAAAACACTTCAGATCATGTAATATATTGACAAAAAACAATGAATATATAATATATACAAACAATTGGTGATTTCAGCGCGGGCAACAAACCTTCCTGTTAATTTAATGGGGGTGTCCTGTAAGCTTTCCCTTAAACCAATCCGTTGATATGTTGGTTATGGAGGTGAAACCGAAGTCATGGGGATACCCCCTTGCCTCATCCAGTCGTCATGGATGACCATGACGACTAGTATTGGCTGACCTATGGTGACTTGGTGATGCCCCATTTTAAGAAACATCCAAATAGATTTGATATAAAGTTATTCCCCCAAATAGTTGGCTTTTGGATGTTTATTCTCTCCAATATGGAAAGAAAAGGTTTTGACCTATCCCCACATCAAGAATAAATGTAGATCAATATGTGTGATTCTAAATGTTTTTTGTTTTTTCAATGTATATATACATATATATATATATATATATGATATCCATATGTGGGGCCTCGGCCCGAGTATAAGAATTTCACATGATATTTGTTGTAGACATTTATGTTCAAGTTATATCTATGTAAGGTTATATGTATGCACTGTATGTCATGATATTCAAATAGGATTGCATGGGTATATACAATCATATGGGTATGATCCTATTGTATGTTGTATGCATCATATATATATATATAGATACAGAATATATATATATAATAATATGTATATGTATATACATAATTATACATATACACGCCTGTATTTATATATATATATACACGTGCATATCTGCATATATGTATTTATGCCATACCATACATAGTCGACTGTACATCCCGTTGGAACTCCACTTCAGTATCCATGTCCTACATACTTTCTCAGAAGGTACTTCGCTGCCTGAATCATACCCCAAACACATCCTTAGAAGTTACTTGGATCGATAGGGACTAGTATTCTATAAATATTGCATTGACTTGGCTAATTTAGCCACTGTTTGTCACCATGTCTCAACCTAACACATAGTAGTGTTACATATTCTATAGATTACACTGTTTGTTCCCCACTATGTCTCCTTGTCACTATGACAATATGTATGGATGTTCATGGGGATTTCATGCAACATATGACGAATGTACGTTACTAAAATATTTGGTTCTATACAATAGAATTTAGCAGCAAGTTTATGGTTATCAGTTTATATATTTAGACTGAAAATTGGGGGTAAATAAAATGTGCCAAACTTAATGCGGTAATGCCCCAAACTATTAATGATATTGTCCCAAACTCAGGGGTATAACATGCACAATCTAGGGGTAGAGTGTATACCTACCTTATTATTTCCACAATTACAAGTATCATCTAAAGAGACCTCTCAAAAACGGGCCACAATGCTATACTATTACGTACACACACTTTGTATATGCATATGTATATGTATATGTATACGTGTATGTATATGTATATGTATGTGTTAAGTATATGTATATGTAAATGTATATGTATATGTATATATACATATACAATTATATACATATGAATATATGATCCTGGTGCCCGGTCCATAGCACCCTCCCTTCCTGATTGCACTGGACAAGAAGGATATATTTCAAGTTCATCCCAGCAAGTCTCATTTTTCTCCCAGGAATTGAGATAGATATGGAAATCTATGAGTTTCTCATTCAGAAAATGATCTACATTTCGAACGGGTTTCAATCTCCATGATAGTTTCCCGGAGTGCAACTTGATGGTTAATCCTCATTTTCAAAAATCATATTGCCATTTTGACGTCTCTCCCATTTTTTCAGACCCACATCTCATATTATACTTCATTCATTTTCATTACACATCACTAATATATTCCCATATCACCCCATATCATTAATTATCCTCATCAAATCCTCAACACTATCAACACTGTTCTGGTTGGTGGTATGCCTACCCCTCTGAAAAATATGAGTTCGTCCGTTGGGATGATGACATTCCCAACTGAATGGAAAGTCATACAATTCCATGGTTCCAAACCACCAACCAGTTATGATATGTTTCCCATTTATGGATTGTTTACCTATTAAAAAAATTGTGATTTTCTATAGCTATGTTAAATTACCAGAGGGTAAAAATGTTCCAAACCACCAACCACTGTTGGTTTGAACTGCCAAGCTTTCCCCATGAGATCCAACCAACGACCTGCGCCAAAGGGCCATGACGCCAACTCCGAAAGCCATCGCCACCAGAAGCCGGGTCTGTCCATCACTGGGACCGTGTGCGCATGCCACCCCTGGCGATAGATAGTGCTCCGATGCCGGTGGGAAAAAACATGTAGGGAAGCATGAAACCTCCTGGTTTCTTACCATGAAAATGGGATTACCCCAGCAAAGTGGTAATTAAGCCCTGCATCAATTGCTGGGATCTGGCTCCGATGAACATTCCCTTCTTGTGTCAAACATTCTTGGGTGATTTCTGAGGTAGGTCACGTGGTATCCCACCCCCCTAGGCAATTCATCCTGGTACTACCACCCCCCACAAAAAAAAGAGGATGCTGGGATGCAAACCTTGTTTGTCTTAGGCTATACCCATCAAAACAACAAGTTCAGGTGGAAATACACTGATTGACGATCGAATTGGGGACCCCTATCGTTTCAGACATACCTCTTTTACCCTGCCAGGACCACTATATTGGATGATCACGAACGGCTGGCGAAGTGTAGACCTTCTTGCTTCATATTATGGGAACTTGTTTGATGAGCAAACAAACAATGCTTAGTTGTTTCTGTTATGCTTCTTGAGAATTTTAGCACTAACAAAAACATCCAATAAGATTACTTCATGCTGATGATAAGTTTGAAGATTGTTTCAAAAAAAATCTATATTGAAAGCATTGCTATTTGCTTTCAAATTACCTTACTTCGAGTGATCCCCACCCTGGCAGACTATTCTGACAAAGTTCTTGACGTCTAATCTGGAAGCATATATATATATATAATTAAATATACGTATATATAATAACACATATATATATATATATGTGTTCCTGGAATATACTCTGGCATTCTATCCGTAATTATTTCTATTTCTTTCTGGCATCTATTCTGACATTTGGCATATAATCGGGGGCGTGCCCACAGTGTCGACCAGCTGGGAGCTTCAGCTCGCGGCCATGAGGTGAGGATCCAGAGACCCTCACACAGGTGGCGGAAAAAATCTTAACATATCTGGTTGGTGGTTGACCTCCCCCTCTTAAAAATATGACTTCGTCAGTTGGGATCATTATTCCCAATATATGGAAAGTCATAAAATTCATGTTCCAAAGCACCAACCAGATATCATGTGATCAAAACATGTTAATTCAAGGTTTAACATGGCAACCTGACAATAACTGTCTAGAATTCTTGGTCCTTCCAATCCCAAACATAGGTGTCTTACATTTTGTCTACAAAGATTCGATCCTTTTCAGGCGCTGCCATTATTTTACCACTTCAAGCGATGGTCATTTTGAGGCATCCCCGGGCATCCAATCCCCGCGGAGGCTTATCCAGACTGATCCATAAAGACTCAAGACGTTGGCTATATCAAGTGTTAAGAAAATAATCACGTTAAATATCACTGATATATATATATTGGGTGTAGCCAAACCTCTGTAACAGTCGGAAAATTGTTTTTCTATGAAAACCTCTTCAAAAGGAGCACAAGAAATTTCAGGCATTTTTCCCATTTTCTTTCGTGCAAAAATCGTGCTCTAGATCGTGCTCTTTGGTGCTCCCCTCCGTGCAAAAATCGTGCTGTTTTGGTGCTCCCCTCCGTGCAAAAATCGTGCTCTGGATCGTGCTCTTTGGTGTTTTCCTCCGTGCAAAAACCGTGCTCTAAATCGTGCTTTTTGGTGTGGGCTCCGTGAAAATTGTTCTCCCCTCCGTGCAAAATCGTGCTGTTTTGGTGCTCCCCTCCGTGCACAAATCGTGCTCTAGATCGTGCTCTTTGGTGTTCTCCTCCGTGCAAAAATCGTGCTCTAGCTTGTGAAAGCTGTTACAGACAATGGGCCAGACACAATATATATATATATGGTACCCCACCAAGACCTACATTTCTAGCAAATTTAGTCGTATTTACAGTGTATTATCTTAACATTTTGGAATCTAAAACTTAGGAAGAAAAGAAGGAAGACAAGGTGTTCAAGGACATATCCAATAGACAAAATGTAGGTCTTGGAGGGTAACATATATATATATATATCACAGTTTTGCTTATACGTTTTAAATTCCAACATCTCCAGGCTATTGATGTAAAAAAACGTAACGAACATGTAAGTCCCAAGATGTGTTGTAAACAAATCATCTCTTAAAACGTCAAATTTTCATCAAACCACCAGAGCTAAATAAATCTATGAAATGTAAGGACATGTAATTTCTGGTTGGTGGTTTCAACCCCTCTGAAAAATATGAAAGTCAGTTGGGATCATGATTCCCAATATATGGAAACAATAAAATAAAAAATGCTCCAAACCACCAACCAGATTTAATCATTCTAAATCCATCTAAATCCCCAGCTTCCCAGAATTCCTAGGATCCAAGGGACCACATCCTATGGTGATCAGCAACGTCGTGCCCACAAACTCAGCGAACACTGCCTGGACATGGGGTTTGCCCGGGAGGAACGCGCCAAATTTGACCAACCGAAAACATCCCTGGGGAAGTCCAGCAACCAAGAATGGTTCATTTGACATTTTGACCCATTCATTGTATACATGTAAGGACTTAACAAACATTAACAAACAATATAGGATAACACAATTACAGGCATTTGACCAACAAAATATTGGTGCAACATGCTCCAACCAACCAAACAATACCAACACCTGAGGTCATAATTAACAAAATAGTTATGGGTGAACAAGTGAACACCCACAAACGCTGACCAGTCACCTAGGAAGGCACCACCTGTCTATTGGCAATAGATTGCCCCAATATTTTTGTGAAAATAATGGGGATCATAATCAGATTCGTTGGGACGCAAACAACCGTTTTTTTCACAGCGCAAACCAATCTCCAAACTAGCGACGTGTGGAATTGTTGTAAAAAATCGCCTCAAAACTGGATGCTCAATGACTTTGGTGTAGTGCCCCTCACATTAAATACGCCTTCATTAATTATCCATGCCAAAAAAATCACACTTCCTGTTCCTCCCGGACGTTTCCCCATGACGTACATGTCAATACCAATGATTAACCATTTGTTTTATAGGATCTTCGATGACCATTTCTGATTATCTTCCAGTAAACTAACATAGCTATTGAACATTGCCCATTTAGTTCGTTGATTTACCCATGAACAATGGTGATGTTCCATAGTTATGTGAACGTTTACCAGAGGGCATCTATATATATATATATTTATAAGTATATAACACTACCAAAGGTTCTTGAATACCAATGGTTAATTCACCATTTTGTTTTAAAGTGGATCTTCATGGGTCATCATGGATCTTCGATGGCCATGTTTGGTCATCAAGGCCCCCCACCTTCAGGTCGATGATTCGGAGGGACTTGACCTCTTCTTCAGAGTATCCCATGACGGTCCTGAAGGCAACAAAACAGCGGTCCAGTGAAACAACCTCACCGGGGAATTATAAATAAATAAATAAATATATATATATATGTGTATGTATATGGTATATGGTTATGCTATATGATACATGGATATATATATATATATATCTATCATGCATTTCTAATGTGTATGTTGTGTATATACATCTATAATATGTAGATGTAAATGAAATCCAACATTACACATGGAAACTATGATTGTAAAAAAAAACATGAATGTATATGTACATGAATACATATGCATATGGTACATGGTATATGGTACATGGTATATGGTATATGTATACATATACCATGTACAATATATATATATATATATATATATATATATATATTATGTATAATATAT
>Ga0126342_10019775_pt1:0-10000 | contig 11401 bp, 9 predicted proteins | sample Cyp1metagenome_FD_92528 | JGI IMG/M metagenome (GOLD analysis project Ga0126342, IMG submission 92528) | Coral microbial communities from Lord Howe Island, Old Settlement Bay, Australia - Cyphastrea 1 metagenome | ecosystem: Host-associated > Invertebrates > Cnidaria > Coral ... | reverse complement strand
ATTCCAAAGTTCGGGGCTAAATCCCGAATTTCCAGACATTGGAGGTATGCCCAATTTTCAAGACAAACCCATTGCCCATAATTGTGCATTATCTCTCGTCATATCCCAATGATATCTATTAGATCTCATTAAACGCCCGTAAATCACCACTCAATCAATCCCCATAAAACTCCATTAAATCTCCAGAAAATCCTTCAAAGATCCCATAAAACTCCCCTCCAGCCTCTTGCAGGCACAGAATGTCCACTCGGTGCCTTTTGCAGAACTCCTTCAGTCCACCAAAGCGACGCATGAAGTCCAAGGTCGGCTTCAGGCCGGCCACGTTCCAACCTGGTCATTACCAGAATCTACCCAAAACTTAATATGTCAATAATATGTCTATATAAATAGATATAATGAGATAGTAATATGGTAATCAATATGATAACGTTCTATTTCATAGAATAATGTGTTGAAAAGGGTAATCCTCAAAAAGATAGAAAAGTAGTTTATTGACTATGTTAGTGAGAGTTTAATTTAGTGTAATCCTCATCATGTGTCTATATATATAGTAGTCCAAAACAAGATGGAAAAGGTTCAATTAGTCACTATTCTAGTACGAGTTTATTTTTTGATCTTATGGGTGATTAACATAGTCATAGTTGTAAGTTATAAGTGAAACATCTATAGTTGCAAGCGGGATATAGTATGAGATAGATATATGTATCTGAAATAAATACATATCAATACTGTATAGGCATCCCAAATTAGAATAAAAAAGATGCCGAAAAGTGTTTCCACGATATGGGTCATGTTTTCCTAGGTATTTTCAAGCTGTCCAATTTTTGAATCTTTTTTGGGGTTGCTATACGCAAAATGCAAACAATCACTAAGGATCAACAAATCTGCAGTTTCAGTTGCGATGTTGAGCTCCGTATGTCAGCCCTGTCAGCCCTCGAAAAGTTTCATGACTGCTGAAAATCGCCAACTCAGGTTCATGAAAAAAAGGGGGAAAAAGATGGAAAATCAAGAATTCATGGTTTACCATGGTCCTTACTCTGAAACATCAGGCTTTCCGCTGCATTTTTTTCCCATCAACTGCGGCCAATTTTGCCCAGCAGCTGATGAGGTGAATATCTTGGTAGCTGGCCATGCTGCATCGAGAAGTTCATCCAATTGTACAGCGCAGTGCAGCGGCGTGGTTTACAACGAAATTCCCACTTGATTCTAAGGGCATCATCCCCAATAGATAACCATCATCTTGTGACAATCTCAATATATCAAAGAGTGTAACTATGCATATTCAATGTATTGTGATAGTACAACTGTGAGATATGGGGTTATACATGGTCATACTCCAACAGATTGGATAGTACAACTGTGTATGTTCCCTTATAATCATCTATCAACAGGGGCTTTTCCAACCTCTGCTCATGTAAATTTGCTGATGAGCTGATGAGCGATGAGACTCCCTATGCGCCACTGGGTGTCGATCCAGAATGGCTCAACAGCTCCTGTTGCCTTTTCGTCCAGAGAATCACCTTTCCGAATGAACAAATTGAAAACATTTGAACACCGGACAGTGTATATATATATACTATGTGTATATATATACATATGAAGGGACTCAAAATGCAATCATCATTTGGAACCCTTTGAGCATTGTCGGCAACAGGGTTGAAGCAGTCGAAAACCAACACTAATCCAACCATCCAGGTGATACTTTCCATATCTTCCGATTCTTCTGTTTTCCAGGCGATTTCTAGGCCCGACAGGTGAGATGTTCCCCGAACCGCGAATCAGCGCTGTTTTAGGCGACTTCGAGCTGTACTCCTTGCCTCCGCTAGTGCCGAGCCTTTTTGACTGGCGACAGTACCATGTTGGCACCGCGCTGAAACCGCGGGAAATCCTTCGGCCCTGCCATGCGTCTGTTACGCGCCTGCAGGCACCGCTCGCGTTAACCAACTAGTGACAGGAGAACCAAAGGTCAAATGTATTCACATACAGTATATGTACCCTCTGGTAAATTAACATAGCTATGGAAAATCACCATTTTTCATGGGAAAATCCACTATTTCTATGGCCATTTTCAATAGCAAACTGTTAAATTACCAAACACCAATGTCATCGATGGTTGGAAGTTTCGACCTCCAGACTTCGGGAAAACACCATCAGCAAGTGTCAAAACATGTCAAAACCAGACCCATTCCCTATGGTTCTTGGCTAAATATATATATATATATATATATCCCAATAAATGAAATAGATCCCGCTTAAATCCCAACTTTGTCTTAAATGTCACTCGACTCCCAACCATATCATTATATATATATATCCCAAACCTTCAATCCCAACTAAAAAAAAAACAACAAAAAATCGCCATGCTTATTGGATGGAACCTTGGTTCTATATCACCAAAAAAGGCCCAAAAAAAAACATGGAAATCGGCGCGGCTCACATCGCCGCCAACCTCGGGATTTGGGGGAGACACTGTGGTGATTTTCCATGGGAATCTGATGTTTTTTCGATAAAAAATTGGGATTTTTTGTTGGGATGAAAAATTGAGATTTACTTGGGATGTACTTGGGATTTGGATTTGGGATATCATTTGGATATAGTTGTTGTTTTTTTTGTGTAGTTGCAACTAGCCCAAAAATTGCCATATGTCTAGTGTTTAATGCAGTGAAACCCAATACTTCGCCATCCCCAATTTTCCAAAAATTGGCTAGTATTAACCACCCAAAATTGGAGGTTGTTATGGAGTTTACATGCGTGTACCCGATGTTTTTGTTCGATTTTTGATGAGACAACGGTAAACCAAAGAGTTCGGCTTTCTCCAATTTGAAGAAACAAAATGAAACAAATGTATCTCCTGTTGTTGCTCCATGTTTTCAGGAAAGCCCAGTTGTACTTGAAACCATCAGTTCTTGTCCTTGAAGCATGGCGATGGGTCATGGAGTCAGTCGGAGCCAGTCGGAGTCAGTCACCCAGTTCCGAGGGAATTACCGGCACCAGTTAACAGAAAAACAGGCCCATCTACCCTCTGGTAAACTAACATAGCTATGGAAAATCACCATTTTTCATGGGAAAATCCACTATAAATGACAATTTTCAATAGCTATGTTAAATTACCAGAGGGTAGGTACCATGGTCACAACATCCAGAACGACGTCAGCCACTTTTTTTGGGGGGAATGCCTTGGTGATCCGGAAATTGCCTGAGAAAATTCCCACGCAGTCTCAACAGAGCTTGGTGAATGTCCCACAAAATGTGGATTTTGAACATCACTTTCAAGATTATATCCTAATGTTGTTGGGTGATGTGAAAAATTAGGACATTTTAGTACCAACCCCTGGTCATACGCCATCCACGATCAGACAGTATCGCCCATCTGAGATCTTTTGGGTTCCTTCAAAAGTGCTGAAGGCAATTGATGATCGTGGGAGTTCTTCACCAATTAGCCTCTGGTTATTTAACCTAGCGAGCTGGAACGTCGTCATTTTTCACATAGGTAAATCATCATGGTTATATTTTATAACTGGTTGGTGGTTTCAACCCCTCTGACATATATGAAAGTTAGTTGGGATTATTATTCCCAATATATGGAAAAAAAAAAATGTTCCAAACCACCAACCAGATAATCTAGAAATGGACCATTTTCCGTAGCTATGTTAAATATCCAGAGGGTGACCCGGACCCAAAATTGTGAAATCAAAGCTCTTTGGAAAATCCCTGCGTTTCTTTGGAGAAGAAAAACATCTCTGTTGATCAAAATATCAATCTGCCTTGATTCAATCTCTTGCTCAGTTCATTTTGGTTGATGGGATTAACACCCAATGAGATCCAACTAGGAAATCCCTGAACCCAGCTCCCCTGGGCATTCGCGGCTCTAAATCTAAGTCGACGTCCTTTTTTTCGGTCGAGGAGGAGAGGTTGACGTCCCAGGGAATGGAATTAGACATTGGAATGGGGAAAATGATGATCAGCGGGACTTGGGGATACCCATGGATACCCTATTTTCAGACAAACCCGTCCACCAACACAAACTGCTGCGACCAACAAACATCCAACCAGTACTTCAATACTTGCGTAACCATTCAAGATCAGAATGCAATCAACATCAGTTGGTTGTGGTCAGATCCAACTCAATATCTCCCTGTGTCTCAGTCTTCGAGAGTGGATGACAAGGCAAGGGCTTCATACAACCCTCCTACCGGTGTTTTGGGCCTTTGGGTCCTGCTGATTTCATTTTGGTCGGAGGCCACGGAAAGAGAACACCACAGGCTTCGAGGCTTCTCAACTTTGGGAACTTCAAAATCACATTGCTGACCTCGTGGCTATTTCTGCGTTTATAGCAACCCTTAAATAGATGCCAATAAATTCCAATGGATCCCAATAGATCCCAATCCCAAACGTGCGAAACCTGCGAAAATGTGCACGTTCTCCTCTGAAAATCTGTTTTGGGATTTCCTGTGATCTACAAAATGTTCCATAATTCTTGGTTATATCCCACCATATCTCTAATATTATCCCATAAAGTCAAAAAAAAACATGAAAAACACCATAAAAATTCTAAAAAATATGTTTTAAAAAAAAGTAAAAATCCAATAAACATCCCAAAATCCCATAGAAGATCTCGGAAAATCCAAGAGAAAAAAAAGTGGCATCAGGTCGCAGCCTCCATCAAGATCAAGGTGTCACCGCACATGCCTCGCAGAAAGTGGGGATGAAAAATGTGTAGGGGATACAGTACCGCAGTGTTCACGTATTATGGTAATCTATGGTTGATATTATGAATATAAATAATGGTAATAATGGTAATCTAATTATTAATAATGTTATAATATTATGAATATAAATAATGGTAATCTATGGTTGATTAATTGAATATAATCAGAATATAATTATGAATATAAGTAATCTATGGTTGATATAATCATGTCTTTTCCCATATAGCAACTTAAACTAAAAAGAATCCAACATATATAGATCCCTTCCTGGGCAAAAACAACGATTGTTTAGTTTGTTGGTTCATCAAGCTATATCCTGGTTGGTGGTTTCAACCCCTCTGAAAAATATGACTTCGTCAGTTGGGATCATGACATTCCCAATGTATGGAAAGTCATAATCCAGTCATGTTCCAGTCACCACCAACCGTTGTATCCTATTGATATCCATTCTATGCATATATCGTGTCATGATAATTTGATGCATTTACTGGGGGAGAACCATCCATTGTCGCTCCAGCGTTTGTCTGAAAAGAGGGTACCCGAAAATCCACTACCCAGTCATGGCTAAAGGCCGATAAAAGAAAACATGTCCAGGAAAATACCCTCATACCCATTAAAGTGTTGCTTATCCCAAAAAAAATATCCCAATCACTTGCGTAAATCCCAAAAAAATCCAGCCAGCATAAGTCTGTTAAATCTCTAGAAAATCCCCAAAAAAAAAACATCATCCCATCATAATCATCATACCCTCTGGTAAACTAACATAGCTATTGAAAATGGTGATTTATAGTGGATTTTCCCATTAAAAATGGTGATTTTCCATAGCTATGTTAAATTACCAGAGGGTAAAACAAAAACCTCCATCCGTCCATTCCATCCGCGCCTCCCGTCCGTCCATGTGCTTCCTTTCCTTGGCATGGAGACCCCGCGGCAGGCTGCGCGCGGGTCCAGCCCACATCAGCTTCATCCAGCAGTTGGAGTAACAGGGCCTCAGAGCTGGATCTTATGGATTTTACCCTCTGGTTATTTAACATAGCCATGGTATAGATGGCCCATTTATAGATGGATTACCTATTAAAAATGGTGATTTTCCATGGCTATGTTAAAAAACCAGATGGTACTTCCAATTTTAGATCCATAAATGGCTGAAATTCGGGATTTTTTTTGGTGGATTTCTTGTGTCAAACGGCTGTGTCAAACGCAAAAGTTGGACGGAAAATAGAGGATTTGCCGGTGTCCTGGATTTTTGGCCGTGTCGCCCAATTTGTATCAAGATATGAACCAAAGCTGGGTCTACAAATAGGACATATCATTTACCATGGGAGATATGGTTGGGATGTCACCAACAATGTATGGAGGTATGTCACGGGGGCATGAGAGCTAGCCAACAATGTAGAAGGGTTTGTCCAAAAATGAGGATGGTTATCCCCCAATTTATGGCCGTTTCAATAGGGGAAAATAGGGGAAAATATGGGAAAATGATGATCAATCCATATCAATCCGATTCAATAGGGACATCAATACCACAAAAAAAAAAGGAAATTTGATTGGATCAATGGGATATTCCCTTACATAGGCCTTTAATATAGGCCTTATATATGGTAAGTAGCTCCAATCAATCGGTTCCTGAAATGGCCATTGATTGGAGATCTCCACCAATAAATTCCCAGAAAGTAACCAGTTCTGTAAACTTCCTGCCGTTGTGGGATCCACCCCACGTTTGGCTGTGCCGAATCTCCGTGCCCTGAAACACCAGCCATAAATACCATGGATTTTGGTGATTAAAAAAAACATCTTTGAGACCGTAGCATGTTTTTTTTTGTGAATGGGAAATGGGAACCATGATGAACCATGTCTAGTCTTGTTGGTAAAATGGTTATCCCCATTGATTCTTGTGAGTTTTTTTTCAGTTGCAGCCACAGACTCCGACCTGAAGATCATGATAGGCCGCAAGGCTACCACCTACGATAGGTTTTGACAACGGAGCTGAGTTCTTCAAATGGCTGGGACAGCGGCAAAAACAATGGGGAATCATCGGAGAATTCTTGGGGAATCTGCTGAGGTTGATTGCTGCATCCAAAAATCTGTGACTGACACTGGAACGCTATGGATCACGTGGCTATATAGGTGTATATATATATATATACATATTATATGTATTTTTTTGACATACTGCAAACAGAAGCGGTGACCGCTGCGGCAGCACGCAGATTGAATTCAGGTCTCATGCCATGCTCCTCACTTCCTTTCTGCCACACAATCAGCCCCAATTGACGTACCCATGTTGGTACTATGGAGGCGCAGACAACATTGTTTGAAGTCTGGGGGCAGAGGATTGAGGTCCTCCGTTGAAATCGGAGGGAGAGAATCTGCGAAGCTTTCAGCCAACGCTTTACAAAGCGCTGGCGGGTACTCCTTCAGCTTCGCAGTACGGAAACGTCCTTCAGCATCCACTCCAATGGTCTGTGTCTTCGGAAGATCCGCACTCAGCGCATTGTTGCGGAGATGAATCGGCAGCGATGGGATGCGTAAAGTCAAAAGTCCAGTCCTCTTTCTGCTGTCAGCGCCCAGGAGTCCTTGAGCGCATTCAAAAAGATCAAAGCCTGGCATGTTGAGAAGCATCTTGATGATGGGCAATCTCCATATGCTCGCTGCTTGTGGGTCGTCTGGTTCTCCTGGGTGTTCAAGCACGCCAAAACCCTCCGAAGAGTACAGCATGATCATGCCCAGAATGCTGAATCCCAAAAGCACATGCCCATCATGTAGCTGTAGGAGCTCTCTGATCGAGACAGAACTCATGCCCCACAGCTCTTCCAGAGTGCGGATTACACGTGGTCCAGCGCGCCTCCGAGACGTATATCTATATGTATATCTATATGTATATGTATATGTATACGTATATGTATATGTATTTTATATATATATATACAAGCGTTGTATCATCAACGTCACCTAGTTGGCCAGCAGGCACCTAGTTGGCTTCCATTCTGTTGGGCCTCACCTCGCTCTGACGGAATCGTCGTAAGGACGAGTTGAACTCGGGCGAGTTGGTGGTTGGGTTTACGACGAAGGAATCATACCATGCTGATGTTCAGTGTGTTTAAAGATACCCTCTGGTAAACTAACATAACTATGGAAAATCACCATGCTATTGATGGGTAAATCAACTATAAATGGCCATTTTCAATAGCTATGTTTAATCAATGGATTGGTTTTGTTGGGAAAATCTGAGCCGGAAACCATGGTTTTTACCATCAAATGGATTGGGTTTTCCGGTTAAAATTTTCCCATCATCCAGTTCTATGATTTAAAGATATTTCGCAGTGACCCTCTGGATAGATAAAGCAAAAAGATCGCATGTGCCGAATGTATAGGTCAGAACTCCAAAGATTTGATCCTACAATATTGCACTGGTTGGTGGTTTCAATCCCTCTGAAAAATGATGGAGTTCGTCAGTTGGGATGATGAAATTCCCAATATGATGGGAAAGTCATAAAATTTCATGGTGGTTTGGAAACCACCAACCAGTGCAGCATCAGAGCCAAACCAAGTCACTTGTATTGATTCTCAAGGTCAATCTGAGTCAATCTTAGTGCCTCAAAGTTGATACCAAACTTACCAAACCCTCCAAACCTGGGTGGTTTTCGGAAACCACTTGGCAACAATTCTGGGTTTCTCTAGAAAAACATTGGGGAAACCCTATCCACTGGTTTAAACCATCATCTTCCCTATTGACATGTCTATTTGGAGGGTATATCCCATTCTTAGACACACCAAAATCAGCTTCTGGCTTAAATACCATCATTTTCCCCGCAAATTGGGGGAGAAACCCCATTTTATCCACTTGTTTAAACATCATTTTCCCCAAAAAAATATGGATCTTTGGAGTGAGCCAAGTGGCTAGCTGCCAAGGCAACCAATTGCAACAGCTCCTGGACCTTCCGCGAGAGATAGAGAGGGCGCGTGATTTTTTTTGGATGTGTTCAAACATGGATACCATCTGGCAATCAGACGCGTAAATGGAAAAGTCCCCTACAAATGGAGGGATAAAAGGAAAATCATCTATAAATAATGGATTTAACCAACAAAAATGGATGGTTACCCTCTGATAATTGGGATTTAAGCAACAAAAACGGTGGTATAATGGGATATTTCATAGGGAGAAATCGTGGGGTATAATGGGAGTGACCCTTCTGGTCATCAAACGTGACAATTGAAAAAAAATGAACTACCCTCTGGTAATTTAACGTAGCTATTGAAAATGACCATTTATAGTGGATTTACCCATTAAAAATGGTGATTTTCCATAGCTATGTTAAATTACCAGAGGGTAAATGCGGGTTTCATTTATAGCTGGAAAATTATCCTATACCCAGTGGATTTTGATGATACATCAGATCAACCGTTGGGTTTGAGAGGTACCCCATTTTGGACGAAGCTATACCCTCTGGTTATGTAAAAATAGCTATGGAAAAGGGACCATTTATAGAATGTTTACCTATAAAAAAATGGTGATGTTCAATAGCTATGTTAGTTTACCAGAGGGTATCCCAAGATTGGTCAAAATGTTGAAAGGCTGAAAATAACTCACCAATCTGTAGCTCACTAGGTCTTTGACCCATAGCCATGTAGGAATTGGCAAGGTGCATTTCAGGGAAACCACCATATCCCAGCCAGAAAACAAAAAAACTGTTGATTGAGTCGAGTCTGAAAGCATTTTTGGAACACCCCTGAGCCCCTTTGGGACGTCGGATATCATAAGTACTGCACATGCCATAAAGCATATATTGCACAAGTCCATTAAAGAAAGAGAATATACGGAAGGAAGCAAGGAAGGTAGATTAATCTTTGGAAGCAATCAATCTATTCATCAACATTGGAGGTTTCCTAAAATAGGGCTACCCCCATTATCATCCATTTTAGATTGGGATTTTCCATGAAATAAATCACCTATTTGTGGGATCACCCATAGCACCATGGCCGTTTTCACCACCTCCGCTTCGACGTTCAGCACCCAGGTAGAGTCGCCGAACCTGCGACAACCATAAAACCATGCTGGTTTCGGCTCAAAAAAAATCACCACCAGGCAGCATCATCCTAACTAGAAAGGACAATATGTGTATATGTATATATATATATATAAGATTCTATGAACATATATATATACACATCTCCCTTTTCCCTTCGCTTCTTTCTTTGTAGCATCCCACGCTCCATGTTGGAGCTGCCAAGCTTGGCTGAGGAACCACATAGTGGCCTGGAAATCAGCGCACAATGCCAAAGAGCAACTT
>Ga0126342_10019774_pt1 | contig 11402 bp, 8 predicted proteins | sample Cyp1metagenome_FD_92528 | JGI IMG/M metagenome (GOLD analysis project Ga0126342, IMG submission 92528) | Coral microbial communities from Lord Howe Island, Old Settlement Bay, Australia - Cyphastrea 1 metagenome | ecosystem: Host-associated > Invertebrates > Cnidaria > Coral ... | reverse complement strand
TGCTGCTCTGCTCCTCATATTCCACACCACCCTTAGCCCCTCTCACGGACCGAAATAAACCTGCGGTGTGGGCGGCCACCCCACGCGAAGCGGGGTGAATATGCAGAAACACAGTTAGAATGCGGCGCCAAAATTGGTAAGAAAATGTAAGTTTTGACTGGTATTTTACAGTAGCTTAAAAGTTCCAGGGTCGGTCCATTCCCGTTATGGGATGCCTTCATCCGTGATGCACCAGTCTCAGACCCAACAGGCACCGCCGCTGGGAGTATACCTGTTTAATAGTTCAATTCAAAAAACATGATCTTTTAAGCAGGTCGTTGGGGCGTTGTTCGTGTTTGTTCTCTTTTTTAAAAGAGGAGGTGCTCCAGTCAAGGACGTTCGTAAGATCTTAGTAAAAGGTGACTGGGAGAATGTTCTTCCAGTGGAGAATAATTATCCCTTTTGTCTAGGCTTGTTCAATGGTTATTTGTTGTAACAAAAATATACAAAACATCTGATCTTGAATCTCCATTGCAAAGCCCGGCCAAGGTTAAGTGAACTCCCCAAGGGCTGCTTCAACCATCCACTGCTGCACCATCCAGACGAGTATGACTCACTGACAGGCAGCCGGTGGGTATGGGGGGTATCTTGGAATCTCGCCAGAGTTTGTAGCCCAACAGCGTTGACAAATGGTGGTTTTGAGATGATTTGAGCTAAATTCTTGGGATTTGGGGATTTTGTTCTTGTAAGATCTTGTAAGTGCATTTTACTAGTTTACTTTGTGTTTCCTTTTATCAAGTAGTCGAATAATATAACATATAATTACATTTAATTATTATATCTAGATATATATGTATATCATAAGTAGCTGATCCCTCATCGAGAAGGTTTCATTTAGTTCCAATCAGAGGCTCACAGAGTCGCCACGCCGTACTTTTCTTTGCCCTGCCAAGTTACTGCTGGACGGCGTGAAAACAAATGATTTAACAAAATGGCTACTTGGTGGCTCATCCCACTTAGTAAGTGGGTTATAACCCCAGTTATAAATGGGATAAGTAGAGTTAATCCAGTTATAACTGGGGTTATAACCCACTTACTAAGTGGGATGAACCACCAAGTAGTGTATGGTCAATGTATGGTCAATGTATGGGAAAAATATCTGATATTTCTGGTTGATCTGGAATATCTATGATATTAACCAGATATTAACCAGATGGTCAATGGCTATCTCAGATTATGGTCAATGTATATTTATGGTTGATCTCCAGATATTGTGGTTCAGAGGAAATTGCCGAAGAAACATATCGTTTGGATTTGAGGATGCGGTTTTTCAATCCACGGCATGGCAGCCTGGTCACAATAGATATCGCGTCGACTGTATCTCCAGAGACGGACTCAATAGCCTGGAGGCCTGGTGAACATCAAGTTATGGCTATAGCTGGTAACAGCTGGTATTTCTTGATGATCCTCCGAAATTTACCGTGTTTTTTTTGTTTTGACCTACTGGTACTACTGCCTGATGGAATTTTATGATTTTTTTGGGTACCTTAATATTTTGGTAGAGTCATCCCCAAAGTCAAAAAATCATCACTAAATTTTCTTATGTTTCATCATGGTTAAACAGTGTTTACCCATGTTTACTCCTTGTTTTGTTGGAACTTTTGCAAAGCCAACCGGAATCATATGCTTATGGCTGTTTATTCACCTGAGTCATATGGCAATAATAGGTGTTGCTCCATCCCCATATCTATTTGTTGGTTGTTGTTGATGCCCACGTTTCCCACCAGCAGACTTGTTCAGGTGATCTGGGAGAGCTTCCAGATGGAGTGACACAGCTACACTTTGCCACGACGCCTGTCTGCTGGATCAGCTATGAAATAGCCATGAAATAGCCAACCATCGGGAGGATTTGACAATGAAAAGTTGGCATTCACCAGCAAAAATGGAGCTTCGATGAGATTTACCTAGCAACTCCATGGGAGGAAGCAATCATCAACCAACAAAAGTGGGGAGAGTACCAACAAAAATATGGATACGGCCGTGGTGTTTGCTTACTAGATTTACATAGATTTACTAGTCCACCGGCATCCATTGGACAAAATAGACTCGAGTGACAACACACTGTTCAGTGGTTTATATCCCATATGTTGTCGTGTATTTGGCCATCCAAAATTTCGGACCATCCGGACCCAGCCCGCACATGGACTGGCAATGGTATGGATCATCCAATACGTGAAATTTGAAGGGCTAATGTTTTCCGAATGGAGGTAGATTAATGTGGAATCCACAATGATCTATCTGGAATCGACATGAATCAACCATTTGGGGGTAGGAGTTTGTGAAGACGGTGTACACAAGAATTTTACCACACACTGGGGATGTGTTTTTGCGGACCCACCCTCAACCGGAATTCATGGCATCATGACTCAAGATGTATGTTTGTCTGAAAATATGGTACTCAAAAATCATCAAAAATCCGATGGTTTATCAGCATGTTTCCCCATTAAAAGGAGCATTTGGGGAGTATACGATATGTGAATTTTACCCAACAAGCGCAAATAATGTTTGCTTTGGATGTATTGTGAGCCTGGCAAGTGTCGATCAGTTCACTAGGGCATCGGCTTCACTACTTTGCTGATGGGGTCACACCCCTTGTCACTGAACTTGAGTTTGGGACAGCTTCTGCGTTCAAGTCTTATTTTATCCTAACACATCGATTACCAATCTCCAGAAACTCATATGTTTCAGTTTTTCGGGGGGGGGTAGCTCGATGTTCAAACCACCAGAACCAGCTGAAGCGCTCGTGTTTTCCCTAAGGAACGACAAAATCACCGGAGATCTAAGGGCACTGGCTCGTTTCCCGTGTCTTCTACTGGAGGGCGAGAGGGTTTGTAGGGCTTGTGGGTGAAGGGTGCGCATACCAGACGTGGCAATACAGGCCTTTTTTGGGGCCAGAAATGGGAAAATAGATGAAAATAGACTCACTAGTAGGCCAATGGCAGGTGAGTCTATTTCCCATCACTTTTGAATTTCTGGCCAACATGTCTGCGATATTTCAATTCACAAAAAATAAACAAAGCATCTGATCAGCCAGACTACTACGCAAACAGATTGGATAAGATTTGTTGTGATCCAGATGTCCTAGATCATATCACACTTAGATGACGACACAATTACATTGACATGGGATACGGTATGGGTGAAAATTTACAGACCTGCAACCCACATTTGTTGGCCATGTGATGTCGGTATGAAACAAAGATTGGGTACCAAACAAACCACGGACCATTTTAATGTCAATGTTTTCTCATCAATACACAAATATGAGAATCACATTTTTTGGAATGACAGACCCCCAACTCGCTGTCAGTGTTGAACCCAGGACACAAAACACGCATGTGGAGGTCCCCTGCACCTGTGCTGAGGGGCATGACGCGGTTAGACTTCTTTGCCAATACGAAGATCAGTGGAGACATCAAGTGGCTCAAGGGCATGACGCAACATGGCGGCAGCCAAACCACGGATCATGTACCGTCCGGCAATCAAACGTGACGATGGAAATCTTGCCATTTATAGATGACTTTCATATTTAAACCTTCTTTATAGGGTATTCCCCATCAACACCTTTGATTACCAGAGGGTACATATGGTTTTTTCTTGGCGGGTGGCTTGGTTTGGTGAAGCATTTTGATGCCGGATGGTCATAGATCACTGGGATAACCACCATGGCCCTGGATGTTATGTGTTCTGATCTACATGACTATCTCTCCAAACATTTATGGACCTGCGTGTCGACCTCTCCACAACTCCCCAAAATTGGGACACTTAGTTCAATTCATTTCCGATGCACTTGGAACCAAAGTCCTAACCACCCCTTACCAGGGGATATGTTCCATCCAAGCCCTACTTCATTTCCATGCCGTATAGACCCAGCCGATGTTTTCTCACCTCACATCGGCCACCCAGTGACGTCCCGCACATGACACCGAGGCAGTTGACCTTCCTGAGATTCCACGCGAAACTTGGGAATAATTGGTGCTGGAAGGTGCTGGAAGGGGCTGGAAGGGGCTGGAAGGGGCTGGAAGGGGCTGGAAGGGGCTGGAAGGGGCTGGAAGGTGCTGGAAGGTGCTGGAAGGTGCTGGAAGGTGCTGGAAGGTGCTGGAAGGTGCTGGAAGGTGCTGGAAGATGGAGATAATTATTTATCAAAGTCCGCTTCCTTTAGCGTATGAGCTTTGTTTGTGATGTTTGTGATTTTCATATCATAGTGTATCACGTTTCTAGACCTGTTCATCTTCATTCATGTTCACCTTTTTTGGGTTTATATATTATATATGTGTGTGTGTGTTTTGATTCATTAATTCGTTCACAACCTGTTCTCCTGGGCCTCATTGATCAACCAGAGGTTATTGATCAATCGGGTGGATGCCAGGCGTCCAAAAGCTTGGGGATTGGAGCAGCAAAAGATAGCAAAAGCGGGGGCCGGGCCCACTACTGCCTGCTATTTACCCTAAATGTTGATGTATAATGATGTATATGTATATAATTGTATATATATATATATATGTATGATGTTAAATGATATTTACCCACCCGAATTGATTGGATTAGGCCCTATTTATCACAGTTACATACAGTTACTCTTTTGCCCACTTGGACATGGCATCACACCTCCATGGCTATGGCTGCTATGGTTACAGCCAGCTTCTAAACTGACCATGACAAGGAAGTCTCGATGATCACGCCAAGTAACAAATCCTGTATATATATATATACTTACTTTGTCAAACATAGTTGGAAGGAACCTAGTAGTTGGCCACTATATGCCATCGTCATTTTTGCGTCCAGATAACGCATAGGGGGACTCACTTGGACTGATCCAGTGATCCAAGAGGAGTTGTTAATGTCGAAGCCCAAAAGCCTGTGGTTGACATTACCTTCTGTGTTGAAAATTGATGATCAATTCCCGTTATATCACCAATGAATCACCATGAATATCCCCACAAAAAGGACCGTGTTCAGCCTACTTTGAGAGAAACCCGAGGGACAAATGTTTGGATTCAGTTGGGCAATGTTACGTTTTTTGGTTACTATATGTTGGTATATGTGAATACAAAAGATGTAAACACTATATAAAATGACCTGTTCATCCAGAAGATTGTCAGTTGTGACTACATTGTCATGATCACAACAATGGGGGGACTGAGTCAACCACCATCCACCGACCATGCTCCAACCCAGGGAGGCACCGTTGCCAGAGAACCAGCAGGTTGATCGTATGGTGTTTCAGGGTTGCTCCAACTGATTATAGATAAATGATAGCCACCTTTCGGGTGGTAAATGTGTCATGCTACCTCTATATTATCCTATTTTCCCAATTTTACCACCCAAACGTACATGGGGTGTTTGGAACAACCCTGTGTTTGGAAACGCACAAAGAAAACCAAAGAAAGGAACTTGTGAATCTCCGTTCTTACTGTGAGACAATTCTCCGTTCGCTAACCAATGATGTATCATTGACTACCTTGATCTCGGGCTTCAAATCATTGTTTTTTTGTTTTCCAGAAATGGGGTCCCCCGCAGTGCCAGTGGATTAATCATCCCAATTTTGGGACACAGACATATTCTTCAAAAATCCCCTGGTGTTAATCCCCTGATTTATGGGGAGATTATCAGATTAGCATGAAATTCAATTCACAGCAATTTTGGTCATGTTTTTTACACTCTCAAATCAACCCAGGACCCAGATGGGTCACCATCACTGGGGAAGACGGCCCCCCAGCTGGTGTCCCGGCTTCGGCTTCGAGGAAGCGATGGATGACGGGTGACATCAACTCTTTGCAGAATCTGACGTAACTTGTCTGTCGCAGCTGCAATTTGGGTCAAGCTGGTGAGGATGGGGATTTTAACAGGAATGTGAAGGGACATATATATATATAATTATACATATACATATATATATATAGGGATTTCAATTTCAATCTATTTCAGTAGGAATAGTTAATAAGGATATGTATATTATATATATATGGAAGATATGTATCCAACTCAATACTGTATGATATTTAGGTGTGTCTGAACATGGGATACCCATCAGTTACAGCAGTATTTTTTGAATAGGAAAATCATGGTTAACCAATGGATTCAGGGTAGCCTATTTCAGCCAAACCCGTTTCAACAACTTGGCCTAGCTACAAGCTGAAGTGTTTTGGGGAGTTTGTATACCATCCTGTTTCAAGCAACAAAGATCAAAAAATTACATATTCACCAGAATGGTGGTTGTGGAAGACCTAGTACCAAGATGTACCAAGAGTATCCTTCTGGATACTTTAGAGCAATGAAAATAGCCAACCAAGTACCAGACAAATCAGCTCTGGAGTGGTTGTAAATTATCCACCTACTAGAGTGGAACTACGGGTTCAGCCGGTTCAGCCCAATTTTTGGCATACTTATGCAGAATTTGAGAATTAATGTGTGTGAAAGGTTGGTTGATGCTGGTGTGGTTTTTGATCTACATTGCTGTGGTAGCCGACTCGTTCAACCTAGAGGTTGATGCGAGATAGACTGGTCAATGATACTGGGACTGAGCCAATGTTGCTTTATCTAAGGTCATTGGTTGTTTCGTTCTAGACACATCTGTGCTGCAAGAATTGGTGTTTGAGGGATTTGTTTGGAAGACAAACCGTCCCCTGCAACTAGATCGTAAAACCATGCCAAAACCGCTGAGGTACCACTTTGGGTGCAGTTCCAGTCAAGAAGGCGATTTAGAACCACATTTACACGGAATATTTACCTTTTGGCAATTGAAAATGGATGAACATGGTCCATTTATAGATGATTTACCTATTGAAACTGGTGATGTTCGATACCATAGGGTACATGTATCGACATAATATATACATATATCATCATATATCATAGGTGCTTATCATCATGGCTAATAAACAGTAACAACTCATAGAAAGCATTTAATGGCCACGAATATCCCACTAATCATGAATAATTACCCGGTTACTACAAATTTATCCTTCGGTACTTTCATATGGCTATTGAAAATGGCCAATTTACTTCGCTGTTTTGTTCCATAGTAGACACCCAAACCATCCCAAACCCCATAAGATGATTGCCCTGGATACAAATGGCCGACTTTTCTGGATACAAATCACGGTGAATGTTTGGAAAGCAATGTCATAAACCACATTAAACCACACAAATTTTGATGGTTTATATCACCCTTTTTTATGGTATATATATATATATAGGGATGGTCGATTCCGTTAGCTAACATTATACAATCTTATAATGTCAACCCCGGATGAATTTACCCCAAACGGCTGTTTAATTGGGGGGTACCATTTCAGTAGCCATTTATTACATTTCATTACTATTTGGGGGAACCACAATTCAATTAATCAACCAGGGTTTACACAATTAATTAGATGTGTAATGTGTAATGTGTAATGTCAACCACCACAATTAATCAACCATTTTATTTGGGTTGACATTACACATCTTTATCCCTCCAGAGGAATCTGACTTACCTTGACTTCCACTCTGCCGAGCTGATCACTGGAGAACTTTGGGCCCTTCGAAACCTGAAGTGCCGCGGCACGCGTTGCACACCTGGCGGTAGAGTAATTTGTATGGTCAAAAATTGGGAAAATAGGGGAAATGTATTTAAAATCAGGAATATGAACAAAAATTAACAGAAATGGAAAATCTGTGAAAATATCACTTATTGACAGCTTGGTGCCGAATGTAGTGAGGAATCCAAAAATCAGTTCATATTGATGGATATCAATCTGGAGTTGTATGAATTATTATAGATACACGTAGATACACGGGCAATCCAACTGAATAATTTCTGAATGATGTCTATCATTGTGTATCCATCGATGTCAGAAACTTATACTCACCGAACGGGATTTGTAGTTCTATTTTTTATTGACGGATTGATATTTGATAGATGAATAGTTACAAAGGGGTTATCAGCAGCCATGTGTTGTGAATCCAGTCACCCGACCAATCAAACAATCCACAGCGACTTACTTATCAGCACTTTGTGATTTTTAAGTCCTCCTCGGTTGCGAATTTACTATGCTGTTCCTAGATTCTAGATCGTATTGTTGTTCCTAGATTCTAGTTCCCCATATTTGACCGGCTCAACCCCACATGTGTCAGTTGTTTTTTTAATTTGTTTTTGGTCTCAAAATGTTGTTTCCTGGAATTTCAACCTGGCCATAGAAACTATTGAAAATCCGCACATCCCCTTGTTGGGTCGGGAAGTAAAACGAAATATGTATCTGTGAACCTCCTTTTTGCTTGGGCTGTATGGTAATGTATAGACGCATATTCATGCAATGACTGTTTTGCATAATTATCCATATATGTATATGCGGTGCCCTTGCCTCATGCAGAATATGTACGTATACATATTGTAATTTATACATACTGTATATTTGTGTACATATATACATACATAATAACATACATTGATATACATACGTGTGTATATATATACACAGATGTATGTATATATATATATGATTTACCTACACGTACAAGAATACATAAATATACCCATATTATAAGCATACAGTATAGAACATATTTGCACTGGATAGATATAGTACAGACACACATCTACAGTGTCATATATATATATGTATATACATATATATATATATATATATGTACATATGCACATATATCTAATATTCACGCATTCTGTGATTGTTTAAAACCTGACCCCGCTTTTAACCAACGGTTGATTGATAGTTTGGGTTGATGGTACCGGGCCCCACAACACCAAGCCACCAGTCATCCATTGAGTATACCTCCTGAATGGTAACCTGAAAAAGAGGAAAAAAGGATGAGTTTCACCAGTGGATTTAGGGTTTCCCCCAGTTTTCCCTTTTTTTTCACAACATCTTCAGACAAAATAGACAAAGCCATTTGAGGAGTGTTCAAAACCCCGTTGGTTGATTATAGGGGTTACCTAACATATTGGGGATGATCCTAATCCATGAACTGGGAAATCCGTTCTTGACATTTCTTAACCAGCCAGTATAAAGGGACAGAAAATATAATCTACATGACGTACCGACTGCAAGGAAGCCGAAAATCAGAAACCTTATCCCCCAAATCACCATAAATAGATGGTATAAACCATTCCCAGTCATGGCTGGTTTATGACATTGTTTTACCCACATTATAGTGATATAGTGTTTATTCCCCATAAACCATACCAAGTGGAGGGTTTTAAACACTGTTTTGGCAGATCTGTTTTCCCAGGCAGCTGAAGTTCCTGAGCTTCTCGAGGAATGCGAAGATTTTCGGCGACCTCAACTGGCTTTCCGGCCTGCAGCGACTTGGGATGTGGGCTGTGGATGGCTGTGGAGGCAGGGGAAAATTGTGGATTTACCCTATGGTAAATAAACATAGACCCTGAAAATGACAATTTTTTAGTGGAAACTAATCTTCCAACCCCTATCTGCCAGGGTCTATGTTAATTTACCGGAGGGTAATTGGGTTAATGAAAATGTGACCAGCAAAAGTAAGGATTTTACCAACAAGACTAAGGATTCAAGTCTGGTTTGGTTTTCAATATTCTCATTTATGGCGATTGAAAAGCGTGAAAATATGATTAAACCAACTCAGCATATGGGACCCTCCTGTTTTTAATGATCAAGACATGGAAATCGATACTTTGACCAGGGATCAATCCCATCATTGCTAGCGGCTAAGTGCCGCAGTGACTGGCTCCCATCCAAGTGACTGGCCGGGCCCAGGATCCAATGGCTAAAAGCTTTGTTTTCCTCAATAATATTGGAAGTAATGTGCAAAATACCACAGTTTTGGACATTCAATACATCCAAGTTATCTCCCCATGAAAATTATTGTTATAATTTGTTATATACCCCTGTATTTGAAAGAAGTTCAGCATCAAAATACCAATGCTAAGCCTACGTTTTTAAGCCCCAGTCCCCACCCTGTTACAAACCCAAATTGGATGATAACCCAGAGTCAAACATGGTCAAACAATTATCCAAGTTGTTCCCACAAAGAGTTTGGTTTACTTTCGTTTCATATTATCCCCTCATGTGTTTTTCCCATTCAACCCCACTTGACCATATCATAATCATTGGTTCTATCTCATTATATCCAGTTATATCCTACATTATCCTACTATATATCCTTATATCTCCATGAACAAGTTCTATCTTCGGACTGCTTGAATGTCCGAATGTCGAGCTGAGGAAGTTGAAGTTCATGGACTTCTATTGGAATCAGCAGATCACTGGCGACCTGTCTTCGCTGCAAGACCTCACGTGGCTCGATGTGGAACACCGGATCCATTTCTTGATCATTTTTTCGGGGAAATCTTGGGTTTTCATGGGTTTTCCGCATTTGTTTGTATGTTTACTGTAGGGTAGATATCTTTTAAAATCATTTAAAATCCATAGATTGTGCAAACCTAACACGTCAATTAGGATATGTGACATTTGTTTCTTGGCGTTCCAAATGACCCTTTCATTTTTCCTACATGGTCATTGAACGACCCCCAAAATGTTGCTTTGAACCTCCAGGCTAATTAATTCCAATGCTGTTGATGTTTTTTGAATTGTTCGATTTTTTCACCCTTTCCGAATCTTGCCGAACATCACCTTTGTGTTTCGGAACCTTTTTCGATCTGGTTACACAGGAGCTTGACCCATTTGGACTTCGAAAGCAACCAGAAGATCACTGGTGACATCGCATCGCTCGAGAAAATGACGTCAGTTGGCTCCTGATTTTGTCAGGTAGAGGGGCCCACGGCACAAAAAGAACGATATGTATCTATTGGTAGCGGACAGAATCTACAGGAGGTGACCAATCTGTTAAATTTATATGTTTATACGCTGCTTGTATATGGTCTTTCTATGTCTTTCTAGTTGGATGGCGCTATGAACGAACTGACAATCATAATTGGCAAGGGCTGCAGGGGACTGGGGACCGCATATGAGATCAGCACTGGAGATCTAACCAAGACCGGAAATTTCACCATTGGAAGCAAGGTGTGGGCTCTTGTTCCGTAGCAAAGGTGCTGAAAAACTGCTCCAACGGAATTTAAGTATAACACTAACAAACATGACTAGAGCTCAATAAGCAGTTTTATACTTCATAATTGTAATATATGTGTAGAATTGTATAATATATATATATACATATATTATATATATATACATATATTATATATATTATATATATATATATTATATATTATATATATTATATATATTATATATATTATATATATTATATTATATATATATTATATATATTATATATATTATATATATTATATATTATATTATATATATATATTATATATTATATATATTATATTATATATATTATATATATTATATATTATATATATTATA
>Ga0126342_10019773_pt1 | contig 11403 bp, 10 predicted proteins | sample Cyp1metagenome_FD_92528 | JGI IMG/M metagenome (GOLD analysis project Ga0126342, IMG submission 92528) | Coral microbial communities from Lord Howe Island, Old Settlement Bay, Australia - Cyphastrea 1 metagenome | ecosystem: Host-associated > Invertebrates > Cnidaria > Coral ... | reverse complement strand
TATGTATTTATATGTATTTATATGTATTTATATGTATTTATATGTATTTATATGTATTTATATGTATTTATATGTATTTATATGTATTTATATGTATTTATATGTATTTATATGTATTTATATTTATATGTATTTATATGTATTTATATGTATTTATATATGTGCATTTATGTGTATTTATATGTATTTATATATGTGCATTTCTGTGTATTTATATGTATTTATATATGTGCATTTATGTGTATTTATATGTATTTACATGTATTTATTTAGTGGGTTGGTTGGTGACTTAGTTCTTTCGTTTGTTAGTTGTTTTTACTCGTATGATTTATTTGTGTACATGGCTGTATTTCATGTTCTTTCTCTCAGCTGCCACGAGCAGTCTTGACAGATGGCGACGGAGGGAGAGAGAGAGGGGGAGGGGAGATGATGACGACAACGATGACGACGATGAGTATGAGATGACGACGATGAGAATGAGCATGAGCAGGAAAACAATTTGGACCATTTCTCTTTGGTTTAGAAATGTAGAAGTCCATGGCATTCAGTAGTGTTCTTATAGGCCATACGACCAATGATTTGCACTCTCTATGTCCTGATGAATTGTCCGAGTTTAAGATCATGATTTCTGTCTTTCCAAGTTGAGGTTACAAGAGAAGGCCATTAATGTGAGATGTGTTTGGACCAGGCCTTAAGACCCAATTGTGGGTCAAAATCACAATATTTATGACAAATGGATGTCAAATGCTGAAGATGACCAACAGATGTTGTTGGTGTCCCAAGTTCGTCCCAGGCCCATCTTGATGGTTTGCACTTATACCCTTGAGGAACATCCATGTGATTTCATATGAAGATCTGTCAAAATCGAAATGACCATCAATGACCAGATTTTTTTGGGATGAGCACCCATCTACCACCTCATTTTGAGGCGCCAAAATTCAACCCCAACATATCCCAATTTAAAGGGGTGAACGCATCAACTTACAAACCATCTATGGTGAGTCAAAGTTAGTCACATATCCCTATTTTTATAGTTAAAATGAACATCCAACTTTCATTTCATGGCCAACATCTCCATACATCTCCGTATTTTTTGGGGCCTAACAGTTTTGAAGCCTTAGAAACTCACCATTTTTGTTGCCGTGTTTTCCGGGGTCCTTTGGGCCAAATGGGGACGACTTTTTTCGTCGCAGGCCTCGCAGATGTCTTGGCCCTGCGGTCTGTGGCTGTGGTGCTGGAGCTCTGGCGCTTGGCCCAGCTGCAAATGGTGAAGGCGATGAACCGATGGGCCTTGGTCAACCAGAATTTTCATCCATTTTTCCTATTTAATACTATTAAGATCTATTAAGGTTGGTATAGGTTGGTGATTTTGTTGGGGGTATGTCGGGTATTACTGGTTAACCATAAATATTAATTAATATGTTCCCAACTAACCTTATGATATTTTCATATTCAATGGTGTTAGTAACCATGCAAATGGTTAATTGGTCAACCATAATAATACCTCAACCAGTTACTTCATCCATTTTCCATATTTACTGGTTATGACTAACAGTTCGCCATGGAAAGATCCACCCATTTTTAATAGGTAAACCATGGTAAACCATCTATTTCTATGGGCCATTTTCCATGGCTATGTTAAATAACCAGAGGGTCATACTATTAAGATTGGTATAGGTTGGTGATTTTTTTTGGGGTATGTCCCATTTTCAGTCAGACCATGTCAGGGGGTTCATTTCTGAACATGTTGATTTGATAGGGATTCAATGGGAGATCCTAATCGTCACACAGCATTCCCAAATTCTATGGTTTACTATGGAAATCCATGGGTTTACCCCGGGAAATGATCTAATTACATTTCTGGTGACTTTTTCCACCTGGGTTTTCTGAGTCAAAATGGTGGTACACAGAAGGAAACCCCGCGAATCATTGGATTGGTTGAAGGGAACATCTTGACCGGAAACTCATGATTTTCCCGTAATTTTCCCATGAAACATGTTTTTTTTCTCCCATCAAACTCATAACTTTGCCTTTCAACGAATCCAACCAGGAGCGCGCCGCCCTGGACCTCCTGACCGCTGGACTGGAGAAGCTCCTGCAGAGAGGTGGGGGTGATTTGTAGACTCGTAGGCCATGTTCCGAATGGGAAACCCATGGGTTTTCCACATTTTTTGTATGTTTACCCCAAGGTACCAACAAATTGATCAACTTGGAATTATTGGGAGGTTATTTGTAGATGTTGAACGTCAGTAGATTGATTGACGGGCAAATCCACGGGAAAACCGTGTTTGGTTTTCCATCTACCAGGACCTTTAGGGGTTCCTGTAAAGGTTTCTATCATCCGAGTCTGGGAACGGCGTGCTTGCAGGCAGATGTCGATAAATTATGGTAAGTTCACCATGGATCTAACTGTCATCACCTTGCCATTCTCGCCGCCCAGTTGTGTGTTTGTCTGATTTTAGTCTTAGATGTGACGGTCGTCCATTGCCATATATGTGTGATTGCAGTAGTAGTGAGTACTGGAGGGTATGGATCAAGAATCGTCAAGAATTGCCAAGGCCATGGGATTCCAAAATTCACGATTCTTAGATTGACAAGCAGAGTGTGGTCGTCATTCTGGGATTTTTCCCCGTACGCTGCAAAATTCCGGAATAACCGCCCCACGTTATTATCTCAACAGATGTATACAGCATACAGCTATGCCGGCTATGCCCATCTGTCCAACATTGCAATGGTTTGAATGATATGTGGATATGTGCAAGTACCTCTTTGAAATTAGACGGGAGGGATCAAGTCCTAAAAATCCAAGCTATTTTGAAGTGAATTACAGGGGGTTCACTTGGGCGACTTGACCCCATGCCAAATCAAGGGCTTCAAGTCGTATCTCGCAGGGACGCTGCATGCCTGGCTGGCCAATGCCCACCTCGTCCGCCGACACGGTGAGATTCTGCAAACTGTGCACAGCGCGCGTGGCAGGCGCGCGTGGCAGGTCCTGTCGCCTGTGATGCCCAACTCAGAGATTGTCGGCATGTTTTTGTTGGTGGTGACAGTGTTTTATGTTTTATTGCTACCCCAATTTGGACCCGCACCAATGATATTATATATATATATTATATAGATATGTATAGATAACTACACACATATATATATATATGATTCATGGTTCATGGTGCATCATTTTTGTTTATTTCTATTTATATATGTGCATCCCTTCCTGATTTGGCCATCATGTCACTGCTCTCCGCAGCGCATCCTGAGAGGTCCTTGTTGGCGCATGCATTGGCCCAGTGGCATCGCAAGTGCCGAAAGAGTCGTTATGCAGAAACGAAGTTGCAAGGCCCAGGGGGACAGGGATGGGTGCAGATTTGCCCACCAAAATGGGGAGAACAGGAGAACACCATGCCAAATTCATCCAAATTCTGTGATCATTATCATAAGTTGGGATGATCAATACGCAAACATCAGCAATAGTTGGGATGATCAATACGCAAACATCAGCAATAGTTGGGATGATCAATACTTACTATGTGGATCTATGTGGTCCATCAGCAATAGTAAGGCTTATTTGTTCAAACATCATTATCATAAACATAGGGGTAGGCCGTTGAACCAGTTCAACCCCAACAGTTGTTTTTTTTTTCAACGGCAATCTGAGGATAAACACCAGCAAACATGAAATGTGTTTGGATATCTCACCACACTGCAGCGGTGAAAACCGGCATTATCCCAATCGAACCAGATAGCTAGCAGTAGCAGGGTCCCAACTTCAAATGACTTACCCTCCGCAAATCGAAATTATCAAACGCATTCAACCACGGCAAACCCATATTTTCCCATGAGCACCTCCATATCTATAGTCTATAGGGATCTATAGGGGATTTTCCAGTTTGCCACGTTTGATGTCACAAGGCCTACAAGGTGACATGCAGCGCTGCTTCCTGGTGCATCTCTGGGATGGCTGGCTGCGGTTGACCGCGCGCATGCGCCAGGCACCACTTCGCTGTGGATGGATGGCAACACACCTGGGGTTTTTAGCAGCTGCAGATTGAAGGTAATTTTGGGACAAACCTCATCCAATTTTATTGGGGCACTAGTTTTGACCCAGGGGTTCTATTATATACTACTGTACTGTAATCATTTGTAATCTATAGTTTGCAATCTATAGTCTGCACTCTAAAGTCTGTAATCTATGGCAGAAATTAGATCTTCCATCATCGCTGGTGAGCTGATTTGCAAGGCTTTGCACCTTTCCCAGTTGCAGAAGCGGAGGTGCCAGCAGAAACTGTTCGGGGACTGACAAATTCTTATATAGGATCTCATCTTCGAGTCTGACTCATGTCTCAAGTTGCCCAGCATACTATCATCATCAGTCATCAAAGTTCAAAAAAGGTTCGTTGCGGGAACAAGCACTGGTCATTCGAGTTTATTCGCCATAGGCTTGCCATCTTGAAAATAATGATTGCACCTTTGTCTCATGGGCAAAAGAGCCCTGCAGGGTGAATCTTTCTGTTGAATTTCATGGTGGATCACACCCACCTTGTTCGACACATGGGCCTGGCTCAAAGCTATTTTCTTCCTTTTGTTTGGTACCACAAACAACGAATGCAGCCTGGCAGCCTCAAATATCTTGGAGGTGTCACCCATTTTTATGCTCCATGCTCCATCCGAAGTCCCTACCTGAGATGATGTGGCACACATGACCACATGACGTTCAATGATAGTCTTGTGGTGACCTGCACACTCTTTCGGTCAAGAAATATGTCGTTTTGCGATCCATTTAAACTTAAACATCATTTGGTTGGGGGTTTTACTGATTTATCGTTGTTCAGCCATACTTGGAATGATTGGTTGATATGGCCAATATATTTTTTGGATGGGAGTTAAAACATCTTAAAACATCTTAAAACCACCAACCAGTCATTTTTTACGTCATGGAAATCCATAAAAGGTCCATCCAACTGTTGCCATGCCTTATGATGCCTCATGGTCCTGCGTGTGGTCTTCGCGCACGACGCTGCCTGGCCGTTGGATGCTGCTGCCGTGCCTCGGGGAGCTGGAGCTGGGAGGCCGGGGTGAACGTTCGGTGGGAATCGACTGATACGGTTGATATATGTTGATATCTTAACATTTCACTAAATCTGATCAGGATATTTAGTGAGTTCATTTAGTGGGATAGTTATTTCTACATCTAATTATCCCAGAAGATCCCACCAAATGAATGATCATGAGTTCTCTTTTCTCTTCTCACTGTTGTTTTGCATTTTTCGTGTGTATGGTAGCAGCTAAGGCTAGTCATGGAAATCTGACATGCAAACTTGGGAAACTGAGATCCCAACGGCACAGCATAGAGATGTATAGAGAGAGAGAGAGGGGGTTTCCTAAAATGGGGAGTACCCCTACATCATCCAGTTTAATAGCATGTTCATGCATTTTCCATTATAAACCATCCATTCTTTGTGCAACCCCACTCTCTCTCTCTCTATATATATATATATGTTTTTTTTTCCTCATTTGTTTAATAGCACCTCGTCATGGGGCCTCTCGAGGTTCAAAGACACTAATTAGATGTAAACAACGAAAGCAGGGCTGACGTTTTCACAGTTGGCAACCGTCTCAAACCGTGGCAACTGCCATCAGTCTTTATAGATGGAACATGCCCTTGGGCCCATCAATAAGTGTGGCGGGCCGCATCATCTCTCATCAGATTAGAGGCTGGTATCCTTCCAAACTAGAGGATGTCCTCCAGCTTTCTGTTGATTGAGGTTAAGTCTCTCTATTTTGATGTTTGGACGCGCACCACTGTCATTGTGGTCTGTACATGTCTATTTGTTGTCTGTAAGTCGGATTTTCTAGAGGTGGCACTTGGGTAAACTAGCATAGATATGCAAGTCAACTATGGGGAACCCTCAGGAAATATCAGGAAACGATCCATTTCAATTGTGGATGATCCATTTCAATTGTGGATGTTCCATCTATATGGTATCATTGTAAATCAAGCAACATATCTCATCATATCCCCATGAATTTGCAGTATAGCAGCCCCCAAGAAGATACAACAGTAAAATCATGTAAAATCAAAATCCTACTAAAACAGTGGTACGGTATGGTACGGTACATTAAACATCATTAAACCTTTTCTAAATCTTTCTGCGGGGGTACTGAAGAAATCAACTCCACCATTGGCCTCAAAAACCCCCAGACATTCTGCTGTGCATTGCTGTGCCACGCCAGGTCCGTTCTGGTGACGATCGCCGGCCACGACTTTTCTGCGGCCTTCTGGGCCCTGGACCCGCCGGAAGCGGAAACGAAGTCAGATGCACAGCTGGTGTTGCCGGCATGGGTGGAACAATTGGGGGTACAGCAGAATGCGGAGGCTGAGGCTCACCTGGGGCCGGATAAGCTGGGAGTTGCTGAGGCACCTGACCTGAAAGCTGATCGAAATAGGCCTGAGATGTTTGAGATGTCCTTGAATATGATTCAATATGATAGACGAATTTGCACGGATCATATTCATGTGTAGGGACTGCAGCTTTATGTTGCCTGCAGTGTTCCAATTTCCTTTCTTGATCGATTATGGTGCCCCTACATGCGTGCAAAAGGTCAACCCAACAAGACACTCAAAATATTGCATCACACGTTTCCAGAGAAAGATTGTACGTAGATTTGCAGGGGGCTGCTAGATTCGAAGGTAATAATTAACTTAACCATACTTAACCTCCAAATTTCATGAAAAGATATGAAAAGCGTCCATTACAATCCATTGAAACTTCAGTTCCCCCCTGGCATGACTTGTCGAGCCGCTAATTAAATCCAATTTAGTGGACATTATTTGGGTACTAAGTACTACCATGCAACATCCCAATATCTCCCACTATTGATTGGATTAATCCGCAACTTTCTATGTCATGTTTCCAAGCACACAACTGCAGCCAACATCTGAGTGTTCCCGTACCTCCTCAATCATAAGGTTTTGTAAAGCTCCAAAAGTCGATGTTGATGGTGATTGATAACCCTTACATACCCTTACCCTTCGGGAATCTTATTTGGCAACAGAAACCTTCCCATGGTTTTCCTGTTTTCTCGCCATCCACTTCTCAGTAGTGCACCAGAGGGTAAAAGCCGCCATTAAGCACCAGTAATTAATTGGGTAGTAGTTAAGACATGTTAAGAACCCCTACCTGGATGTGCATCCCGTCTAGCAAGTTCATCGTAGCCATTATGAACCAGGGTGAATTCACCCAGTTATACATGGGATATCAACAATTATATATTGGTCATCGTAAAGCTAGTGTACTATATACCTAATAGCACTATGAAGTCGTGTTAACGTCCATTGACCATGCTAGGACGCATGAATTAACATGTTTTTACCGATGAACTACTTGATAGTCACCATCATTATTACCCAATTATGATATGTTATGATGGAATATGTATCGGCAACTCGGTTGATGGGCTATTATCCAGCTACCAACTAAATAGGATGTATATAAATCATTATAAATCAGGTTGAATTATTTTCCGGGTATTGTCCGGTCACAATGGTCACATTTTATACAGCATACACACATATTATAGATATATCATCCTCATCTACTATTGGTACATCAATATATTTATACAGATAGGATGAGACAGATAGATGGATAAATGATTAAGTGAATAAATAAATATAAAGAAACACAATATACATAGTTATAGATACCCTCTGGTAATTTAACATAGCTATGGAAAATGGCCCATTTATAGTTGATTTACCAAAATTAAAAAGATTGTGATTTTCCGGTTCGCTATGTTAAATTACCATGGGGTACATAGTTATAAGGTAAATCCTATCTTTAAGAACCCATACCATCTGGATAACCTATAGACATAGCTATGTTAAATAACCAGAGGGTACATAGATACTATAGGTAAATCAACTATAAATGGGTCATTTTCCAGTTCGCTATGTATACCTATAGTTAGTTATAGATACTATATGCCTATAGCTTTTCCTCATCTTATCCCAGCCGCAGGTCCGGGATGACGACGTCTCTTTGGTCCAGGTCGTGGAGGTGGAGGGCCCTTGGACGTCCTTCACCTTGGCCTCCTCAGCAGCGCGGCGTGCGCGGACGCCATGGGAAAGCCATGGGAAAGGCACCATCCAATGGCCACTTCAATGGGAAATATATGGGAAATATATGGCTCATAAACTCCATGAAATTAGGGGGTAGCCTATTTTCAGACAAACCCAGATGCTGACTAGACTTGACTGAAAAAAAAAACATGAAAGCTGATCAAACCTGAAAGTATGCTCCATGAGCATTGCGATCTTGAAGGGTACCCCAGTGAAATATCCAGATCATGTCCTTTTCCGACTGTTGGTTGATTAGTATTAGTGTGGGGATCACCTCCATTTTTCACAAACAACAGTAATGATAGCAAAATCATGATAAATGGTACGCCAAGCGCAGGTTCATCCTTTTTTCCGAGGAAGGCATTTTTTGGTGTCCCCATATGACAAATTGCCATGATATTCATAGTGATCACCATACTTTTTCATTGTCGATCATAGTTGCTGTATTTGATTCGTTGTAAATAATCAAGAGGGTTCATATGTCCATAGCCACAATGGATCATCGTCCATCAAAATCATTACAACCATCATCCAAATAACTAGTTTCCCTATAACAATCACCCATCATCTCCGACCTGAGACATCACACACACACAGAGGTTTTATAGGTATAATGCCCGTTTGAGTTTGAATCCATGCCATAATAGCGATACCTATTGCAGTAACCAACCAGTATCTTATGGGATAGGAATGCCCAAGATACCAACCTATTTTTGTTTGCTCAATCTCGTTAGAGTAATGTAGTCTTCTTAGACCCAACTCATTGCGGTGTCAATGTTAATTTGGGGCATGGTAAATCACAATTTTAATAAACGTAATCCCATTCTCGATTTTAGTATATTCCCCCATTGTTTACCCATCAAGAATCGTATTACTGTATTACATCATTCTTGCGTACCCTCCTATAGACTAACATAGATGTGGAAAACCCACCAGGACCATGTGTAGATCATTTTCCTACGGAACCCATGGGATTTTCCACATTGCTTATTCCTTACTTTACCCCAAGGCATTTTCCAAGTTTGGGCGTTAAAACCATTTTAAACCAGCCTGATTTCATGGCAAACATCTGAGGTCCTCTTCTGCCACACTGGGATCCTGGAGGCGTTGCAACGTCAGCTGCAGCGCTTACCGCTGATGCGGACGCCAAACGCGCACAGCTGGGCGGCGGTACGACTCATGGGGGAGGTCTACATCTTCAAGGCAGAGGAGTGCCTGGCAGTATGCATTTCTTTTAAATCATGACAGCAATGATATAAGGACATTATAACCTAGATTTGGGGATGCAGTCTGTACATGCAATATAATATTTGTATATATTTGTTTATAGTAACCAGATCCAAAATATATAGACTAGCAACCCAGCGTTTCCCCTTTGCACAGCATATCTGCTGCAGGTGATAAAGATTTGCACCGCAGAGGCCGACGAAAAGCGTTTGAAGGTCAGATCCTTGGCGCGCGACACCTGGAGACACCCCCCCCCGAGCTCAAGAACGGTTTCCCAACCGATTCCCGAAGTGATTTACTGTAGTTTATTTCACTAGGCTACCTGGCAGACATTTAGTGATTTAGTGTCACACGGCCGACATGGCCTGTAAGAAGATGAAAGAACTGTTCCTCAGCCTCTTTGAAATGAATCTTTAGACAGTGCAGCATGATGTGTTTATATTACTCATGTTTTACTCCATACGATCCCAGCCACATCCTCTGGAAGCTTGGTTCCTCGAAATGGTGATCTGTATGGATTTACAACTCAGTGAAACCACGGCGCGGGACCAAGGGAATATAATGGAATATACCCTCTGGTAAACTAACATAGCTATGGAAAATCACCATTTTCAATGGGAAAATCCACTATAAATGGCCATTTTCAATAGCTAGGTTAAATTACCAGAGGGTATATATATATATATATGTAATACTCCCTGATACTCCCTGAGTTGTTGATACAAACCATAGGTTTCCTTCAGATATTTTTCAGCATCAATCCATAATCCATGCCAATCATCAGTTCCTTTGTTGAACTGTAAGTCCAGAATTATCAGACAGAGGCAAAATACATATCCACACTGATGATGGTTTGCCCGGCAACTAAGAACAGATGGCTTTTTGGAAGGCGAAGATGCCCGACCCTCATGTTCAGAGGGCAGCAACAGAATGCCTGGCAACTTGTTGTGGGGTTGATGCCCTGGCAGCGGATGATACATGGCCTACGCATGTAAATGGAGATGGTATAGACAGAGATGAATATTCTATACATGTATATAATATACACCGTGTAATCCACTAAACAAAAGGACGCACGGACATACGTATATTTATATACTATCATCCGGGGTGTACTGTATTTGTCAAGGGTTGCCAATCTTCTCAGCTGGATGGCGGAGATGTAAGGGGCCACTTGCCAGAGCCAAGGTTTTCTTAGGTCAACTCTGGTGAATGATAGGTGGCTCGTTTCATCTGGAGCCAGAAGTGGAAAGACTTGGAATCCCGATGAGAACTAAGTTTGTACCCAAGGTTGGCCACGCAAAATCCAATCCAAACTCCCTGTCAAAAATCCTGGTGTTAGTGCCCAGGCACTGCTGCGGAAATCACCCCTGGTGCTCTGCGAAAGCGGTCCACCAGGGCATGAACTACCCGGTTTCTTCCAGCTTCTACAGCGAAGCTGGTCTTCCGCCTTAGGTGCGCTGCTCAACTTTTGATCCGCGGGTGGACTGGGTTGGTTCAACCGATTCTGATGGGCTTATGCAGGTTATACCACCAGGGGTTTCGGAGAGTTCTTGGGACCGGTCATGCAACGAATCAGCAAGAAATGTTGAAAGCTGCATATGGATGCATATGGTTCGAATATGGAAGCCCCGAATTTGTGCCGTCTTTGTGCCACTTGTTTTCATGGGCTGATACTCTCCACTTGAAATTCTCTGGAACTGCCCCCCCAATTAAGAAAGCATTTGCCCCGCAGCTGTGGCACGCAGAAGTTTCCTTTCCAGGCGGTGAGGTTTTCTTCCTTCCTTTGGTGGAGCTGCTATGGGAGACCTTGCCGAGGAAGGGACTGCCACAAACCCTTGCGAGGCAGCTGAGGAACTTTCTGGAGCAAATGGACCTGACGACACTTGGAGCTTGATGGAAAAAAGAACCTTGAACCATGTCACGAAAGGTAGCTCCAGAGGGGCTACTTTGAGTTTTACTTTACGAAGTAAAGGGGAGGGCGGCCAGCCCCGTTACCTGATTCTTCAGGAGATTGCTAGTCATTTTAGTAACCCCCCCCCCCCCCCCCCCCCCCC
>Ga0126342_10019772_pt1 | contig 11404 bp, 11 predicted proteins | sample Cyp1metagenome_FD_92528 | JGI IMG/M metagenome (GOLD analysis project Ga0126342, IMG submission 92528) | Coral microbial communities from Lord Howe Island, Old Settlement Bay, Australia - Cyphastrea 1 metagenome | ecosystem: Host-associated > Invertebrates > Cnidaria > Coral ... | reverse complement strand
TCGTCATTTTTATCATGTTCATTATTTAGGCCAAAATTCCTGCAGAATGAAGTTAGGGTGAAAAATGTATTTTTTATTTTTGTTCAAGTGTTGCCAGGTTTACGCCGATGAACATGCATGTTCGTGTAAGGACCCATAGATACAACATGTTTTGTTGCCAGATGCAAATAGCTGGCGAAGTTTTGCCGGTGAAGTGTCCGGCAAAGTTTCTGAGTGAAGAATGTGGTGTAAGTGTGTGGCGAAGTTTGCGGCGAAAGATCGGCGAAATGTTTGCTTTTATGTTCTTCTTTAAAAATTCCCCCGAAATTTCACAACAAACTTCACCATGCACCACAGCCTCGGACCCAAACAAAATCAGGCGGCGAAATTTTCTCCACCAAATATATTCATTATAAGATCTTCGTGGCACAATCTGGGTTCGAAATTTGTGGGGTCGGTGTTTTGATGCAACGCATTTCAGAACGGCTCAAATCTACGATTGCAGGTTTAGGCGGCTGCGGCAACGATCATGATTTTTGTTTTACCCCAAAAAAATGTGCAGGCACTTCTGGGGAAACATTGGTCCAATATTTGCATTAAGAGGGTCATATTTTCCGATTTCTTACAGCCCTTTTGTGTGACTTGAAAGGTGGGGGCAATTCTCAGCTCTCAGACGTGTTCTCCCATCAGCAGTTTGATTATGTTATGACCTGCACTTGGACAAACATATCAAGAATCCTGAATCTTACACGATCAAGTAGTGCAAAGGTGTAAATCTGCTCCTGCAATGATAGATGCAGAGCCAATAAAAGTAGATAGCCGACCTGGCAGCATCGATCTACAAGGAGTTTGGTGAAGAGTGAAGGAATGTAGCCCCAGGTGCCAAGAATAGTTCATATAAAATCTGTTTTGAGGGGGTTCAAGGACGACATTTTTTAAGACATCGAATGACCTTCGGGCGCCGTGAGGCTCCAAACTTGGGGCAGGCGCCGCTTGTTGTATCTCTGGTAGCTATGGCTATGGCGCAGCACTCCCACAGATCAAGACAGATCATGGCACATCATATGTCGAAATATGTTTAGGTATGTTGAGCAACCAGAGCTGAGGTGAATTTATGTGTTATTGTTGTGTGTGTGTGTTTGTGGCTTTTGAAATTAGAAGGCGCAATTCAACCTTTTTTGGATAGGGTCATGATTCTAGAAACGGCAGGTATAAAATGATTAAAATGTGGGGTATGATCGCATTGTTGAGTGGAAGTTGGTTTTGCCTCTGCGGTTTAGCTGCTAAATGTTGACCTCCATGTTTTCTGGGTGCAGAACAGTTGCATGTACAAACAGCTTGTTTGTAGTGAGATCTTTGAAGCCATCAATGATTAGATCAGTGGTAGAGCAATCCATACCATTGTAATAACATGGTACATATTCATCATGGTGAGCTGTATATTATAATTTGTAATTTGTATATCATCTTTTTAAGGGTGTGGGCAGTTTCTCGCTCGAGTCCATCGCGACCAGTCCTTTCTCAGCACATGATTTCATGGATTTCTGTGGGGCCCAACCACTTCGTACTCGAGTTGTTGCGTTTCTCTTCTAAATTACAATGCGTAATCATCCAAAAATATCACAGATCATCCACATATGAAATCCATAATCCTTTATCATATATAGCTACATGTATAACATACATATAGAGTACTCTGAGAACTATATATGATATGTCCAGGTATGTGAGGCTCGATGGGGCCCCATAGCACCTTGCCCCGAAGAGGCGGTTGGGTGGTGCCGGCGTTGGAAAACCATACCGTTCGGTAATTTTTGACGTGGTTATATGGAAAATTACATAGAATTACCATGAATTAATGAATTACCCATTTATAATTGACTTCAATGGTGATAATTTTGGCGTTAAAACATGTTAAAACTATATATAGTATTTATTCTTCATGGAGATCGAGAACGGCGACTGATTGGTAAACCCCTTGCGATGAGAAAAAGGCCCAAAGAACAGTGATCATTTGCTACTACAAGAGTACCCCTCTATTTTTTTGGACAGTTTGCCAACATGATGGCTGTGTAGAACTGGAAAATGTTGGAACACCATATGATTCAACGGGAGGTGCAATTTCAACTGTCTTCATCTAGAGTGTCAATCACCAAAAACAAAATCCGGAATTGACATTCTGGAACATGAGTGCCAACAGTGCCAAACATTAAAAATATGGTTCTCCCTTTGTGTCGAATTTCAGTCCCTGGGAGGTGCTTTTGGAGGCGTCCCGCATTGCGATGGTCAAAGCGGCTCAGACATGTCTGGGAGCTGAGCTTCTTCTTGTTGATCACCATCGGATTGCAGGCATAGCCTGGCTGGAATCCACCTGGCTGGAAAAATCTGTTGAGTTTTTTCCTGATCATAGAATCTATAGATGAATATAGATGAATATCTGGAGTTCAAGATGTTCCATGGCCGTGGATTTCCAAGAGATCACATGTTATCTTTGGACTCCCTGAGGGTATGGCCAGTGAATCAAGGCACCCTGACACGCAGCCGCATCAATAGTGCTGCAGCCTCAGAATCCTCAGATGATGATTTGGAATATTTAGGAATGACCCCCAAATGGTTGGTTATTATTGGGATTGCCAGATGTGGTAAGCCCCAATATATATAACTTATTTATATATACCATATTTCACGGCTCCAAGTTTGGAGGGTTTATATCGCCTATTTCTATCTATTTCTGGTAATGCAAGGGGCGGTTGAAGTACCTCTTTTGCACATTTGAGTTCTCAAATTATTTCCCAATGAGTCAATGAGCAGGAAATTTGGGGATTTGAGTCGGGAATTTGACCACGGCCACGGCTGATTGTTGACCAGTCCCTACTGTGGATGGTTGTGAAATCCTGCGCCAGTTGATAGATGGTTTATCCCACTTTTTCTAGGCTTTCAACATATTTTCACCCATCCAAGTTGGTGCAGGATTTCACAACCCTCCACAGAATGTACTCTGGTTGGTGGTTTGGAACATGGCTTTTATGACTTTCCATATGTTGGGAATGGAAAATCACCCCAACTGACTTTCACTCCATCATTTTTCAGAGGGGTAGGTCGACCAGCAACCAGTACTTTACTGATGAAAAAACGGATGGAATTGTAGCCGGGTAGAGCCGAGGCTGACGCCAGCACCGTGGCTGAAGGTTGGACAAGACGATCTGGGAAGTCCAATGGTTGATCATCTCTTCATGGGCTACCCTTTTGGTAGTCAAACATGGTTTGCTGGAAAATCCACCCTAAATGCCTACCCTCTGGTAAACATACAACAGAACTATGGAAAATCACCATGTTTAATGGGTAAATCAACTATTTTTATGGCAATTTTCAATAGCTATGTTAAATTCTCAGATGGTAAATGCTGTTTATAGCTGGGAAAATCATGGTCTATGTGGATGCTCCGTTTGAAGTTGGGGGTCTCCGATTGACAAACCCTCCAGTTTTTCGGGGGGCTATAGTCCCTAGCTCGGAGCAACTCCAGTTTCGGGCAGGCGATGACAACGAGAGCGTCGGGCCGTTAGCAGCCTCAGACATCCATCATTTCATCTGTGGGAGGTTTAGCCTTTTGGCCCCTCACTGCTGGGATAAAGGACGTCAAAGGACCCATGACCCCTTAAATCCCCAGAAAATCGCGGCACAATGCGGCACACATGTATAAACATCTGTGCCGAGGAAAGGCGGTGAGGTTGACACTGATGGAAACTCCCGGCCGTTTGGAGCTCAAGATGGCCTCTATAGAATTCACCGAATCGCGTTGACCTGTTGATGAATGAACTATCCGTTGAAAATTGTTGGAATTTCGGGATACCTCATATTCAACATGTGTCACCTGGGCCCAGGTTGCCGTTGCCCATGACCTTGACGGGTGAGCCATGCAATGTGGAGGTACCATTGGTAGCCCATGCTAGCCCATACATAGGGATGAGAACCATGGTTGTTGGGATGGTTTATTGTTGGGTTTACCTCACTACTCTACATATTTGATCATGCTTGCACATGCCACTGTACATGCCCATGTCACATATGTTCTTTGGTGCTAACAAGCGGGGCAGATCTGAGCCATGCTCCTTGGCACTCCTTGGCACTCGCTGTGAGGATTGGCTCCAGGTGGTCATCACAAAAAAAAAGGCAGAAACCTCATGGGACACCGTGATCGAAGCAAAAGCTATGGCAGCCTATGTTCTGCCCCAAAAAAAATCCGTAAACCTTTCTAGTTGGGGGTGGAACAATTTTTCGGGGAATGCCTGTGATGGCCGATCGGAGCCACCAACGTGAACTAGGAGGCGCGCCGAACGGAGATTGCGGCAGAATCTCTCAGTTGGGACCAAATTGGAAGGCGACGACTCCCCAAATTCCCGTTTTTTTCCCATGCTTTGGATGTACTTATCTTACCAATACCTATCTGCACCTCCTATACGTCATGGCATCACGTAACAACTTCAATTGGCCACGCCGATGTTTCCTGGAATCATAGGGCGCCGGGAATTGTGCCGTTTTTTTTTTTTGTGATTTTGGGGGTGTAAATGTAGTAAGATAACCCCCCCCCAAGTATTGGGATGACCACTTGGTGAATGATTGGTCCCCTACTTGGATTGGCGGATTGCCGCTAGGCAGCGGCCTTTTCACATGAATAACCAGTTTTATTAGCCAGTTATATCGTTGAGAAGTCTCCAAGCCAGTTATATAAGTTACAAAATATACCACAGGTATACCATGGATATCACATGGATATGCCATGGATATCACATGGATATGCCATGGATATACCATGGATATACCATAGAAATCACATGGATATGCCATGGATATACCATAGAAATTACATGGATATGCCATGGATATACCATAGAAATCACATGGATATGCCATGGATATACCATAGATATCACATGGATATGCCATGGATATACCATAGAAATCACATGGATATACCATGGATATACCATGGATATCACATGGATATGCCATGGATATCACATGGATATACCATGGATATACCATGGATATCACATGGATATACCATGGATATACCATGGATATACCATGGATATCACATGGATATCACATGGATATACCATGGATATCACATGGATATACCATGGATATACCATGGATATCACATGGATATACCATGGATATACCATGGATATACCATGGATATCACATGGATATACCATGTATATACCATGGATATACCATGGATATACCATGGATATCACATGGATATACCATGGATATCACATGGATATACCATGGATATCACATGGATATACCATGGATATACCATGGATATCACATGGATATACCATGGATATCACATGGATATACCATGGATATCACATGGATATACCATGGATATACCATGGATATACCATGGATATACCATGGATATACCATGGATATCACATGGATATACCATGGATATACCATTGACATATCTTGGTTTCACCCACCGATCCGGGAAGTAAGCCGCTAGGCATTCACTTGGACCTCTCCCCAGCCGTGACCAGAGGCGCCGTGACCACGGGCTGACCTAGGAGCCATGTGGCTGTGGTTCGGACATGAAGTAAGCCCCAAAGTCCCCAAAGAGATAGAAATTGGTCAAATCGAAGTAAATGGTGATCAAAATTTGTGATCAATGACTTTTTCTATACCTTTTGGGTGGGGTACTAGATGCTTGGAGTAGGAGACATCCCTCAAGATGATACCACCAATAGCCGGGACCCTTAAAATGGACGGGCGTTCCAATTCTGAGTCCGGGCGTTGAAAGGATGGTATTCAATATAAAGGGAAGGGATTATAAGACAAAAATCTCGCATGCTGTGATAATCTTCGATGTCTTGGGGCTACGTCCCAAATCTCTATGAAGGTTTATAAAGGGATTACTAACTAATTACTAAGGATTAATGTGATTTTCATTCATGTTCTAGAATTGGTGGAAATTTCAAGGGAAATACTGCCCTGTAGGCAGATTCACTACATCGATTTTTCATGATTTTTACATACCATCCATCTGAATTCCCCCAAATTATCGCCGCCAGATATGTCCAGGCCAAGTGACAGTACAAGAGGCTGGCCATGCCGGGGATCTCAGACAAACAACCCATTTCTCGGGCGGAGATTACAGATGGGATGGAAACAATCGGATTTGATCCACTGAGAGAGTTGCTCCATCTGGGATACCCTCTGGTAAACTGTCCCATAACTATGGAAAATCACCATTTTTCATAGGAAAATTCACTATTTCTATGGCAATTTTCAATAGCTATGTTTGACAATTACCAGAGGGTATGTCATGTGATTTTTTGTTCATCGACTTCGGGGAGTTCACTGAGTTGACTGAGCTGACCCAGTTGACCCAACTTCCCGCTGAGGACTTCGTCCGATCTGATCGACGTCGTGCATCCCTGTGGCAAAGTTTGAATAAGCCGATGAATGTGTGCGACAAGATCGTGCAGCGGCCAAGATTCCGTGGGTTTATTTCATACGTTTTAGGGGAAAATAAATTAAGGTGGTACGGCCATAAAGTATCGTGATTTCAAGCATGATCATCCATAAGGGAAGCTACATCATGGGGCTGGGAGATTTTAATACCTTTTGACTGTCTGACGAGAGCCTTCAGGGGTGGCAAAGTGCAAGATGGTGGCACGTGCGATATCACAGCCGCATATGAATATCGTGTGATCTGCACCCACGCAGAAGGAAATTGGAGTCTTCAGGCGGAAATACGTTCCTTTCTAACCCTGGAACAGTAAGTTCAAAAAAAAAATACAAAAAAGTTGGTTTGCCTGACAAAAAAAACGAAGTAAGACCAAATTGAAGACGGACGTAGAAAAAGATAAAGACCCAGTTGAGGAAAGGAGGTCATTGATCAAAACGAGGTCAGGGAATGGAAAACGAAGTAGGGTCCGCCCCGCTTTCTGCAGTGATCGAATAACTTTCCTCGCTCAGATAGCCATTCTGAATGGTGCAGGTTTTTTTTTGAGTGTTTCCTCCAATAAATAGGGGAAATACATATAATACATGCCTCCTCGCCATATCTCGCCAAGAGATGACCATTTGACCTCATGGGACAACCCAACCCATTGGATCTGTGGTAGCGGACCCAGGTGCTCTTCTTTGGCGCGTTGATGAGCTCGTCCCTCTTTGCCTTTCATCATATGATCCCAAGCCCGTGGGATTTGATCTATGTGGTGCTCGGCTGTCTCATGATGCCAGACGCTTGCCAGAAATGGTGCATGTGTGGAAGCTTTTTTTCAGCTGGGGCAGGGTTTCAGGAAGATTTTTGTTGAAGTATCCACTTGAGTTTCTAGATGTTTCCAATTGGATGATGTTGGATGTGGGCTGCTGTTGGCCTGTGCTAGTGGATGGGGCATTCCAAAATTCATGTGCACCATCCAGCTGAATTTTGGCGGAGATGGGCAAAAGCACAGGTATCCACCAGAGATTTCACTTTTAAATATCAGTGTTAATATTAGTGATATTAGTGGGTAGAATGATTATTCATGTGAAACTGGATATCATGGTAACTCATGGTATTTATATAAAATTGCATGTGCTACTATATATACTAAATATGTTCAAACAGAGCCCATAGAAATGGGAGAATCCGGTCCCAAACTGGAGCACCTTGAGGCCATCTTCTTTCTGATTTTGGTGCGGCACGTGCCTCACAAGAACGACGACAGGTACCACGTGAGCCGCGTCTGGGCGCGCGTGATATATGGTGAAGATGTAGATCGACCCCTTGCACCCCGGCATCACTTGGCCAGTGGACATGGCATATCATGGCAGAAAATGGGTGGGAGGTGGAATAGAATCAGCCATTTGCGGAAAAGATGTACAGTAGTTCTTATAGTTTTTTGTTTGATCTTCGAAGCTTATAAGATCCCCTATTTTCATTATGTTTCATCCGTTCGATTTGTTGTTGCTGATTGTTTTCCTCCGGAATTCTGCAGCACTGCCTCTCAAAAACCCAGGGCCCAGTCTTAGAAGATCCATGTCACATGCAAAATCCGGAAATACGGCCCATGCCATTTCCAGAATTTGGATGTCTAAAATGGATTTGAAATGAGGAAAAATCATGAAAAATCCCATTCCATCATATGCCATGCACTAGTTTATCATGGTTTATCATTGGTTTATCCTTGATATTTGCCCCATGAAATTGCCAGACATTCGCCCAGCCGAGGCCCTGTCACGTGTACGAATCGCTGGCACTAAGGGTGGCAAGGGCATGATCCAGGAGAGGGGACATGTTGGCTCAAGCTCATCCTGTGGTGCTGGGCTAATTTTTATGGGTAACGTGGGTAAAACATCATGTTTACCATCCCCCAGTCATCACCAATTTTTTTGGTGGTATATATAGAAACCATTCCCACTAGATCACCATTTTGAAAGAACCCCTCCCACCACTTGCGCGCATGCGGGCACAGCTGCCCCTCACCCAAGGCCGGCTGGGACTACGCTCCGCTTACGCGTACTGGCCGTCTTGGGCCGACACCCTCCCGGCCCCCCACCGCCGATCCCCTGGCGTCACCAGCCACATCCTTCTCCAGTGAACACTTCCGCGTTCTCCTGCGGCGCCGTGTGCGCCTCCCCCCCCCTTGACAGACGCGCATTGCCGGTGTGGGGGCCCTCTGGATGAGTTTGGTGACCACCGCAGTGCATGCCCCACCGCTGGCTTCCTGCGCACCCGCGCCCTGCCCCTTGAACGCGCCGTCGCCCGCATTTGCCGAGAAGCCGGAGGCACATTGCACACCAACATCCCCCTCAACCAGATGAACCTGCCCCACCCCCCGTAAGACTCTCGGGCGATCGAGGTCTTGGTGACCGGCTTGCCCCTGTGGCATGGAGCCCCGCCACCCTGGTCAGCCCCGTTGGACGCGACGGCATGCCCCGCCGGCGGGCCGACACCCACCCCGGCGCCACCGTCCAAGAAGCGGCGGGACGCAAGCGCACCCATGCAGACCTACCCGGAATTCCACAATTCCCCGGCGTGCCGCTTTGCGGTCTTTGGCCTTGAAATCGGCGGCCGGTGGTCCACCGAGGCGGTCACCTTGATCCGCCCGCTGGCCTTCGCCAAGACCCGAAGCACCTGCCGCTGGGCTCGCCAGCAGGCAGCTCGAGCCTGGCCCCTGTCCCTAGCCGGCTGCCACCTAAACCCATAAACACAGACGCGCAGCAAAAAGGAGTGTGGGGCAAAAAAAAAAGAAGCTGAAACAAACACGCTTGAAGGCAAGGCTGAAAAGATCGGCATGAATCATAAGTGACATGTTTTTAATGTTCAACCCTATTTGGAACGATGATCATCCGCCGGGCAGGACCATGGGGCCACTGGTGAGCAGTGTCATTGCATGGGGATCTGTGCAAGCTGCGTATGTTGCCTCGCCGTTGCTCAGCAGTTTCGTGGAGGTTTGTGTGGGGGAAATCCATGGGTCTATGTGGAGAAGTCATTTTTTGATCTCACTGCGACGTCACTGGAATGATGGCCAGGTATACCAAGTAACAAGTAACTATAGCTCCAATTGCCTTCAGATGGGTGAATTATTGCAATATTCATACTACAATTGATAGTATAGGCCCCTATGGGGGTTGTAATCATCTTGAACTTGAAGCTTGATCGGATCAGCAGATGCAAGATCTGCTGGTAAATCTGCATCATAAGCAGGGTCGGCCCGGCATCACAGATGAGATCATGGCATCACTAGCTTTCTAAGCCCCCCCCAAAAATGTTCTCATGATCTTTTAAGATTCCATGATCTAGTAAGATTCCATGATCTAGAATCACTAGCTTTCCAATGATTTTCACTAAGCTCTCCTAAGCCAAAAAAATGCGGACTTTCTGATCTCATTTCCCCACCAACCCACCAAGGACTTCAACCGCGGCGATGCTCTAGCTGTACTGCCCTGTGGGCACATGTTCTGTGAGGCTGGGGCAGGGCAGGGCCAGCTGAGAGAAATTAAGAAACTAAAGGCTGAAAGCATGAACAATTTGAACAATCCAACCAAGATATGGACAATTGGATGTTGCTTCAAGAGTCCCGTTTCAAAAACTATTGCGTGATTCACACACTCGTTCACAAATCGTGTCACGACGCCTCCAATGTGCCTAGGGCCCTTTAAGTTCTAGGCAGGTTGATCATGACTAGCAGTTTATCCAGGCAATGGGCAAATGTTAGTCTCGGAATTGGTTTAACTGGTGTTCAAGGTTTGGTTAGGGAACCGTTCAGATTTGGAAGATGATTTATGTAGGAAGTATTCAGACGTCACATTAACAATTATGAGACGACACAAATTGCAGACATTCTGAAGGATCGGTGACCTCGGTGACCTCCCCTGGTGAGGCATGTATCGTGGGTTGGGCATTCTCGGGTAGAGCCTCCTCGCGGTTGTGCCCAATTTGCCGCAGTGAAGCTTGGGAGCCAACGGTCAAAAGATCCTTAAGGATGCTTTTTTGGGTTAATGAATGTTGATGAAGTATATAATGGATTAACCAACTAACAAATGTTAATGAATTGATGGGTTACCCAATTATCCAGCTCAAAACTCAAAGATACCCTGCTCGAAACTCAGTGTTTCGTGCAGAGTATCTAAGGTTGGCCCTCACAAACATCCCCTGGGAGAACTGGCTGGTGTTTTGCCATCCTAAGTGACAGTTCATTATGGAATAGTGTGGGCTATCATGGTGTTTTGATGTGTTTTGCCTCTGTGTTTTATATGTCTCTCCACATGTTATATATTTCGGATTACCCACAAGAACTTCAATGAATTCTCTTTTTTCAGTGTTGCGGAAAAAAGTCTTCAGCATAGATCCATGGCCAGGTTTTGAAAAGATATGGTGGAAGATGCAAAACAAAAGTATCCGAAACCCTTCTCTGCATGTGAGATACACGCCAATGAAATCCTGATAAGATGGCTTGGATCCATTCATGGCTTGGGGAACAAAATTAGGGATGCGGATTCATAATGAATCATACATAAATGACACAATGTCATATATGCATCCCTTCTGGTGTCCTGTAGATGTTGTGCCTCAGGATTTCCGACGCCGCACGCAAGAGCCACGGGTCGAAGCACAGGTGGGGCCCCCGTTGTGACCCCATGGCTGGGACATCCCGCGAGAAATAGATATGAGAACATCATCTACACACACATATATATATAATTATTTACATATAATAAAATATTTACATATGTATAATATTTATAATATATAATATAATATAATATTTAGAATATTATATATATATATATAATAATATATATAATATAATATATTTAATAAAATGTATTCAATATAATATAATTGAATATTTACATACAAATAATATTTACACATATAATATATATATAATATTTTCATATAATATAATATTTTCAT
>Ga0126342_10019771_pt1 | contig 11404 bp, 7 predicted proteins | sample Cyp1metagenome_FD_92528 | JGI IMG/M metagenome (GOLD analysis project Ga0126342, IMG submission 92528) | Coral microbial communities from Lord Howe Island, Old Settlement Bay, Australia - Cyphastrea 1 metagenome | ecosystem: Host-associated > Invertebrates > Cnidaria > Coral ... | reverse complement strand
TTGGATGGGCAGTTGGGGCCATCAACGCCCTAAGCCATCGACCGCTTTTGGAACTGCGTTCAAATCTCAGGTGGTTGTTTTTTTCAGTATATTGAGTGCTCACGAATGCGCACATTCCCATTCTGATATAACATATGTTCTCAATGTCGATCAATATAATTAATGAAGATTCAAAATCAACATAAATTATTCGATATTATTTTATAATATATATTATAACCAAATAAGCAAACCAATGTTGATCCATTATTATTGTGTTCATTCTTGTTACATTGATCTCTGAGTCCATACGTCAATGGTCTCTACAAGAAGCTCTCCCGAAGGAAGCAGATGAAGATGAAAAAGAAGGCCAACAAGAAGGGATCAATTGTGATCCATTACAAAGGTAAAGATGGCAAATCGAAAGTGTCAAATACTTAGACTTGTCGAATATGCAACATTGGCAGTCCAGACGTTCGGGACAGGTTACATTTTGTGTCTGTCAACCTACCTAGGCGAGGTGGCCCTAAATTGAAGGAGTCCCAAGTATATCCTGACCGATATGCTCGTCGATATCTCAAGCTACACTGTAAGTGGGTCGCTGCTGGGACAAATAACTTACTGTTTAAGAATGTTTCCAGTAACCGGTATGTACATGTGCAATTCAACATTATGAATATTATTATTATATTATAAAGGGGTTGACGCCCAGGATCAACATGTTGGACAGCTTCACCGAGATCTATATGGTGATGGCACGAGCACACCAACACCTTTGGAGATTTCCACAGCCATGAAAAAGGCCATTGAATCATTCTAGAATATTTAACAACATGAAACGATCATTGTCATATAAACTAAACAAATATATTAATTAATATATAGTTCGTTATCGAAACAGTGTTGCATTGCATTTCCCGGTTGCCCCCCGTCTTTTTTACCCAGAAGCTGTCACTCCAGGCAAAGACCCTGGGTTGGTGGAAGGCCGCCAAACTTGAACAACTCAAGGTGTTCCTGCAACACGAGCGGGACACAGGGCGCTTTTGTCCGACGTTTGCTGAGGGGCTGGACTAAAGGAGCCTAGCCCACTACTTGGAATTTCACACGTACATTTTGACCACAAAATTTGTATTGTGGATGAAATTAATTATAAATCAAGTACCAAAAATGGTGATCCCTCTATTTGTCAAATTATGGTTCATTCTCTAATTTATAATTGGCTTATATGCCATGAAATTTGTCAAACATTGCTCTATAACATTTGTTATGAAATGAACTATAGTGTTTATAACATTTGTTATGGGACAAACATTATCATTTATAACATTTGTTATAAGATCCCAGGTTCATATGCTGAATCTATAACATTTGTTATGAGACAAAGTTTCACTATTGTTTTATAACATGTGTCAAAAGATCCCAGATCATAAGCTGAGTTTATGACATTTGTTTGAGACAAATAACATATTTTTATGATTTATAACATTTGTTATAGGATTCCAGGTTCATATACTGAATTTATAACATTTGTTATAGAATTCAAACCCAAAAACCAATGATCCAAAATGTATGTGTGCCTTCCGGCAATTGAGACTGCAGGTTTGACCAAACCATTTCAGAACGAAAAAAACAGGAACTGATCATTGTTGGAGCGTGGTCCGGCCGTGGTCCGGCCGTGGTACGGCCGAACTTTGGCGTGGTAAGGGTATTCTTTGCCGTGGAACGGCTAAACTTTGCCGTGGTCCCAGGTACCCCCAAAATCGCCCAAAATGATAACAAAATGAACTTGGGTAACATGTTGTCAAATAAAAATATATATGAGTGCATATTGTGGAAATCATATCGTGCAATTGCAAGATGAGAAAGAAACTACGTAATACAACTTATAAACAGCACTAGTTTGCATGCAGCTCTTGGCATCTGATGATCTAAAATGTAATCCTGTCATCTTTGCGCTGATAGGGCTCATGTTGATATGCAGTCGGCACATCATTGATCCAAATTGCACAATCGCCTAACCACATGAAACATAAACTACTTTCATGAACAGTGGTGACATTGCAGTTTTTAAAGTGTCGTCTTTTTTTGTAGCCATGGACCCAGCTGCACAGTTCCTGGCCCATGCCAAAGCTCGTTCGCAGCGATTGATTCCAGAAGAAGTCCATCCAGCTTCGGTGCCTGGGAAGACGGCGCCAATGTCCAGAGGCACCAAATGACACATAGATTCAGATTTATATATGATTGCATATTTTGCATGCACACATCACATTCTAATATCGAAAAAAAGTGCATGAAATCAATATTGATCAATTAATATGGGTGTCCTGCGTGCATGAAATCTCACACAACAAATCAAATCATCAAGCACATATTCTACATTTAATGGTACGTGTTTGCATTTTTTTATTACTACCTGGTGGTTTGCCACCCCAAAAAAAAGGCGCCCACAAGTATTTATAAATTTATTCATAATGGCCTATTTCCTATAGTTTTCCTACATATTTGGTTGGTTCCTGATGTCTTTTTTTGGTGTTCCAAACCTATGTTTCATCGATCTTTATTTTATGATAAGTCATCCCGCATGCAGGCAAAAAAGTTGGAACAACGCCGGGGAGTCATGAGGAGATGCCAAGTCCAGCCACTACGGTCGCTGCAGATGATGCAGAAGCTGCTGAGATGGCTAGATTAAAGTATCAGGCTCAAAGAATGCAGACACCAGAAGAAAGGATTCGTAGGATGCCAGCAACACCAGCTTTGCCCCGACGGGTCCAATCTCAGGAGATCTTGCGTGCACAGTCTGTGGCATCAACTGCTTTGGACACACCAGCACCAGTTCAAGAGGCAACAGCTGCAAAGACATGCAAACAAACTAAGAAGATTGGCAAGACAAAGCCAGGGAAGAAAGGAAAGAAACCAGTCAAAAAAACGCGCAAGACCAAGACAGTAAAGAAACTCAGCAAAAGCAAGAAAGGCAAAGCAGCTACAGCAAAGAAGCCAACAGCAAAGAAGCCAACAGCAAAGAAGCCAACAGCACCACCAGCACCCGACACAAATGCAAATGTTGAGACCGTTCCAACATTGACACCTCACATGGCCGAACCTGTGTCTCCAGGTGCTGCAGCCCTTCCTTCCCCTGCTCAGTCTCCAGCAACAGATGCACGCCTTGCACATGCCATGACCCAGTTGTATGTGACTAGCCCAGATGCCCCGCCTGAGTCCTCTACTCCTCATGATGCCCTTGCACCCACAGAACTTGTCGAAGTGAAAGCTGAACATGATAAACCTGATGAGACGCAAGATGTGCCCAGAGCTGAACAAGATGCGTACAGCCCTCCACAAGATGCGTCCACCCCTCAACCTGAATCTGTGGCCAGTCTTTTGAACCGTGCCCAAACAACAGACCTCACTGCACTTCAGGCATTGGTGACTGAAAGTGTCAGGAGTGCAATTGCAAGCCCCAGTGAATCACATGGCAATGCACCACCAAACAACAATGCAGCAGCAGCACCAAGAGCAACAGCAGCATCAGCAAGCGATGCCACAGCAGTGGCTGATCTTCCGAGGGTGCGTACCCGCAACAAGGAGATGCACAATCGGCGCATGAGATTTTACCGAACTCTTGAGAGTCACTTGGATTAAAATTGTGTTAGTGCACAAACTCTCCAAGTATCGAATCATGCCAGCACAGCAAACCAGTGCGCACATATAAGATCAAGCAAATCATGTAGTACTTGTGTACACTAGTATACATATCGATTGATATATGCAAATTGCAAACGCCTGCGATTTAGATACTATAGATTCTATGGACGTCCAGTCCAGGTCCAAACTCACCTCCGGAGATTTTGAAGCTGGCTGAGAATGCTCGAAATGGATCAGGACTGACCAATCAAACTCAAAAACACTTATTACATTAGCAAAAAAAGACCTGATAGTACGATGATGGTACCAACATCACATGCATTTTCATATCTATCGATCTATAATGTACATGTAGACAAGTTGATCTAGGATGATGATGCAGTCTTGTGTCGCTTTCCTGTGGCTAAGCATTGCCGATTTAGGCAAACAAGAAAAAATGATTTATCCAACATCATGATATAACATAAAATCTTTAAAAAATGAATCACAATGTTTATGTTCCGGAATTCCTTTGATTATTTAATGCATAAGATCGAACACTTACACACTCGACTTGAATTGCAGGAGGAAAGAAAACTGACAAACTAGCTGTCTTATTTGAAGAATGGATGAAGTGCAATGAAGATTGGAGGAGCTCCAACTTTGTGGTGAGGATGAGAGAGACTACTGAGGAATCACAAAGAGGAGGTCGTCGTTGGATGACTCAGGCAGACATCCTAGCAAAGTACCAAAACGGCAGATCCTATGAAGATGCCAGGGATATTGCTCAGGAGATTGTGAACGGAAAGGAGTCTTGCCCACACATGAAGGTGCACCATATTCGACCTCATCCCAATTGCCCGACTCGCCAAGATATGCGGCTATTCTTGGTTTGGGACGAGGAATATGAGACCCACAAAAAAGACACTGTGGTAGAATCACTTTTCGACTGCAGTGATGGAGGTGATAAGAAAAAAGACAAGAAAACTGCAAAGAACAAAAGGAAACGTCAGTCGTCGTCATCTTCTTCTTCGAGTGATTCATCGAGCAGTAAGTCCAGCAGTTCATCACACCGTGGTCCTGGTCGTGGTCCTGGTCGAGGTCGCAAGAAGAATGGCAAGAAGGCTTCCAAGACTGTTGCCAAGAACAAGAATGGCAGCAAGGCTGGCAAGGCCAAGACAGTGAAGGCCTCTTCTGATGGTTCTGATGATGAGGTTGATGTGACCCCAGCAGGAACACCATCAGAACCAGGCAAAATGACAAAAGCTGAAGAGAGGAAACTGAAGAAGGATGCAGAGAAGAAACGAAAGCAGGAAGAGCGAGAGGCAGAGAGAGAGATCAAGCGGATCAAGGCTGAAGAGAAGAAACAAGAGACAAAGGAAAAGAACAAGAAGCGCAGTGGACTGAAGAAGGCAAGGAATTTCGATGTGTAAATGTTTTATTAATTAACATATATGTTTTGCAATTGCAAAATGCATCGTATAAACAAGAAATGTTGATTGTATTTGATTCTGTGATAGATCATCCTGACTGATGAGTCAAGTAACTCCATAAATATGGTTGCTTTCTCACTGCTAAATGCACTAGCACCAGAAGTTGAAGTGAAACTAATCAAAACCCTCTGAACACACCATGTAGGGGATTTTGTTTGCTTATCACACCTTGTCTCATATCAGGCTGTGACCATCTTGGATGCATGCATCTCTGACACTGTCCGACGAGAAGCAGCTGCAAACACCCTGTCATTTGGCTTGACTACAAGGCCACACATAACCTTCCTATGTAATATCTTCTGGTCCTTTAGTATGAAAAATGAGAACGATGGGATACATCCAATTTAATTACTTCCGAAATGTATTAATTCAGAAAAAATATCACCATTGTGGTAATTGAATGTAATTGATCCAGCCAAGTTGCACCCTTCGTGCCAGGAACGATCCCAATCTCAGAGCATCTCTTCTTGCAGAAGTACGTGCCCAAAGTGCATCCTTGAAGGCACTGCGGCTGCAACTTCAAGATGTTTTGGACAGAGATCAGGCCCCGGGATGTGGGTGTCAACATTTGATTCAAGTTGTGTTTTTTCAAATCTGTACGACACGAGCAATGTGTTTTTCAATGAGGTTTCGTCAAACCCTGAAACAGAAACACATGTCGATTGTGAATCGAAGATTAATCTGCTGAAGTTCAAATTATTTCAGACCCTTATTTGTGTTGCAATTAACCTGGTGATATTTATTTGCCTGAATTGTTTCCTTTGGTGAGTAAATTAATATATGTAACATGAATAATACATAAGTTATTTTTATGGATGCCGCAATAACAACTACACAATCTGATATTTATATGATTGGAAAGGTACATTGACAACATCTAAACCACAATTGCACCGAATATTCAGAAAATGAAAATTACAAATAATCTGAACTCAATTCAACTATATATATTATATTATATCTATAACGTTGTTATGATCAAAAAATACCAAGCACATCCTTTCCCGTGCAGGTGGATCAGATGGAAGCTTTGGCAGCCACTGCCAAAAAGAAAACTGATGAGTACAATGAGCGCAAGAAACTGATGCAGTAAGTAATCCCGGGTTTGAGCCTTATTTTGATGGCCTTTCGATGCCAGGTTACAATGGATTGAATCTGGATAGATGTCCTTGGATTCAGTGATGTGATCCATCATTGGTCGGTCATGCGCATTCATGCATGTATAAATTTTCGATTGGAAGGGACATACCAGAGCATCCATGAAATCTTTCTTGTTCCAAGTCCCACTGGGGTCAGCAGTAGACCCAGGGGCTGTCTATCTCCAGGTGTGAAAGTATGGCGCAATATGGCGCACTACCCCCTTTGCAATCTTTGGTAGTGCATATGCCTTAAACCTTCAGATGGGAAGCCACCCCGAAAATTAAAGAACATCATTCAGACTCTATTGTTGGTTGTATTTCTTATTCAAAACACCTTGCATTTATCATCAACAAAGATTGCATTCGTTCATTGGAATTTGATATCATAAATGGGGTGCAAATGGGTTGGAGGCCGGCTTATGTCTGATCAATTGACAAAGCATTGGGATAGCTGCCGCAAGCTTTGCTGAGATCATGTGTGTGTGACTTCACACATGCGTGCAAAAGAAAAAAATGTGACTTGTTTGAGCTTGTGGTGTCCTAGTGATTGATTGAAACCGGGTAGCATGCATTATATATATATGATACTGTATGGTATTGTTTCCCCATGATGGCAATTTAGCATCATATCACATCAATCAGGCAATATAAGATATTAGAGTTGGTTAGTTGGTGATTCAGTGCAGTAATAATAATGATAATTATATTTGATATTGGATCGATAAAATATATCAATCTGATGTCCCCTCCGCAGGTGATGGTCAAGCATGGGTTGCCCAAGGTGCAATTGAAGATGTGTCGTCGGCTGTTCCTTGGCTGACAAGCCGGTGCATTTTTACGGAGAGATCATATGATTATTGGATTCGGTACTGCAAAAATATGATGAGCACTAGCCGATCGACAAATTAACCCAACAGATTTTGAGGTGTTAAAATCTTATATGTGGTGGCTTTTTGTGATAGCTTAGGTTTCCAGTATCACGAGGGCCGTGAGGAATGTCCGGAATCACGTGGCAGTTCCTTGTCTCCCATTAGCTAGTTGACTGATGGCAGGTATAGGTATATTTCTTACAACAAAACCATGGATATATAGTGTACAACATATTATATAATTTTACTCATTTGAGTAGCTTGTTTCTGAAAAAAACATATTATGTTCAACTTGGAAACTTGAAGCCTATCTCCCGAGGAATCGGGTACTTCAGCAGCTCATCCATGGAGCCGTCGCATGGGTAATTACTCTGGTCGCAACACCACCCGTGACTTTTGGAGATTTTGCAGAATCCCAGTGGTTTCTCGCTGGGAACAATCATGAACAAACTATTTTATATTTTTTGTTGGGATGTCTTTGGCGACATTAACAGATGGAGGTATGGTTGGTTCCCATCACATGTGAATGCATGCAAACACATATTGCAATTCAGGACTTATTATATGAAATCAAAAATAGTCCAGTAATTTGTTGATTGATGATTGTGTTGATGGTTTTGTTAACTTAGGCAAGTGCAAAGGTCAAAGCGCCTCTGAAGTGCCAGAAAAATCGAAAGGGATATGAGATACATGATATCGAAATTCTGGATCCTGTATCAATTGTGCGATATTTGTTCAACGAAATTGGCTTGACCATCAGTGAAGAGACTGTAACACAATATTGGGCTCACTATCGTGAAGAAGTCCAAGCTGCTTGGGCCATCAGTCATCCAGCCAAATCAAACAGCATTCCGATTGGTCTGTATGGAGATGCTTGTAAAATACGACAAGGTGAGAAAATGATTGGATTCTTCATGAATCTACCATTGTTCCGACCCAAGAGCATCAGATGTTCTCGGTATTTACTATGTGCAGTCCAAGAAGAACTTATGTACAAAAGGATCACCATGGATACGATCTGGCGCTACATTGTGTGGCGGGTCAACCTTCTTCTTGATGGCAAGTATCCAGAGACAGACATCAATGGAGACTTGCTTCAGGGTCCTGAGTTGCACTGTGCAGGTCAGGAAATCGTTCCTGGCAAAACCTTTGCCCTTTCGGAACTACGTGGAGACTGGGTGTGGTTCAAAGATTGTTTTTCTTTCAAATCGTCATGGAAAGGAGGTACAAAGTATCCTGTGTGTTTCAGATGCCAAGCTCGTGCAATTGAGCCGTACTTGTACTACAAAGTGCAAAGGGATTCAGCTGTATGGACAACTGAATATGATCTGGCCGGGTTCTTGGTGGATCAAATGCCACAACAACCAAGTTACTGAGTTATAATTCATACTTTTGTTTTTTGTTTTTAAAACTAATCCTTCTGGGAAGACTGGGTTAGTGCCTAACACTTGAACAACATAGCAAACAATTGATTCCCAGTATTCCCCAAAGATGTAAAATGAATGATCAATTCTTTGGGTGTGATCTTAGGTCCGCTCATTGCTCTCAGAGGATTTCACCCGGAAGTCCTCAAGTGGTGCAGTATGCATGTGGTAAATCTGGGTTTGCTATATGGATCGAATGCCAGCCTTATGCCTCTTGTCTTTGAACTGTTTTGAGACATGTATCAACAAAATGATTTTGAGATATATCAATTCTAAACAATTTATAGTTGATTATGTAGATCTATAGATCGAATTCGAACAATTTTGATTGAAATATAGTTAGTTTGCATAATATATTATAAATTCGATAATATAATTTATGATTGACTTATTATTGTGCATACCCAGCATATCTCGCGCCAAGGGTCATGCTGTGCGACGACAAATTCTTTGAAGGTGCAACCTTCAAAGCGCAACTGGAGAATGCATATGATGATTTCAGAGCCTTTCTACGCTCCCGGAAAATCAACTGCTCACAGAAGATGTTCACCCCGAAACTTGCTACTTGGAATTAAAGCCATGTGTTTTCCCTACAACCACAACAGCAAACCAGATCCAGTAAAATTGAAATGATGCACCATATATGATAATTCATGCATAGTTAATGTCTGTGCTGACGAGGTGGTGAAAAAGGGTGGCCAACTGTATATGACTGGCAAAGCCTACAACAATCGATGCATTGCTGAGTGGCTCCACAATGTCACAGAACGGCATTGGAGGCAATCATCTGACCCAAGGGCGCCATTGGCTCACCTACTCATGAGCCTTTGCCCGTTCAAATTTTAGAACTTAAATTTTGTTCACCAAACAATTTTCGTGTGTTGTTCTGGCCTAATTTCTGGCTTGCTATTTTATGTACGATGTTTGTTTGCCATGATTTTCCAACAAAGGAATGGTATCACACGATATTTCGGAATTATGGAGCGATGTCCTCGTTTTTTGTCCCTGGCATTGCATTATTTGATTTGCGTGAGCTAGCATGTGATTAGTGTGTAGTCTTCCAAACATGCTTACAGCATTTGTAGCATAGAACACTTTCAGGAGTGCCTCATCTTTTCATTTCCCTGCTCTACTGCCTAGGTCCCCACAACAGGCGACAGCTCTTGACGAGGCTGGCATGACTTACATAGATGCTCATCTCAAACTTGCCCGGATGTCCTTTGCGAAACTCTGCAACAATTATATATGTTTGATTGATTTTTCTGTGCAGAAATTTGGAAGCATTTGTTAAGGGATATAATTTGCAGCAGTTATAGCAATGCAGTACTGCAATTATATGTTGCATATTTTTGTTTCATGCTCAGGATGGGGAAGGCACATTTCATCTTGCGTCCGAAGCTGCATGTGCCACGGCTGCAAACCATAGAAATCATTACCGTTAATCCAGAGAACTGAAATGTTGATTCATATTTTTTACTGGTGCACATCCATGCACATAAAATATTAAATGTGTTGTATGTATCATTCATTAACCACCATCAATGTGATGCAATCTACCAGGGTTGTAGTACATCATGTTTGTTTGTTTTTTTGTTGCGTCAACTTGAGCCACCATGCTGTCTCTTGAGGCCCTGGGTCATATCCTGAAAACTGCCAGGGAACACCGAACCTTGTGTTGAATTTATCATGTAGTGTTTGATGTCAACAATAATTTGGAGTACTCTCGAAGTAGCGATTCATTGCATTCATGATGCATGTTGTTTTTTTACTTGGTTAATGCTTTACCATTTAACTTGGGGAAAAGAGAAAACTTTGCCCTGACCACGCTGACCAAAATTGTCAAAGTAGCAGATCAAACCAAGAATTTAACACTGCAGTTTGCATCAAAAATCATTTTGGTATATAGCATTTCGTGATGTGATGTTTTTTTATTTTTTGTTGTTGTTGTTGCTTGTGTTGTACGGTGGTACGTGATGCATCATCTGCAAACTAAGGTGAAAACCCAAGGTATACCCACTGTTTCCATGACGAGGATGCCATGATGTGGTTGAAGCGTTTCTTAGATCAATTTGGGACACACATACACACACACACTGACATCTGAGTTGGTAGCACTGTGTCAACTGCATGGTTTGTTTTTTTTTTGTTTTGTTTTACCTTTTCATTTTTTTGGTTATAGTGTGTTTGAGCTATCAATCAATGATTGTTGAGGTATCACTTTGAATGGACATCAAAATCCTGCCAGACAACGTACTTGGTGCTTACGGCTGTCGAGACTGAGGACTGATATGTGGGTCACGACATTTGTTGAATTACACATGTGTGCATCACGCATGCATTGACACTAGATAGATCGAAGTTTGCCAAACAAATGGTAATTTATGTCAGTTTTTTTCTACTTTGACTGGTATTTCAAAGTGTTGCAACTTTGAAAGGATATGATTCTCAAACAACATTATTTATTTGTTTGAGACGCAGAGGATGCTTTCCATGAAATGGAAGATCAAGAAGTACCTTGGATGAAATCTAAAACGATGGCTCTGATCAGTTTAGCTATGTGGCCATGCCGCCCCTACCAAGGCTGAACCGTTCTTCACGCAACCGCGCATGAGAGAGAGAATAAAAAGAAACATCCTGTGGAGGGTGTGGAATTCAGAACCACCTACCAGGGAAAAAACAATCTTTCAAATTCTTCTGAGTATTGTTGTACTTTGGTTTGCCATATCATTATGATTTATCATGTTTGAGTTAGATTTTTGATAAGATTGAGATTGAGCGTGGTCAGCGTGGTCAGGCCGTGGTCAGGGGGGTAGTGGCAAAGTTTCGTCTTTAACCCAAAGGGGTGGCAAAGTATCGTCTTAAGACCTTCTGGGTATATA
>Ga0126342_10019770_pt1 | contig 11404 bp, 8 predicted proteins | sample Cyp1metagenome_FD_92528 | JGI IMG/M metagenome (GOLD analysis project Ga0126342, IMG submission 92528) | Coral microbial communities from Lord Howe Island, Old Settlement Bay, Australia - Cyphastrea 1 metagenome | ecosystem: Host-associated > Invertebrates > Cnidaria > Coral ... | reverse complement strand
TCACTTGTGTCAGAAATACTCAAGTAGCTCTCAAGCAGTAAACTCACGCAGCTTTCACAGAGAAAGAAGGCAAAACAGATGCATATCAAACATATCTCACATATCTCACTTGTGTCGAAATACTCAAGTAGCTGTCAAGCAGTAAAATCACGCAGCTTTCACGGAGAAAGAAGGCAAAACAGATGCATATCAAACATATCTCGCTTGTGTCAGAAATACTCAAGTAGCTCTCAAGCAGTAAACTCACGAAGCTTTCACAAAGAAAGAAAGCAAAACAGATGCATATCACAAATGTCTCGCTTGTGTCAGAAATACTCAAGTAGCTCTCAAGCGGTAAACTCACGCAGCTTTCACAGAGAAAGAAGGCAAAACAGCAGCATATCACAAATGTCTCGCTTGTGTCAGAAATACTCAAGTAGCTCTCAAGCAGTAAACGCACGCAGCTTTCACAGAGAAAGAAGGCAAAACAGATGCATATCACAAATATCTCACTTGTGTCAGAAATACTCAAGTAGCTCTCAAGCAGTAAACTCACGCAGCTTTCACAGAGAAAAAAGGCAAAACAGATGCATATCACACATGTCTCACTTGTGGCAGAAATACTCAAGTAGCTCTCAAGCAGTAAACTCACGCAGCTTTCACAGAGAAAGAAGGCAAAACAGATGCATATCACAAATGTCTCACTTGTGTAAGAAAATCTCAAGTAGCTCTCAAGCAGTAAACTCACGCAGCTTTCACAGAGAAAGAAGGCAAAAAGGACGCATATCACAAATGTCTCGCTTGTGTCAGAAATAAATATTCAAGAAAATTCAAGGTATATCAGTTTATATAAAAGTGTTCCATAGCTTTCCAAGATGTTCCAACATGTTCTAACGTTTTCCAACAAGGCAGAAGGCCTTCAGAAGGCCTCGGGGCCGCTCAGGCTCTGGCTTGGCGATCCAAAAGGCTCTCATTGACTCCGACCGCCTGCAACTCCGATTTGGATCTCATTGACTCTTTCTCGCAACTAAGAAACCAATGGGAGTTGCAAATAGTTGCAACTCTCAGTTGTTTTTTTTAGAGTCTACTGAGATCCACTGAGATCTCCCGAGCACTGAGCAACTCCTAATTACTATGTCTGAACGTACAGATTACTCCATGTAGCTTCTAGCTCATTGCATCTCATTGCTACATCTCGGGATGTTTCAGGTCTCTATATGGATGTTTCATATCTTTTTTCTTTCTATTCTTTCTCTCAGGTCTTTGTCTCACTTTGTCTCACGTTGTCTCACTTTGTCGCCTTCAAAAAGTTCCACATCTCCATGATCCAATCCTCCTGGATGGCTTTGAAGTCAGCCTGGACAAAGCCACGAACGACAAGTCACAGCAAGTCACAGCAACTTAAGAAGTCTTGAGACAACAAGTTAAGACAAAGCCTTTCATCACAGAATGCACCGAAGTTCGGATTTGACATTTCCGATTTCTCTGAAAGTGTTCAGAAATCATCAATCGCGATTGGTTTTGCAAACATGTGACTAAAATGCCACTCAGTGCTTAGACTAGTTTAGACGTTTGGTTTCGAACATTTGTTGCCTCTGGATCGATGAAGTACTCGATCTCCATTTGTTCAAATTCCCGTGATCGGAACAAAAACTGCCTCAAGGGCATGCACGACGTCTGAACTCCAGCAGTGACATGTCCCCAACTTTGCTAAATCATACAAAATCTGCTGAATTTGAGGGGATATGATTTATATTGATTTATGATGATGTGCATAGGTAGTGTGCGGCACGTCAGGAAGTCTTGTTGCAGCAGCTTGCCACGAGTGCGAAGCGTCTTCATTGGGATACATTGGGAACAGTGGCGTCTACCGTCTCCTACCATGAAATTAGATTCGTATGATTCGTGTGAGGCGGGGTTCCAGTGAAAATGGCAACGAAGAAATGAAACATGAAACAAATCAAAATGGCAGGTTGAAAGGTGAAAGGTGTTGAAAGGTCGTTGGCTCTTGCTCTGAATCTGAATCGAAATTTCGGCTTCGCCTCGCCCGGTCTACCTGGCCTGGGGGTAATTTCGTTGCGGAAGGCTTTGCCAATCTGCGCGATGCCAAAGGGGATCTTTTGTCGCATAACATATGCCACCTGAGCCGTGACACACCCCGTGACACGACATCGTCACGAAATCGAAGAAATCGAAGAAATCGAAGAAATCGATTTGAAATGGACTTGGCCAACTTTGCAAACTCTACGGCCTATTGAAGCATGCACTGAAGCATGCACTGAAGCCTGCGCTGGTTTATTCTCACCCGAACTCCGGCCTGCTTGAAGTTCACAAAGATCCCCTGGGCACAGCAGTTTGGTTCGCCAGAACTGTTCTCTTCAAAGCAAACGAGAGACATCATGAGACATCTTCCAGTAGATGTCTTCACACAAGTTTCGCTTGCAACATGCGATGTGTCCTCCTACAGCGTCTTCGTAGCTGCAAACATAGTTTGAACAAATTTGAACAGTTCTGCTGGAGTTTCAGTCAGGGAAATGTGCATCCTGTGCTTTGCTAAGTAATCATGACTATTCATTACGTATGTTTACTCAGATCATGTCGTTTTCATGTTCATTCTTTGCATTGCGTATATTCACATAACAATAAAGAAAAACATATTTTATATATATATATATGTGTGTGTGTGCGTGTAAATATTTATATATAATATGATTATATATGTATGTGTATATTTGTAAATTCATATTAAGCATCTGTGCCAGCGGAGCGCACTTTGACAGGTTCCTTGTTGAATTCCTGCGGGGAGTTCCTGTGGAAATTCTCCGAGGCTGATCTGGTCATGGTTTCGTTCACCTTTAACACTGACACTGCCAGTTTCTATACAGTTTTAAATGTTTTATACAGTTCACCAGCTTCTTCCAACAGCTTGCATCATTGAACTGTTTTCCTACATTGAACCACATAAAACATACATCAACCTACAATGTTACAAGATGTTCCAAGAGTCTTATACGAGAATTATACTTTCGAGAACATACCAGAGTCGAGTCTACTCTCGAGACGGCGTGTCTGATGTCAGGCCTGAGCCGTCTCTGGCCGCAAATAGCCTCGGTCACCGCACACATGACGAAACAGGAAGACAATGGCAGAGACTGGAAGAGAAAATAAGGACCACATACAACGAATAAGAAGAAAACTGATGAAAACTGATTTAAAAAAATGGGTAAACAAAGGAAGGCTTAAAAAAATAACATCAGAAGTAAAATCGTCAAGTCAGCAAATGGTAAACTGATGATTTTTTCTTAGAATGAAATAATTGTGATGAATCATGTGATGAGTCATGTGATTTGCTGATGATACTCGTGACGTGCACCACATGTGCAAAACATGCGCATGATGTGTGCATAAGAAGTGCAAAACACGTGCCACATTACATGCAGAGATACACGTTGTATAACACCTTGTAAAAAATGCACAAAATTGCAAGTTTTTACTTCGCATAATTGTTATGTTCTGGCTGGTTGGTGTCTGTGTGTGTACGTTCTGTGACAGGGTCACGGCAGGGATCTAGGGCTCTTGGACGTGTAAAGAGTCTGTGTGAGCATCGTATCAACACGTTGTAAAAACCTGAGAAAGGAGGAGCGAAAACCAGGGGAATTCAAGAAAACGAGTTCCTTCTACCTACTGTACCTCCATTCAAGGACCATTACGGGCGAAACTCCATCCAGGCCAAGAGAAATCTGTTTCAGACAACAATGTTCACATGCCCTTGTGCAATCGTTGCGCCCATAATGGTCCCACATCGGAGCCCGACAGATAGGGGTAGAAGAGTCAACATAAAATGGTGTGAAGTAATGTCCTGGTTCTGGGTCTTGACCTATGTACTGTGCTCAGCCATCTGGCGAGGAAGGACATGGGAAAAAATAGCCGTTGAGTTCTATAGCCTGTGCAAGCAGTGCCGTTCCCCTCATCGTACTCACCCTCCTTTCCCTTGCGCTTCCCTTGTACGTCTCCCCCAAAATGCACCTCCAGGGACGGACCGAGGGGGAATCGATACCCCACCGTCACCCAATTGCCACCTGGCACGTGCCCCTCAAAAATGCTTAAACAACTCCACTCCACCTAATTCCGTGATTTCGGGTACCTTGGGCACGCTCTGCCCCCATGGCCCAAACCCCCTCAACTCACTTTGTTCGCAAAAAAAAACTTCGCCGCCTAGCCTAGCGGCTGGCTTTCGTAACAAGGTGTTAAAAACCAAAAACAACATCGTATCACACACCTGTCCATCTTCATACATCGGACACCCTCACAGAACAAGACGATGACGCAATAACAAGACAATGATATCTCAGCAAACACAAAACAAGACAATATCTTAATATATTAAGAAAAACAAGTATACAAGTAGAACCTGCGCAAGACGGGTGGCGGAAGTTTCCGGGTTTAAGAAGTGTGGCGCTGTATAGGATCCAAAGACCAGGTTTGCGCATAGGAGATGCAGCGGACCCTCGCAGCCTTTCAACTCTGTCCTGTGAATTCGTCGTCATTTTGCCTCACCCCCTTTCAATTTTGACCACCACTTCTCAACTCTTCTCAAACCATCTCAGCTCTTCTCAATTTTCGCAACTCTTTTCGACAGCTCTCAAACTTGTTCCATCTCTTCCCACCTCAGCTCATGACTCTTTTCACCTCGTCCCTGCTCTTCTCAACTCTTCTCGGCGACTCTCACCTCTGCCCACCTCGTCTTAACTCTTCTCAACTCGTCTCAACTCGTCTCACCTCTTGCCACCTCTTCAACTCTTCCCACCTCTTCTCACCTCCGCTCAACTCACCTCACCTCTTTCTCAGCTCATATCAACTCTTCTCACCTTCTCAACTCTGGCCAACTCTTCTCAACTCTGCTCACCTCCTGTCACAGAGATGCTTACGCACAGTGCAAACTCACAGAAGCATTTACACACAGCAAGCTCTTACGTTACACAGAGAAGCTCTTAGACGCAGAAGCTTTTACACACAGCAAGTTTTTACACACAGCAAGCTTTTGCAATGCGATTCACGACTCTCAGCTGCAACACAATAGTATACGCACGCACCCGCAGCAGCCAGGAACCTTGGTTGACGCAGCCATTCCACTGCGATCTGCACAGATTGAGTTGCTGAGCACAATTGCGACACACTACTGTAGAACACATCACTTTGATGCAGCAGTTCCAATGCACAAGGTATCTCAGCACATGCAAAACACAAGAGCACAGCATCCACATCCACAAAGAAGAGAAAAAGTAACCAGGGACGTTCAGTTACACTGCGCGCGCAAATCGAACAGGAATCGACGGCAAAGCAAGGATCGCCGCACCCGACGTGCAAGCGAGCCTACTTTTCTCCGCAACAGACCCGCCGTTTGCCCGAAACCAGATGCAGACCACGAACCCAAATGCAGTCACGTCGAACACTTTTGTGAAAGGCACCAGTGCACTGTAGACTGAGGAATGCGGAAGAGGGCGGAGTGTGAAGTGTGGAGTGTGGAGTGTAGAGTGTAAAGTGTAGAGTGTAGAGTGCGGAGTGTAAGCGTGGAGTGTAAAGTGTGGAGTGTGGAGTGTGCAGTGCAAAGTGTGGAGTGTAAATTGTAAAGTGTGGAGTGTGGAATGTAAAGCGCAGAGTGTAAAGTGTAGAGTGTAAATTGTAAAGTGTCGAGTGTGGAGTGTGGAGTGCAAAGTGTAGAGTGTAAAGTGTGGAGTGAGGGTCTAAAGTGTGGAGTGTGGAGTGTGCAGTGCGGAGTGTGGAGTGTAGAGGGTGAAGTGTAAAGTGTAAAGTTTAGACTGTAAAGTGTAAAGTTTAAGTGTAAGGTCTGGAGTGCGAAGCGCGGAGTGCAAAGTGTAAAGTGCAAAGAGTGTGGAGTGTAAAGTGTAGAGTGTGGAGTGTGGAGTGTAAAGTGTGGGGTGTGGAGTGTAGAGTGTGGAGCGTGGAGTGTAGAGAGTGAAGTGTAAAGTGCAGAGTGTGAAGTGTAAAGTTTGAAGTGTGAAGTCTGGAGTGTGGAGTGTGAAGCGTGGAGTGCAAAGTGTAAAGTACAAAGTGTGGAGTGTAAAGTGTGGACTTTAAAGTGTGGAGTGTAAAGTGTGGACTTTAAAGTGTGGAGTGTAGAGTGTGGAGTGAGGAGTGTAAAGTGTGGAGTGTAGAGTGTAAAGTGTGAAGTGTACAGTGTAAAGTGTGGAGTGTAAAGTGTAAAGTGTGGAGTGTGGAGTGTGGAGTGTAGCGTAGTGTAGTGTATTGTAGTTTAGTGTAGTGTAGTGTAGAGTGTGGAGTGTGAAGTGTAAAGTGTGCAGTGTGCAGTGTGAAGTGAGGAGTGTAGAGTGTAAAGTGTAAAGTGTAAGTGTGGAGCGCACCTGCCACAAAAACTGCAACTCATCGTCTGAAAACGACGCAAAAGTATGACGTCTGCGACACAAAACGACTTTCGACACGTTATCAAACAGGCTGGAATGTCACGAAGCGCCACGCCTGCCACGTAAAACGACATGACAACTTGCTTTGAAACATTCGAAAATGAAAGGTTTTGCGGCTTACCCCATGGACACGGCGAGGCCACAGGAAAACCAGAGGCTCGAGACGAGACATGTTGGAGCATCAAAACAAGCATTTCGTGTAAGACTTCCTCCATTTTTCCACTTTGTCTGTAGCTTCAAAATTCAGGTTTTCCTACGAGTTTTCCTCAGAACCTGAAGATTTTTGCAACCTCAAAATCTATGTTTCGTGCGAGGCATCCGCCACTTTTCAGCACATCTCACAAATTGCCATGCCCACCACGCAATTTGCACCTTGTCGACACTTGACGCGGCCCTGACAATGCGATTCGCAAAAAACACGCAGCACGACACGTCTAAAGTGCTGCGCTTGCCACGCAAAATGACGATGGACACGTCCAAAGTGCTGCGCCTGCCACGAGAACTGCAGCATCTTCTGAATACGTTGCAAAAGTACTGCGCTTGCCACACAAAACCATTTCCGACACGTTACGAAGCGCCACGCCTGCCACGCAAAACGAAGCTACGTAACGCTGGAAACATCCACAAGTGACCCTCTTGCAGAACTTACCATGGGCACGGCCATACAGTCCTCACGCGAACGGTTGCGAACGGCTGCGGACGGCGAACGGTTGCGCAACGTCGAGCGCACCCACCCTCAACCCCCACACCCCAGAGTGAAACGGGAACCCTTGCTACACATTCGGGAAAAACACAATGTTTCGTGCAAATCCTAACATTCAAATCGCATCCATGATATAACAGTTCCAATGCCATCTGCCAAGAATGACTTGCAAAACACAATCAGAATCGCGCGACACTACCGGAGAACAAGTCCCTTCGAGAAAGGTTCGTGCAGCCATGGCACTGCAATCTGCACAGACTGAGTTGCAAAGCTCTACCTCTACTCTACCTCAACTCTACCACTAGTCTACCTCTGCCTATACCTCTACCTCTCCCCCTGGGAACTCTTCTCTGCTCTACGCCTGCTCTACTCTACTCTTACTCTTCTCAACTATCTCGACTCTACTCCTCCGCCTCTACCTCTACCTCTACCTCTACCTCTACCTCTACCTCTACCTCTACTCGACCTCTACTCTACTCTACTCTACTCTGCCCTACTCTTCTCTTCTCTACTCTACTCTTCTCTACTCTACCTCTACCCTACGTCTACGCAGGTCGACTGGACACAATGATCTGTGGGCTAGTGAGAATGTGACTTCATGATCCCTTAAGGCACATGCCTAACTGGACACAATGATCTTTGCGCGAGTGAGAATGTGAAAGTCCGTAACTCAGAGTTTCCTCCATGAAACTTCCTTTGAAAATAACATGTATTGTATCTTTGATATATCTATTCAGTTCAGTATAGTTAAGATATAATAACATTTGTTACCGTATTAAAATGTATTGAATATTATAAAGAAAAAACGAATATTGGAATAACTACATTTAAATATTAATATATTCAAAAATTAATACATTAACGTGCTACTAACAAAATATTATGTTGATTAATTTCATGTAATACTTATTAACATTATGTTAATATGTTACTTAATTACTGTGTTTAATATGTGCCACGGAGCTCTCGGAGTCCAAAAAATCCTTATTTTTTTTAAGAATGAAAACATGAAAAAAGTAGGCCACCTGGCCCCTTTGGTGGCCTAAGTACAAAAGCCCAATTCTTCTTTATTCTTTTTTAATCTAGAAATTAGAAATATTGGTTGGAATTTTAAAAACGATTAGCTAGAGTTCTTGAAAGAAACTACTTGGAATGTTAGAATCTGTTACAATGTAAGTTTAGATATTACCTAAATCGAATATGTGCCACGGAGCTCTTGGAGGCGCCGTCCGCGTAGGGGCCCACGTAGGTCTCGAACATCAAATTGAAGGCCCTAACTGCGACGATGAAAAACGACAACACGTAAAACGTAAAACACAACATAAAAAAAAAAAACAAACGCGAAAACGGAACGAAAAAAAACGGAAAATCAAGGTGTGATAAAAAAAACAAGACATGTCCGTTTCGATCACCTTTCCTTCACATCGCTGCAGGAGTTCCTTACTACTTCGATGATGTTCTATGCATTTTTCTCATTCTTCACATTTTTCTCAACATGTTCAAAATTTCTCAGGACCAGTAGAGCAGTAAGAGCATTCAGTCAAGTCACAGGAGCATCAGTTCATGTCGTAAAAAAAAAAGTGAAAGGAGCGTCCTGTCCTAAAAAACTCATGCGAGTCATGCAAGTCATGCGTTCCTTCATCTTAGGATGTCTAGTTAGGAAGCCTCAAAACCCCAAGCAAATCAGCAACTCAGCACCGCAAAAAAGAAAGCGCGCTACTGTGATGTACAACACGGTGGGCCAGAGAACCCAAAAGCGAGACGGCACACAGCACGCCTTTTTAAAAAATCTTGTGGTGTGGGCAGCTGTGCTCTGCACGAAATCGACGTAAGATCTTGACTGAAACATCGTGCGCACTGATTGTATCAGGGGGCCACAATTCACCACAGCATGCTGTGTCAGCTATGTCTACATTCTTCTTCCGCTATTCTGCTAATGTTTTTAACTCTATCCCATCTTTATAATCCCTATTTATTCCTGGGTTCTCGTTTAGCTTGCTTCGCCGCAGAGGGAGCGAGGACGAAGCGTGGATGGACAGAACATCGTGCGAAATGAAAACTAAACGACGGAGGGAGCTGACCAAAAGAGCATGAAAACGAAGATATCAAGATGCCAGATGGTGAATGATCATGAAAAATGAGACATGATGAAAGATGGGTAAAGACTTCTCTGTACAAAAGCTTCTATGCGTGTGTAAACGCGTCGGTGCGTACAAGCTTCTTTGTGTACAAGTTCTTCTGTGTAAAGTTTTTTTGTGAAAAAACTTCTCTGTGTGTAAAAGCTTCTGTGTGTAAAAGTTTCTGTGTGTAAAAGTTTCTTTGAGTAAAAGCTTCTGTATGTAAAAGCTTCTGTGGGTAAAGGCTTCTCCGTGTAAAGGTTTTTTTTGGTGTAAAAGCTTCTGTGTGTAAAAGCTTCTGTGTAAACGTCCTCTGTGTGTAAAAGTTTCTGTTTGTGAAAGTTTCTTTGCGTACCAGCTTCTGTGTGTAAAAGCTCCTCTGTGTTAAGGTTTTGCTGTGTAAAAGCTTCTGTGTGCAAAAGCTTCTCTGTGTAAAAGACTTCTCTGTGTCAGAGCCTCTGAGTGTACAAGCTTGTCTGTGTAAAAGTTCCTCTGTGTAAAAGCTCCTCTGTGAAAAAGCTGCTCTGTGTGAAAGGCTTCTCTGTGTAAAAGCCTCTGTGTGTGTGCAAGCTTCTCTGTGTCAAGACTTCTTTATGTAAAGATTTCTCTGTGTAAAAACCAGGCAACCGGTTGACTCGCCGCCCTTGTAAGGGTGATGAATTTGAAATATGATTTTTGAGGCTAAGAGACGAAATGCTGGTATTTGTGGTACTTGTCACAAATGGCTTGCAATATGGACATTCATTTCGGCTGGCAGGCGTGTGACTCAAGTGTCAAAAAAATTGCTTTCTGCCTGCGCGGTGAATCGATTTTGCTCTTCAAGGGTCGAAAAAAAAATTAGAAAATATGATTTTCAATCATCCCAGGCAAACATCCACCCAGCCATTTTTTCCTCTTCTCGAAGCTTCAGTGCCCGAGTGCTTTTGGCAACGCAGCGGCCACAGACTCCAACAAGGCAACGTTATGACGCCATGTCCAACTGTAAGCCCAAGAGTACCTTTTTGGTACACTTGCTGGTTTTCCTTGTGGAGCATGGACATTGGTCTCCATTTTTGAAGCAAAGCACTCATCTGCGCACCCTACATTTCACTCATCTGCGCACCCTAACTCATCTGCGCACCCATGCACCAAATTTGACCCATCTGCGCATCCCATCATCATATCGCACAACATTCCAGCCTAGTATGTAAGGCACACTCATACTGTTTTCTATGTAAGGCTAATCTATCTGCTGTATAAACACGCTGTCCCGTCGCATACTGTTTTCTATGTAAGGCTACTCTATCTGCTGCATAAACACACTGTCCCGTCGCCAGTTCCGGCCCCAAGTATTTTCTCAAGCATGCGTTTGCAAGCATCTCAACAGCGAGGGCCACCGTCGAAGAGTGGCACATAGGCACAAATCTCGTGGATATCAATAGAGATAAAATAAACGCAAATAAACGATGATCATGAAAAACAAAAAGAATAGTAGGTAGCAAGGGGAACCGATTTAAAAACACAGACATTGCAAAACATGGCAACCGCAGCCACCCAAACCGCATCGAAACTACACAGGCCATGAGAAGCATGGAAACCGGCGACGCATTATAGAAACCATGGACACCGCATAGAAATCAAAGAAACCATGTAAACCACACAAAGCCAATAAAAACCATAGAAACCATGGAAACCATGGAAACCGGAGACACATTATAGAAACCATGGAAGCCGCCTCCCCCCCGCAATGCGTACCAAGAAAGAAGCACACAGGCTCAAGTCTCGATGGATTTAAACAAAGATTAAGAAAGAGAAGATGAATCCAAAGAAACGATACCTATGAAAAAATGAAAGAGAGTGGGTAGCAAGGGAAGTCGATTAAACATAAAGCGGGTGGGGGGGTGCAGGGGGGAGGGCTGAAACAAGGGCGCACGCCTCCCCCCCACAATGCGTACCAAGAAAGAAGTACATAGGCACAAGTCGCGATGGATATCAATAAAGACAAAATGAACCCAAATAAACGATGATGTTGTTTATGAAAAAACAAAAGAATAGTAGGTAGCAAGGAGAGCCGGTTAAAAAAAAAGCGGGTGGGGGGGTGCAGGGGGGATGGCTGAAGAGGGGCCCTAGCGTCTACTTCAAGATCAGCTAAGGCGTCTTCCCCAATGACAGCACTCTTTTAC
>Ga0126342_10019769_pt1 | contig 11404 bp, 12 predicted proteins | sample Cyp1metagenome_FD_92528 | JGI IMG/M metagenome (GOLD analysis project Ga0126342, IMG submission 92528) | Coral microbial communities from Lord Howe Island, Old Settlement Bay, Australia - Cyphastrea 1 metagenome | ecosystem: Host-associated > Invertebrates > Cnidaria > Coral ... | reverse complement strand
CTAAATCGACTAGCCAACATCGACACTACGTTTGTAGAGTCCATTAGCTAGTGGGAAAAATCGCGCATCCAGTCTACTCAGCTTGAAGGAGAAGATGGCGCAGCCAGGTCAGTGAGCCAGTGCCGCATGATGACAGCATCATGTAAATAGCAGCTAGATCTTGACTAGGATCCTGGAATCTGGAAATTACTTGACTTAGATGTCTGAACCCTGTCTTGAAATTCAGGATAATGGCCTGGAAAAATCACTAGTGGTGGCAAGAACCTCCATGAATTTAAATCATGGCTGTATGGACCAGTGAAAAAGGGTAGCAGGGCGAGTTATCACAAAACCAATTGGATTTTGAAGAAAGAGTCCTGCGTTTGGTCGTCAGTCTGTTCAAACCCAACTGATGAAGTTTGACAAAACTTTGTAGCGACCGGTGGTCCTTCTCCTGAGAGATTTCATGGAAACCATCAAATATCATAGGCGCTTCCATGAGCAAGCAACAGCCCTGTTCGAAAGGACAAAAGAAACAGTAACTACAGAAACTCCGAAACTACTAAACCAATTTCACCAACCAACATGCTCTCATTGCTCCTTCTCGAACTGTTGTTTCTTCTGTCTGAAGAAAACACAAATGCAAAAAACAATTACAGACTTGTAGAAATGCAGCAGCGTATCTTTTCTGTTGCCATACTCGGAACTTACAGCCATTTAGTGAACCTTTGAACCTCTTCACTTCTGTCTTCAGATCACTGCCTCAAACCCTGATAGCTCTTTGATTGACACCATGAACCCCTCGATTGACACCATGAACCCCTCGCTATCACTCGCTGCATAAACTTTGCATCCTCCAAGACAGTGGAAACTAGTTGAAAACATGATATCTACATCCTCATTCGGCGACCCCAAGAAATGCTGAGTCACATCAGTACCATGGTCACCGGGTCTGGTCGGACCCAATCTTTAATAGTAATTCATATCAAATCTTGTTGACAGCGTGAGCTAGTCGTAGGCTTTCAGACCCTATATGTGATAGGTGCATCATCAGACCATGTTCGGCTATCCTTCAGGATCCTTCAGGTAAAACATGGTAAAGCTACGTGAGTCTCACATCTGGCACTTCACAAGATCTGCAAAGTGCAAGCGCCAAACTCCTGGACCCAAAGTGCCGTGCAACCCACGAGGGCTTGGTCCATGATTAAAAATCGATGCCCACGTCGTTGCAAAGCTGACTCCACGAAGCTAATTGTTTCGACGCAGCTACTAAACACGCTAGTCATAGTCACTAGTCATCAGCAATTGCTCCGAGAATCAGTGTACACTTACAGTTTTCTATGTTTTCTTAGCTGTAGCTGCTTGGGGCACAAATATGTTTTCCTTGTTCCACTATCTTGTCCTCCACATGCCGCAACACACCACTCAAACCACAGAAAACAAAACAAACACCACACTCACCCTAGGCAAAAAGGATTTAGGAAAGTACCCCGCTCAACAATGGCACCTGCCGACCACCCTTCAGTGCGGCCGCTTTTACCGTTGCCTGCGAAAGTGGGCCGTCAACTTCAATTACTGAGACCTGGACCCAGCCTACCCTAAGGCCACAAGGAACGCTGGCGCAAGAAGGTTACCACAAAATTGAGCTCACCACTCCACCCCCGAAATTGTGCATTGCAAAGAGTGCTCCCTGCTTGGTGTTTTGGAACGTGGCATGGACTCCTGGACCATGCATGCCCACATCTTCGAGACCGTGGATTAAGCGCGCGTAAAATTGGGTCACTAATAGCGAAAAAGCTGGAGTCACTAAGAGCGCAAGCATTTATACGCTATTATATAGTAGTTTTTATACGCTAGTAGTACACAGTCTTCAAAAATAATTTAAGGTTATGAAGATTGAAGTGCGTTGCGATAGACCATTGATCCCTTTTGAAGTACAAATGAGTACAAATCCTACCAAAGCACCAGATTTCCGGACATTCATGGACCGTGGGAACACTTGCATCACCACCAATTACAGCGCCAAGTAATGTGTGATACGGATTATATGTGGAATATGCTGGGTTCCTCTTTCAAAAACCTCAGCCGCGAGCCCATCCAGCGTCCAGCATCCATCTCTACCGCTGCAGCTACACTGAAATGACTCTCTTGGAGAGTAGCTCAGGCTGCTGAGCCAACTGCTGGAGAGAAGGGTCCAAGCAAACATCATTTGGTGCTAGAGTTCTAGGTTTTCCCGGAACGGGAGCTGATTTCTTGAACTAACGAAATGTTTTAAAAGTCATGATCTAAGCCTCTTCAGCTCATCTTATTCCACAGCAATTGGCATGGGAAAACCTGCAGTATGCAGACTTTTGTCGCCCTGGTCGCCCTGTGCAACAGGGCTTTGCTGTCCCCATGAAGCACGCGGGTGCCGACCACCAGAAGCAGCGGTCCACGTGTGGCAGCTCTGACGGTTCCTGCACCTGACTCACAGGTGCTGCCATTGTACATTCTACAGTAACTATTGTAAAGCATCAATCGCATGTTCGATTTAGATGCATGTAGATTCTATGCAGGTCGTCGGTCATGGCAATGTTTGCAAATCATCCTGCAAAAAAGTATACATGAGTATACCAAGGTCTCATACGTCAGCTGGACCAAGTGAAGTTTTGGTTGAAAATCAGTTAAGAAGTGGCATTGGCCGCATGGCAGACCCGCATGGCATTGGTTGAGTTGGCCGACCCGGAAAGCTCCCATAAAAAGCACAAAGAATTAACGGCTTCAGGCTCTGCAGCAGCGTCCGAAGAACTGAGAACAGCATCGTTCAGACCAGGTTCGGGTTCTGATGAAGCGCTGGACGTGTGAATGGAAACGGGTTCAGATTCTTGCATGTCCCAGAGAAGAGTCAATTACAATATCAACATATATCAACCGTTAACCATAGATTCCATAGATTTAGGCTAGGGGTGGGATATGGTGGGATACTTGTTTGAGCAGTGTTACAGTAGCCATGATTCCAAGGATGTCGCATCCAAATCCTCAGATCCTGCGCAGAGGCCTGTCATTTAGGAATCTAAAACTCCGCTGGGAAAGCAGATGGGAAAACATATACGAACTGCCCGGCCAAAAGGCCGCAAAAGAATCCAACACCTGCAACGAGCTCATCATTTGGGGATGGCAAACAAAACAAGCATAGCTTGTAGTAGCAGGTGGTTAGCTGACCTTTGTATACCGAGCTGGTAGGCCATTTGTGCCAGTGACTACCGAGTTACATTGCGCCAATTCCTTGTTTGAGAGTGAGAGACTTCCTCTTTGATCATATAAAGATCTTATAAGTGAGCATAAGGTGCCACAAAGATCCTTCATAATTCATAATATTCATACATTGTCCATACATATCCATATATATATATGATTAAATGGAAACATTGGGAACCGAACAGGCTCATCGCCTTCATGGCTAATCTTCAAAATGACGTGCCCATCTTTGCCCTTTTTTCCCGGATCGTTTCAAGACTCGGTGACTTCAAGCCCCCCAAACATGTTTCCATTTTAGTCGAGGCAACAAGCCTGAATGCCGTCACAGAGTTCCACATTCAGTGAGAATTATCAAGAACACTTGCACCCTATCGCTTATTGTAGTATATAAATTATATTAGTAGATGACAGCCTCAATATTTGCACTAAGTATGATTCGATGAAGCGGTGCAGAGTTCTGGAGTTTGGGGAATGTTCATTTTTGCATACATTTCGGATGCTCGATTGTGGTTTTAAAAATAAAACAGGTAGACCCAATCCCAATCTCAGCGGAAATGCTTGTCGGATATTATACCAATAGGACCCACTAAAAGTCATCATACACTCCAACGGTACTCCAACGCAATCCCAGCTGGTTGCAGGAGCCAACTTCCCTCTGTAGGGGAGTGGCGAACTGATTCCTCTCATGTTGCTTGAGAGGAGTAGACGCTGGGCCTGAGAAGCTCCCCGGCCAAGGCCCAGCTCCAGACCGACAAAGCCAGGGAATAGAAATGAGGCAAAGAATTCGAAGAAGGAGCAAAAAAAAGTGGAAACGGCGGAAAAATCTGACACCTTCGCGACAAAGGCGCACTGCAACAGAGTTCAAGACACTTGTGCTGTGAAACTGCAAGTTGGTCGTTTTAGATTTTTTCTTTTAATAGGCATCGTTCTTTAGTAAAGACTTTGGCCCTTTTAGTCTTTTTGCTTCTTGTCCAAATCTGGCCCCAGACCGAAAGCAAACTAATTTGGTACGAATGGCTAGGCGTAAGTGCAAGCGAGGCGAACAAAACTGTTCACAAGAACCTACAATAGCTGAGGGTTGCTTTGCCTGGGTACTGTCACACCGCTCAAAATCACAATCATCACTGTCATAATCTAAGTGATTTTGTCATAGCTGTCATAGCTGATGTCTTGCAATAGTGTCCTAGTGTCCAGAAGCTCTTCTACTGCCGGGAGTAATTACCAAGGAGTTGCATTTCATCTCGCATCACTCGCATTCACACAGTGGTTGGCCCTGCCTTCGTAGTTCCACGATGCCCTCTGTATTCAGGTCCTGGTCGCTGAGCCACAAGTGAATTCTTTGTGGATTCTTTGTTGGGTTCTTTGCACAACTGCAAAGCTGCCAGAGATTCGTCTTGCGATTTGCCTTTTGGGCTTCTTTACTTCAAGCCACGCAGACTCTGGGTTTTTGGGAATTGCTGCTGTTTCCTGCAAATTTGCCTTTTGAAGTTCTTTCTTACTTTGAGACCTCTCCCTCCTTCGCTCGCTCCCTCTCTCTCTCTCTCTTTCTGTCTGTTGGGAGGAAGACGTCGACTCCAACACCTGCCGCACCTGTGACAATTCCCTTTCACCGCTTTCACCTTCCCAGAATCTGAGTGTCAGACGTTATTCTTAACTTTCATTCCTTGCAAGTGAGTGGAAGCCCAGTGATTGACGCCACGGTTTCCTTTGGTCAAATTTTGACTGTGGCAAGGTGGCCAACAAAGGGTTTCCAGCCGTGCTCGATGGAGGATCCCATCGACAAAGATAACAGCAAAACGGTTGGCCGTGGGGAGTCCGCTCCTCACGGTCCATGACATGTCAAGGGTCAACTTTGTTCGAATACATTTTCTCACCTTTGAATAAGTCTGAACCGTTGCTCAACCAACTCATTTGGCACCTTGAACGCTATCCACCAATTGCTTTCCACCTTTCCAGTCTTTGCCCGCCTGACGAGGAAGAACTGGCAACCGGTGGATGGACAATTTAAACCCACATGGATCGCGGATGGCTTGACACCCTGCCCTGTAAAAATCATTGAAATGGGGAAGAGAGTACACAGAGTAGACAAACAGTGCCATTCTTCAATGTGTCCTATCCAATCATTGAGCATGGTTGAAACTTCTTGACCCTGCGAAGCATGCGAAGCTTATGAAGCAAACACGAGCAAACACAAGCAAATATCCCACCCTGTGGGGAGTGGGGATGGCAGTGGGTTTCACAGTGCCATTTCAAGGTCCATAACCTCACCCCTGAGGGGTCGACCTTTTTGATGACCTGCACGATGGGCGACACGTTGAGTTGGTACTGATAGTCACCACCTTGCTGTAGCGTGCCCAAAGAAATTGTAAGAAGTCGCGTAATTGTTGCCGTCCAATCTATCAAGATATCAGTGGAAGGTAGCAATATGAATCAAAATGAGTGACTTATACGTATCAGTTGACTACCTGAATACTTGCCTGTTTTGGAATCCCCTCATGGCAATATCCGTGATGACCATGGCCAAAAAAACCTCCAGATCTCAGCATGCGACTCTTGGCCAAAATAAGAGTTCTCCTTGCAGCCCTGATCGGTCAGCGTCAGATGGGCTAGGCTGAAAGGTAAGGTTCGATTTCCCAGTCCACTTTCGATGAGAGATCAACAAATGAACGTCGATGTCCTACAACGTCTGATACTGGCAAAAAATCAGAATTGATGCTGGAAATTATGGGAAACTAAAAAATCTGAGGAGCAAATGGATCAGGTGAAAATTAAAAACTTCCCGTCACCTACATGCAATCTCTGGAAAGGTGTAGCAGGATTTCCAAACCCCCAACCACTGTATAGCTAGCAGCGCATGCTTCAAGTCAGAGATAACAACAAATCTTGCAAAGGCCAGCCTATAGACATGGTCGATGGCTGCCAAAGCTGCGGACATGTTGTCACCACTCCTTAGGGATATGGCAAATTCCTTGCAAGAATTGCAAAGTTGTCTCCTTGGTTGCTGAGCTATTGTTCATTGCCATGGTAGCAAAGGACATTTCCACAGAAATTCGTCAAAGTTCGAGTTGTTGGCAATGTCGTATCCAGGGAATGAGGCACTCCCCATATTTCTTCAACTAATAAGGGGAAAAGTATCGCAACTTTCAAGCCCGAAGATGCAATTTATTGAGGGTGTGCAGTGTGGACAATACAGTTTCACAATCCTCGCAACGGGAACCAGTGGGAACCAGTGGGAACCTCGCAAATTTCAACCCCATGTCGTAATCCCTCTTTGTGACAAACACAATTTTGCAGATGTTGAGGACACCACTTTCGGAATTTCCAACATGGAGGTGCGATTTGTTTCAATATGTTTTTGTTTTTCACTCTGCGGCATTTTTTCTTACTATTCACTGCATTTTGGAAGTAAAGTATATCATTTGCTGCATCTTGGAGCTAAAATCTCTCATTTGCACTGCTCATCGATTTTTCCATGGTTTTCATTTTTTTCCCGTGTTTTTTGTCGTGTTTGTCCACGTTTTATATTTGTTCCACTGTTGTTAACCATATTTCCATGGTTTTCATCGTGTTTTTCATGGTTTAATCGATTGTTTAATGGTATTTATGGGGTTCTTTCCAAATTTGTTTAAGGTTGGTTGAGGGTTGGATGAGGGTTTATGTAAGGATACAATGTCTGCATATGAATAGTTCTGAATATGTATATATATATATATATAGTTGTGTATGTATCTGTGTACATGTATATATATATATGTGTGTGTGTGTAAATATTTATATGCGTGTGTGTGTGTGGTATATATTTCAAGATATACTTATATGTATATATATATATTGTGTGTATTTATATTTGTATTTGCATTTGTATTCATGGTTATTTATATGTATATTTATATTTGTATTTGTATCTACAAATATATCTATATTTATACATATTTAAATATATATATATGACCCCAAAGCACTGTATTTACAAGTGTACAAATTTGGACTTAAGAAAAAAACGGAGGGGATTGGTTGCGCCCTCCCCCCACAAAGCACGATGACAATACCTGTTTTCACACGCAATCCTGTTTTCACACGTATTGTTGCAGGTTGAATCCGGACTCAAGGTGTATATAATGCACAACATGCACTTTTGTGAACTGATCGAACGTAGGTTGAGGCACAAAACCGTGTTGGGGATAGGTAGATTCATTCGATGTTATCAAAGCGTCCTTGTAAATCTTATTGTTGGATGGTTTTTTCGACAAAAAACTATAGTTGTCGTTTATTGTTCGTACTTGATGGTTTACTCGCTGTCTGCACGATGGTTGCACCATACTGCCAAGAAACCACACAAAAACAAAAAAAACAAGAAACCAAAAACAACAAAGGCCAAAAAAAACTAACAACTAAGGAACCGGGAAAACAAGAGTCGCAAAAATCACAAAAACAAAAAAAAATAAAAACCAGGGAATCAGAGTGGAAAACAAACAGTCCGTTTTAACCAAAAAAAACGCGAAAAAAAAAAAAAAACGTCGGTTTTGGGTTTCTGATTGCGTTTTCTATTGCCAGCAAACCTATTTCAGCTGAACACTTTGATCACACCATTTGAATCTAGGCACCGTGTGCTGGCAAAGTACCGGAAACAACCGTGTACTGGAAACCACACTGGATAACTAGCCCATGTTTGGTTCATGTTTGTGACAAGACATGTCGATATGAGACCATTCACTGCGGCGAGTCTGGGCAGCCCTGGCTGGTCAGTCAAGTCCTCACCCAAGCCCATCTTGGCGGGGTGACAAGTCCTTGTCATGAAAAATTGACCCTCTTTTTTGCAACGGTCATAGCAACCGAACCAGCGCAAAACATGTTTTACATATATATATATATATACATATATATACGTATATATACATGTATATATATGTGTGTATATATATATATATATGTACATATGTATATATATATATATGTAAATATATATATATATGTATGTATATATATATATATATAGTCGCGCGGCCCCTTTTTTTCACTTTGCCTCTTGCACGTTGACTCCTCTGTTTCTGCACAGTTTGTTGCGGGCACATGCTCGTTGGCTTATTGAACCCACCATTCCCATCTGTCCATTCCGGTAAAGAAAATGGTGCGCTGCCTCTGCGATCTTTTCTGCAGTGAAAACTTACATCCCACCAAAAAGCCCAACGCTTCTGACATACACCCCTCCAATGCGGCAAGCTGCACAGGGCCAAGATACCCGCAATGGATGTGGCCAGCCCGAGAAGATTGGAGTGCTCAAAGCCAACAATATTTGAAAGGGGCAAGCCTGTCTGATGCTCACCTGGGCCAAGACCCAATCAAGCCGCAGTGAGAAGTCTGACCGCGGGTTTCAGCGCCAGTTGCATTAATCGTTTGAAGCGTTCCATGGCTCTGTCCCATGGCACTGCACTACAAATACTACCCACAACAAAATCGAATTTACTCCTACGAGCAGACCTGTAGCATTCACTATGTTATGATAGAAATCCACAGGCGGCAAAGGAGAGCGGCATTGTGGATGGCGGCATGGCAGAGCCGAAACTGCGTGCAGAAGCAAAGTCGAAGGAAGATGCAAGCCTAGTGTGGCTTTTTCGCGGCAGCTTTCGGAGTTTGGCTACCGTGAAAATTTCAGCAGTGTCCTCATCTCCTCTTGTATTTCAGCAGAGGGGGTGATCGGATTTGATCGCCAGTGCGGCTGAATCTGGGCAAATAGAAGAGGAAGGAAAACAAAGAAAGCCAAAGAGACACAAAAAAATATTTCGGAAGACCCTTGCTGACGATCGGCCTTTTACAATGGCCTGAACGGCTACGCTAGAATCCAGGAGAAACGCTGTCCTGCCTCCTCCTCTCGCCGCTGATGCTGTGGTGACGCTGAGGGCACTGGAAGTCTCAAAGAAAATGGGAAGAGAAGTGAGAATATCCAAACTCCACCGACCTCCCGACCTGCAGTCCTCGTCACTTCATTCACACAAGCAATCTCCAAACCGTCGCACAGCAAAGAATGTCGCGCAAAAACCAATGCCAAGGCTCATGCCAATCCTGGACACCAAACTGCTGACACCTTGGTGTCTGGCCTTCTATCTTACTACAAGTCTCGCCGTCGCCCTCATGTGGCAAGTCAGGAAACAAATTTCTTTCTCCAATGGGCTGCCATATCAACCGGAAGCTGCGACCCGTACAGCCGAGCCACCTTAGATCTCCGACAAATTTCAAGAAGCGCGATCACAAGCCTGCGGCCAGAAAAATGGGGAGAAGGCTGCGGCTTCGGACCCCAGCCTTCGTTGAGCTCTGGCTGAAGCCTGGGTGACCTGGTAAGTCTTCTGCAAACAGTTGCTCCTGGACCCCCCGGACCCATTGCAGCCTGATCCAAGGCTCTGTCACACAGCTTCCTCCTTGACATTACGCCCTTCCCCCAACCTTTGCTCTCTGGGACTGTCTGCTTATGACATGAGCCAAAATGAGTGAGGGCGCCTTTGAAATCCCCTGAAAGCCACAAAGGCTGAATGCCATCGGCTCCCGTCTTGGGCTTCACAAGAAGTATTGCTAGAAGCATTTGCCGCATATGAAAACTCGTGGCAGAGGTCCCTATCTGCGTGTCTTTGGGGGACTTGGGGCATTGAATTTTTGTTACGCTTCCTTTATATCCTGTTGTAACCTGTAACTTCGCTCATTGGGTGCAATATCACAAACCCAACGAATCCCATGTCTTGAAGAGCTCCAAGACAATCTCCGCCCGGCCCACTGCAAAGAATTCAGCAGCAGGACCAGACTGTCTGCTCAGACTGGAAATCACTTCAATGCTTCCTGCCACGCTCAAGTGTTGGACTGCCAAGCCACTTTGCATAGCCATGGACAAGCAGCAAAGGCCGGGGGGAATCTGTGGATCCCAAGCAATGAATGTACCGTACAACGCCCAAAGTCTGTGAGACTCCTCGCAAGACTTACCTGCACAATAAGACATTCAGTCTGCACCGTGCTGCACATGATTTCGGCGCCATGCTGATCTTAAAAACGCGAAGAGTTGCGAAGAGCTTGCAAAGAGCTGAGTAGAGCTGCGAAAACCTGAGTAGAGCTGAGCAGAGCCGTGACTAGCTTGAGTAGAGTTCCGGCCGTCTGGAGAGGTTTCCACTTGGGGCCGACTTTGGCCGGAACCCCTCCTTGGCACCATGTCTGTTTCTAATCTCCTTCCGCATGTTGACCTGTCTTGATTCAATGTATTGATGATAATGTTGGGATGAAACACTTTGACACTCTGGCTAAACAGATCGCGGGTGGAACCTTTGATGGCTGAAATGGGTAGCTGCCTTGAGGAGCCGCAAGAGCCATGCCAGATGCCACTGGTTGTTGTCGAGGCTGGCCTGTTGCGTGACCATGCATGCAATACAAGTAGTACATGGTCTCGCACGTGGCCCCAGTCTTCCTTTCCCGGCACATCAAAAGCGTGAGGTGGCTTGGAAGCTGGGTATGGTTTCGACTGCGGGGCGACGGGCCTTCAGGTAAAATTAGCCCGGCCCCTGCCCCCATGCGGCTCAGGGCCTAACCATTGGAAACTGCCGCTACTCCTCCTGAAGTTGCTGATTGTTGCAAACTGTGAAGACGGGCTGACGGGCTGCTGCTCTGCTTGCGATGAGATAAAAAGGAATGGCCTTCTCCTCTGCCCCTCAGTTGGCCCTTTCCACTTTCATAGCTGCCAGATGTTCCGTGAGTCGGCAAAATGCAGAAGATTGTATCCATCTGGGCAGCCATTGCTGCCACTGTAACTCTCTCCACCCTTGAATGCGGAGCTTCTTCAGGCGGAGGTTGTTTTTGCAGTGCAGCATCCTCCAGAAAGTTCTCCGGCAATGACAAAAGTATGGCCCCCTGGCGCAATCAGCTGCTGTCCATGTTCTCCTGGTGGCCGCAATAAAAATGCAAATTGCTCTGAATGGAGAGCCTCCGTTGGCCGAGGATGATGGGTCCATCAATCAATTCCATTTGTGCTGAACTCCACACCTGCCTTGCCATCCTGGCGCGCAAAACCACCGCACAGATGCGCGGCCTGATGTTGAGCGGCACCCTTGGTGGCGCGAGCTTTGCCAGCACACAGAAAGGAAGTTAGTAATCAGCCTCCCATGCTCGTTTCTCGCAAAATACGCAATATATGTATGTATGTATGTATGTATGTATG
>Ga0126342_10019768_pt1 | contig 11405 bp, 9 predicted proteins | sample Cyp1metagenome_FD_92528 | JGI IMG/M metagenome (GOLD analysis project Ga0126342, IMG submission 92528) | Coral microbial communities from Lord Howe Island, Old Settlement Bay, Australia - Cyphastrea 1 metagenome | ecosystem: Host-associated > Invertebrates > Cnidaria > Coral ... | reverse complement strand
CAGAACATATTGCAGAAGATATGCCAGGTAGAATGCCAGAAGATATGCCAGATAGAATGCCAGATAAAATGCCAGAAGATATGTCAGATAGAATGCCAGAAGATTTGCCAGTAACAAAACGTATAGATGTCATGGTGGGGATAACTCGAAGTAAAGTATATAATTGTTTTTTTTGGCACGTGTTTTTTTCCTCTTTCCTGGTACCATTTGCCTTGTATTTGCAACAGTTTGGAACTAGAACCTGATGGTATTCGATATTTGCTACATTTGGCAATGTTCGCCTTCCATTTTGCATGGTCTTTGCCACAATTTGGCACTTCAACCTCTCATTTGAATGGTATTTGCTGCATTCTGGTACTTCAAATGTTCTTGAGGGTTCTTGGGGCTTTCATTTAGCGTTTCATTTCAGGTTTCATGTAAGGTTTCATTTAGGGTTTGATTGAAGGTTTCATGTAGGGTTTCATTTAGGGTTTCGTTTCGGGTTTCGTTTCGGGTTTCTTTAGGGTTTCATTTAGGATTTCATTAAGGGTTTTATAAAGAGCTTCATTTAGGGTTTCATTTCGGGTTTCATTTCGGGTTTCATTCAGGGTTTTTACAGTTTCATTTAGGGTTTCATGCACGGGTCTCTTACCAGCATTTCTTTACACGATTTCTAAACGTTCAAGTGGGTTTCTTTAGGGTTTCATTTAGGGTTTCATTTAGTTTAAGGTTCCTTTTAAGGTTTCATTTAGGGTTTCTTTAAGGTTCATGAGGGTTTCATGTAAGGTTCCATTTAGGGTTTCATTTCGGGTTTCATTTAGGGTTTCATTTAGGGGTTTCTTTAAGTTTGGGGTTTCTTTAGGTTTAGGGTTTCATTCAGGGTTTCTTTACGGTTTCATGTAGGGTTTCTCATCAGGGTTTCTTATCAGGATTTCTAAACATTTAAATGGGTTTCTTTAGGGCTCATTTAGGGTTTCTTTAGGGTTTCTTTAGGGTTTCATGCGCGGGTTTCTTATCAGGATTGTTTTACGATTTCTAAACATTCAAGTGGGTTTCTTTCGGGCGTCTTTAGGGTTTCATTTCGGGTTTCATCCAATCTTTCTTTAGGGTTTCTTTAAGGTTTCATTTAGGGTTTCTTTAGGGTGTCAATTTAGGGTTTCGGTTGACGTTTCCTTTAGGGATTTTTCAGGGTTTAGGGTGCCATTTAAAGCTTTTTTACGGTTTCATTCATGGTTTCTTTAGGGTTAATTTATGGTTTCTTTAGGGTTCATTTAGCGTTTCAAGTAGGGTTTCTTATCAAGATTTCTATCAGGATTTCTTTCGGGTTTCTTTGGGTTTCACCTAGGGTCTCTCTAGGGCTTCATTTGGGATACAAACAGGAGAGACTAAAGCAAAAGAAAATGAAAAACAAAGAGGCAGTAAAGACAGGAAGCAGAGAAGCAAAGGAGAGGAAGTAGAGCAGCAAAAACACATGACTGAAGAAAAGAAAAAGTTGAATAGTAGAAGTAGAAAGGCACAGAAGCACAAAAGCAGAAACGCGGAAAAGCAGAGAAGCAGGGAAAGCAGAGAAGCAGAAAAGCAAAGAAGCAGAGAAAGCAAAAAGCAGAAGAGCAGTGAAGCAGGAAAGGCAAAAGGCAGAAAAGCAGAGAAGCAGTAAAGGCAAAAAGCAGAGACGCAGAGAAGCAGAAAAGCAGAGAAGCAATGAAAGCAGAGAAGCAATGAAAGCAGAAAAGCAGAAACGCAGGAAAAGCAAAGAAGCAGAAAAGCAGAAAGGCAGAGAAACAACAGAGAAGCAGGAAAAGCAAAGAAGCAGAAAAAGCAGAAAAGCAGAGAAACAGAGAAGCAGAGAAACAGAAAAGCAGAGAAGCAGAGAAGCAGAAAAGCATAGAACCAGGAACCCAAAATTTCCAACACCTGCCACAACAAAAAAAGAAATAGCCGTCCATATCTTTAATATGTCCGACACTGTTATGCATATATTACATACATATGATATTTAGTACGGTATTACAGTTATTGTTGTTGTGGTCATGACCATCCGTACCATCTTCATTGTCATTAACAATTCTGCTTTTTGGTGTCATGATCACTCCTATTATCATCAAACATAATTATTATTGCTGCTGTTACTGTTATCATCCGCATTGTTATTTGAAGATATTTTGAATTTTTATTTACCATTGTCACTATATTGTCATTGCAGCAACATTATGTATCATTATCGTTTTTTTTTTGGGGGGGGTTCCTCTATATTCCTGAGTTATGCCCTCAGGTGCCTGGGTCGGTCCTGAGGCCAAGGCAAAATGCTATCAGGGTTGGAAGACAAAAGCAACTGTCTTCTTCTTTGCCGGTAGCCTGGTGATAGCGGCAACATGTCCCTGGCCCTTTGCCAAGCACATCCCGGCTTGTGCGCAAAATATGCAAGCCGTGACAAACCTCCTTTCTAAAAAAAAGAAAGCTCCCTCTAAAACCTCCTCCGAGCTTTAAAACACTCTCTGAAATTCTAACCTCCCGGTAGAAGCATCCTGAGGCCTTCCTTGAAGCATGAACTGTGCACTATCGATGCCCCACTGGGACATATGTGTATATGTATAATACACACATATATATATATGTTGATATAACATATAAAAATAAGCCAAGATTGTCTGTGAATGTCTGTGACATGTAAAAACCAATGACACGAACTTCGAAGGGGGAGTCCTAAGTTTGTTGCTTCAGCTGTCCACAGCCGTCCACAGCCGTCCACAGCCGTCCACAGCCGTCCACAGCCGTCCACCCTCCACCCGTATGGCGGTGGACCGAGCCTTGACCACAGGTGGAGGAGCAGGACCCCCAGGCTTCCCACTCAGCCCAGCCACAGTACTGCCTGAACTTCCAAAGTGACGGGCATGGCAGTAGCACACCACTAGCAGATACGAGCACTAGGCAAATATGTTAGATGATGGAATAAAGGAATGAGACAAAACTCACAGTCCTCGTATTCCTGGGACTGTCCGGGCGTTTCTTTGTCAGTCTTTGATCATTCGTGCATTGTCTCCATTCTCTCTATCAGTGCACTCTCTGGTCGCTTAGCACTATGACTCTTTCTCCAAGTCCGTACATGATGTTTCCTCAATCCTGCGTTTCTCCTTCTTTCTCGGGGAACCTGCTGTCTTTGATACCGTTCTGCTTTCATTCGGTTGAGATTGCTTCAGCGAAGATGTTGATGTGAGTTGGTGGTAACTGAAGTATGTTGAAATGTGTTTAGAAATATTGAGCAATGTTGAAAATGTTGAAAGATGTTGAAATGGCGGGACTGAGAAGTCGGCTTTTCATGGCACTTTCGTGGGCATTGTCCAGCCTTGCTTGTAACGAGGATTTCATGATGGCTTGGGGCTTGGAGCATCCCGGAGCTGCAGAATGTCACGAAATGTCATGCGTCAATGCACCTCCTGGGTGTTCGTGAGGTCGCACTCCTTTCCTGTCCGACATCATCTGTGTCTGATGGTGTAGACTCAGAGGGTGGAGACTTCATGGAAATCATTCGAAGATATTCAAAGTATTCGGAACAGCAACTCATTGCCAATGCATCGTTGAAAAGGGCCTCCCGCTTCGGGGTACTGAGCGATACTGCGAAACCTGCGAATCTTGCGGGTTCTGGGCTTTCCAGGACATGGATCACGCCCCTCAGGCATGTCATTCGCCCGAATTCTGCCAAATATCCTAGACGTGTCTTGCATTGATCTGCAATATCATCACTGCCAGGCCTTTTTCTCTGTCCGCTGCACTTGCCACATGCTCCCCACTCCTTGCGAACTGGAACATTCCTGCGTGTTTGATAGACCCAAGCGCTACATCTTATGTGTATGCTGTACCGTGTAGACCACACATATCTTATTGCTTCCATTCTGTGCTTCCGCAGAAATCTTCCTGCCACTCGGCGAAGATGCAGTCTTTCGGCTCTGGGCCGCCGCAACTTTGTCTGGCCTCGGTCTGAGCAGAAAGCAGGAGACACTAAGAAGCTATTTCCCGCTGTGACATGCTATGAGAGCAAAAACCTCGCCACACACTGCTCGGCATGTTGACGACTGTTCACCATTGACATTCTGAAGTTTGCACGCACTCTGAGATCTCCTTTAGAGGACCCTCACCTGGGAAGCCACGGCAGCCTCTGAAAATTGGTGCAAATTGAGGCCCCGGTTTAGGGACAATTCCAGCTACGGTGACAAAAAGGGAAGTCATTGGAAGCGGAACTGCAGTGGTGGGAGCGCCGCTGCTGTTTGGACGTGTGGCTAGCGGTGATTCAACCATGGTGAGGCAACGTCATTTGTCCCGCAAACAAGTTTAACAAGATGCAACAACAACTTCAGAGTTGCGCACAGTGATCCGCAATGCCGCAATGCAGCGTCCAACATTTACTTGAGAGAAACATAGAGAAACCATCTCAGACAGCATGCTGACGTCGGGCCAAAGCTGCAAAGGGGGTGCTGCGAAGCACTCGGCTGGCAACAGACAATCCCAACATCTGTTGTTTGTCTGCTACTGCTACTCTATCACTCATCTACTCGAAACGAGAGAATCCATAGCCACAAAACTGACATAAATTGCCCCAAACATACCTCCACCCCAGTAATGAGGCAGCATTTCTTGCGCCGACTTGATACGGAGGCATCACATAGTTTTACGTCTTATAACAGGACTGTAGAGGAGCTGTGTCACTTCAGAAAGTTGACCTAGCAGCCACCTATGCCGTCCGAAGAGTAGTTACCATTGTGGTTGTTGTTGCTCCTTGTTGATGCAAGTTTCCAGGAACACTTTGTAATACCATGGCCCTAGGACTAAGCCCCACTTAATAGGAAGATATAAAATGATAAAAACTATAAACCAAGGTCACCACATGACATACATGACATAAACCTTCAGCAACCCAAACCCATCAAATCTCAAAGGTACTTGGCCCAATTGGTTGTTGGCTTGACTTGACTTGACTTGCTTGTGTTTGTTGAATGTATGTTTCCAGAGCTAGAAAGACTTGTTGCAAATGAAGTCCATTGTCTTTAAGGGCCTTGACGGAAGGAATCAAGCCCGTGACTGCCAAAGGGGTGGGAAGGGTACAACGGTATATAGTATAACGGTACAACATGGTATAACTGTGAAAATCTTACAGGAAAGTTATGTCAAACCTTGCAAGAGCGCGAGGGGCTCGATCCAGCAGAAGCAAATTTGACTGAAGAAACAATTTTCATTACTTTCGGAAAGTGAAAACAAAGCTGGGATACCCTTGGTGTCCGGCACGCCAATCCACCATTCTCGGCGTGCTGTGTGATGCTACGACTTCGCCTTGGAACAAATTGCGATGCAATTTTGGACTTTTTGGACCAGCATTTTGACATATTTTGACGACGTGGAGCGCTCAACGCTGTGGATTTCCTGAAGAAATCTCAGCCGCTTCTGAAGAGAATGTCACAATGCCAAGGATGGCACGTGTGCTCACCACCGCCGCATGTTACACTGCACTCCTTCCAGGCCTGTTGTGTCTGCTTTGTTAACACCACCCCGAAATGATCTAAAATACAATTCCAACTCGCAAGGATCACGCGTTGTTTGTCAAACTTGCAACTGCATGCAGATAATTTGCAAAGGCAGCAATTATTTGGAAAGGAACAAGAATCTTGCAAGGCTTCAACAATTCTACGACATTTGTGCTCAAAGATTGGCCACCCGAAAAAATACAGCAAAGCATCTCAAGCGAGACTGATGTAGTTTGACAAAGCACCTCCCACTCGCCAAAAATGCAGTCTTTGGCTGGCCCGGGACCACAGCCCTGCCAGGTAAGCCGCCATATATGTCTCTGTGTATCTTTTTTTTATTGTTTTGGCTTGCCTTCTTTGCTTGTTTGCTTGTTTGCTTGTTCGATCGATTGGTCGGATAGTCGTTTGGTCGCCTGGTCGTTTGCTTTGCCCAGGAATGGCTTTGCAAAGTCAAGTGTGCCTCTGGTGCAGCTTCTTGTTCTGATGGATTGCAGGGAGCTGTTTCTCGCAGGCCCTGGAGGAATAAGCATGGAACATCCAAGACTTGAAGGTCAGAATTCAAGTGACATGAACAAGTGCTTCTGATGAAGTCAAAAAACAAACTTCTAAGTTTGGGAATTGAATAAATCCTGTGATTTTGCTCTAAACCATCACTGTAAATTTGACATCTTCCCTCTCGGGCAAGATTGCAAGATTACCTTGCGATTTCGCTACTAATTTGTCACGTTCTCTCTTCCTTCTCTGCACTTTATGTTCTGGTCGTCTTATATAGAACTTTGGAAATTGCGCCCTACAACTTGGAGATCTTTGTAAGTCCCTGACACCCTTGCACCAGGCGCCAGTTCCTCTCCCATAGGTTTTGACCTGGCAAGGAGCTGGTGCTTGAGTACTTGCTAATTGAGTCAGTCTGAGTCAGTTGAATTTAATCTTGAAAAGGCCCAGAGGTGAACTTGAGCTGGATGAACCACTCGGGCACGGTGTCGAAGCCCATCACAAGTCCCAGAACATGCGCTCCATGATTCCCACCTAGGGATCAGGGAGGCTCACATGCCAGGCTCCTTTTCACATGTGCACATGACAAGGCGTTGATTTTGAAGTTCCCATTGAGATTTTGATCTCAGAGGCTGACTCAGAGAGTTCGCAGTCAATGGGCCTCCCACACTCGCCCAGCTGTGACTCGAGTGAATCGACTCAAACAGCAGCTGGTAGGGCTTGATACGCGGCAAAGCGATATCACACAAGTCTCTTAAGTTGTTCAAGCTGAAGTTCAAGTTACTTGCAACAGTTTCCAACAAAATCAGCGCTTGAACCACTTGAAATGGATTTGTGCCTGGAGCAAGGGACTCCAACATGACAGTAGCGGATTTCGGAATTCTTACCAAGTGGCCTCGGCAGTGCATTCTCTAACCCTCGAATACTCCAGGCTGGGATTCGGACCTCCATTACTGCTAACATGCTGTAGCAATTTTGAGTTCTTTTGTAGGGCAAACAAGACTTTTGGGACTTAGATTTCTGGCCATTCTGCGAAAACAACTTGGAAATCGCTGGGGCCAACGCTCGCTGCCACAATGGTTTGCCATGACTTCCACCCTGAGCGTTGCATGGAGGCTCAATGAAAAGACAAACGAAATGCCTTCGAAATGCCATACCAAGGTGAAATCCGTGTCAACCAATCACAACCCTCTCCCCGAACCTCCGCCTTCGAAACGTAACCCCTCCACCTAGGAAAATGCAGCATGCTCATGGGTGAAATCCGGCATCCTGTTGCTCAAACAAACCGTTCATGTTTAACCAATTTTTATTCATGTTTGACATTTTTTGACTCACAAATAGGTTCTGCCATGTTCTGTTCTGTTCGTTTGTAAGAGCTCCGGACCACATGACACAGAACAGCCTGACCATTCACTCCAATCGCCCCACCTCAGAAAGTTGTTTGATTCTGTCAAGCCAGCCAACTTTCAAAAGTGCGCAATTTAAACTTGCAAACGTACAAATTTTGAGGACACCCAAGTCTCTGACTTTCCATCCCGACAGTTTGTCAAACTGCACTTTTGGGTGTTGCAAGGCCTTAGAAAAGCTTAAAAGGATTGAAAAGGTCTGAAATTTAACCCAGTTGACTTCACTTGAATTGTCAATCGAGAAACGCATTTGGCATGGCATATGGCTGCATGGCTTGGCAGGAGTCATGCACTGATTTCACCTTTGTGCCGGGCGCAATCTGTTCCTTGTCGCTCTCCTGGAGCATTTGTTCACGACTTCATCAAACGCTACGCCGTTTGTCCCTGGTGCACGAAACCCTTAGGTGCTGAAACAGAATTCCTCTTGAAGGGTCTGACTTCACACCTTGCAAGTGTTTTCCATGTTTTCCATGCTTCCCATGCTTTCCATTCAACCACCTGGATGTCGCGACTGCTCGAGTGTCCTTGCAAGGCGACCCTCCCCCTGCTGGAGCTTGGGCAACGTGACGCGTCCTCGTCTGCCTCAGGCGGGAGCCGTGCAGGTCATGTCTTCTTCTCTTTTGTCTCTCTTTATCACTCTCCTCTCTCCCCTCTCTCCCCTCTCTCCGCTCTCTCCGCTCTCTCCCCTCTCTCCCTCCCTCTTTAGCTTTCAAATCTGAAGTATCTGAAGTTGCAAAACGTTCCTCTTTGTCACACTTAATACATGTACTTCGTTAAGCTGTTGTTCTGCAAGCTTCCATGATGGGGCTTGTGACACCAATTCGGTGTGGCGGATGCAAGGCAAAAACACTTTCAGATTTTGAAAGGCTTGCTGTCTGATTGACTTGTATTGCTGTTCGCTTCTGCGGCATACTGCAATACCTCCCTCCGAAACTGAACCCTCCCCACCTCCGACCGCTTTGCCATCCTTTACTACTCCTTTACTAGTTACTATTCCCTTCCATCCCTTGTCAGCCATTTCCGTCCATTGCTGGTACTATCCCTTCCTCACGTGATTCTGACTGAGTCATGATATGATGCTGATGATATGTGTACATAACATATATATATATATATACATATGTCTGTGTGAAATGCTGTAAAACCTGTTGATTTCTGAAATTGGCCGTGCCCGTCTCACTTGCCACCCTTGCCACTTTGTAGTTGGAACAATCCCCCATCTTCAATCCGCAAACTGAATGTTTGACTTCAAAACTGCAATGCTTTCGCTTGCCACTTGTCAACCAAAGCAAGTGTTGCACGTGCCACCTTTGAGGCAAATCATTTGTAACGCAACTAGAGCGGTTCAAATAGGCCCATTCCGGTGAAAAATGCCATGCCGTGGGGAACATTCTTGCGGCAAGTCCTCCCGCCGTCCCGTCAAAATAATATATATATATATATATTTACTGATGCAATCTGATGCAGTTCGCAGGGCTTCCTAACTTTTTGACCATTTTTATTGCATATGGCCTCTTGGCTCAAATCCACTACTTGCTTTCACTTTCTGCACATTTCTGTTGCGTTGTGTTCCCTCTGATGAACATAGAAGAAGCTGTGCGAACTCTACTAAAACACGTCTTTTCATTTTTTCTGATGTAGTTGATTCATGACCGGAGAGTCTTGAGTTGGCACAATGATTAGCAGCTACGCACTACTTGATCTACTTGAGCATTTGATCTTGTGAGCATCGGCATGCCCGAGGCATCTGCTGTCCGCCATCACAGCTGCAAGTGCATCCGCTCCATTCACTCCAATCACCTGCAAGTCGCTTGCTTTCAAAAGGGCTTTCAAAAGACTTATATACACCATCTTACACCCCACACGAATGAAGATCCATACGATCCTTGGTGCCATAAACGGCAGCCCACGTGAATGTCACAAAATCTGCGCACCCCAAAGGCAGTCAAGCTTGCCGCAATCCATATCTCCTTCCTTAGATGCACTCACACTGTCCCCCTGTTTTGATATGTTGGTCTCGGGATGTCTCACCCTTGCAGGAACTCAGATCTGAGACTCAGATAGACTGAGACTGAGACACAGTGTTGAGTCATCCCAAGCTCCAGGGTACAGCCTTAAAGAAGGTCCAATCCAGTGTCTAACGGAGTCAAGCGGTTGGATCAACCTGGCCCTGGGGGCGTACCAAGCCCATGGAGGCTTCGCAAGCGAATGATGTGACGACCTGAGTGATGCACTTCGTTGCCGGTATCTTGGTCTGGCACTTCTTGTCCGCTTGCCATGCGGTTTGATGCTGCTTGTTTATTTCCTTCAACTGCGCTTCAAGCCCCCTGGACTTTGGGTGCCATCTCTTTTCTCACAGGCCAAGGTTGTGATATGTTCAGCCTGTTAATCTGTTTTCTTCTGCTACGCTAATGCTTCAATGTATTTGACACGTGCTCTCTCTCTCTCTCTCTCTCTCTCTCTCGCTCTAAGCATGCAGCTCCGACTGTGCTGGCCGGGTCCACAGCTTGAAGAGCATGAACCCCACCTGAGCTGTACTACCCGAACAACTCAACAGCAACCTATGATCCAGTCCAAACACCTGGTCCGCCAGATCTACCTGGTCTACGAGTGCAGCTGGTGCACCACAGTGTCTGACGTAGGTATGTCCCTTTCAATAGGCACTTCATGGCACTTTTATTGTTTCTGAATGGGTTTCTTTCATGAAGGACTGGCAAGTGATCCTCTAGCGACAGTAAATGGTATCTCTTCGTGCTTTACTTCGCAAGGAACTCATAGAAGAGACCGGGAATGATTCTGTCTTGAATACTCTTTGAAATTGGCTTTGCTTTTGCCGAACATAGAACACTGGTACTCCGTAAGATTTTTTGTTCTATCCTAGTCGCAAGTCCTCTTCGTTTTCTCGCAGCTGGTTCGTCACAACGGGCAAAAGCATTGTCAGCTACCAGTATCATCTGTTGCATCCAACCATCGTGGTCACTCCATGTCACGATGTTCGGTTCCAAGTTCCGGGCTCAGTCCACTCTGATACCAAACAATCTTCACCATCACATGACCTTGCTTGAAGCAGAACTTGAGAGAGGACGCTTGCAAAGTTTGAGGTCAACAAAGAACTCCAATGAAAAAAAAATGCGATTGCAAACTGAGCCAGATTCTGAGAATTGCAGCTTCTGGTAACCTGCTGATTTGCAACACGGAATTGAAAACGGATCTGATATGAACTCTGCAATACGGATGATGACAGCTAGCCATTCTATCTCGTTCAAATCTGCTCGTATTCTCATGTCACTCGTCTTCAGCGAATCATGCTTGTCATGCCATACCCTGTGTGAAAGAGTTTCATCAGGTAAAATCATTTCAACCACATCTCAACCATTTTTGTTGAGAATGAGAAAACAAATTATTTTCAACAAAAATGGGCTGCTTGCTTGGTTGGCCTTGAGGTCCTTTGGACATGGTTCTCCACCAGCTTGTGGAAAGTTTTGCACCTCTTCATGCACACCCGTCAGTCAATGCACAAACCTAACCCCAATCAGCTCCTTCACCCCTTCGAAACCCTTTGAGATTTTTGCAATCCTTTTGCAATCCTTTTGGCATTCTTTTGACATCCTTTTGCAATCCTTTGGCAATCATTTTGGCATTTTTTCGCAATCATTTTGCAAATCCTTTTGACATCCTTTCTCAATCCTTTTGCAATCCTTTCGCAATCCTTTTGGCAATCCTTGTGACATCCTTTTGACATCCTTTTGCAATCCTTTTGCAATCCTTGTGATATCCTTCCGCAATCCTTTTGACATCTTTGCAATCTTTTTGCAATCCTTTTGACATCCTGTTGCAATCCTTTTGACATCCTTTTGACATCCTTTTGCAATCCTTTTGCAATCCTTTTGACATCCTTTTGCAATCCTTTTGACATCCTTTTGCAATCCTTTTGACATCCTTTTGACATCCTTTTGACATCCTTTCGCAATCCTTTTGCAATCCTGTTGCCATCCTTTTGCAATTCTTTTGGCAT
>Ga0126342_10019767_pt1 | contig 11405 bp, 14 predicted proteins | sample Cyp1metagenome_FD_92528 | JGI IMG/M metagenome (GOLD analysis project Ga0126342, IMG submission 92528) | Coral microbial communities from Lord Howe Island, Old Settlement Bay, Australia - Cyphastrea 1 metagenome | ecosystem: Host-associated > Invertebrates > Cnidaria > Coral ... | reverse complement strand
TCTATCTATCCTGTCTATCCTATCTATCCTATCTATCCTATCTATCCTATCTCTCCTATCTCTCCTATCTATCCTATCTATCCTATCTATCCTATCTATCCTATCTATCCTATCTATCCTATCCATCCTATCTATCCTATCTATCCTATCCTATCTATCCTATCCTATCTATCCTATCTATCTTATGTTATCTATCTACCTACCTACCTACCTACCTACCTACCTATCTATCTATCTATCTATCTATCTAATCCATCTATCTTATCCATTTATCTTATCCATTTATCTGATCGATCTATCTAATCAATCTATCTAATCCATCTATCTAATTCATCTATCTAATCCTGTATAATCCTATCTAATCCTATCCAATCCTATCTAATCTCCTATCTAATCTCCTTTCTAATCTCCTATCTAATCCTACCTAATCCTATCTATCTATCTGTCTGTCTGTCTATCTATCTATCTATCTATCTATATCTATCTATCTATCTATCTATCTATCTGTCTGTCTGTCTATCTATCTATCTATCTATCGAATCTATGGATCTATTTGTCTAAATATATATATATATGTATGTATGTATGTATGTATCTATTTATATATATATATATTTATTGATACTATAAAGCCTAGCGAAACTAGTGAACCAAACCAACCAAACCAGCTTAGCTGGGCACCCTCTCACCCTTTCTGCATCTTCTTGGGGGGTCACCATCCCAAAGTCATCACCATTTTTATATCGGTGATTTCATCTCTTTACTTGACGTGATGTGGTCACGATTCTGGTTTAGAAGAGGAATAAGAAGAATTGGAAGATGACGATTCTTTGGATGACTTGTGAAAGGAAGGCGGAAACCTCATCAAGCGTGGAGCATGTGGAGCATGTGGAGCACTTTGTCATGGAAGATAGTCAGATATTGACCTTGGAAAAGCTTTGGATGGGCTATGGGCCACAATTTGACCTGAGGGCCTACGCGTTTCCTACGCGAGGGCCTACGCGGAGCCTACGCGAAAGTCCGAACCGAACATGGATTTCTGAAAACTTGGCACTGTAATTTTCTAAAAATTGCGTTTGTTTCTTTAATCTCCCTTTCTTCCAGCTATATGAATCATACAATCCAGTTTGCATGCAAAATCATTCTCACCCACCAAGAAAAAACAAGAGTCCGAGGTCAGAAACAAACTATCTAGAACACCTAAACAAGCGCCTACGCGAGACTTGAGACTGCCTACGCAGCCTCTCCTACGTTATCCTGCGCCATATGCCTACGCAGGACCTACGCACCAAGCAGAACAGCCTACGCATGAATGATGTTAGTTCCTCCTCAATCTAAATTCCATCATCTGGGAAAAAAACATGGCTCAAATGGTGGGTGTGCGGCATTGGGTTTTCCACCTTATATTTCAGTATATATCCATATATATATATATCCATGTATATATAATAATATAATAATGTATACGTTTACGAGCAGGTTCCCCTTACCAACCATGATTCACAATGAGGTCGTTGTGAGATGGCTAGTGTTCACCCTCTTAGTTTGCTCCATGGATTGTATGAGCGGAACCCTAAGGCGGTCTTGTGGGAAAATAACTAATCCCCTCCCCCAAGAGAAACACTCCACTTAAAACTCTTCGATCTATCAAATTGGGGTCTGATTTAAGCTGGTTTTATCACGCACCTTTATCATCAACATCATCATCACCATCATCGTCATCACCATCATCATCACATGACTTAGCTTAGCCCACCGTTGTTTGTAGCATAGGAAAAATTGGTTGATCCGACCCTCCGCGCGCATACTATGCATACATGTAGATCATGTAGATCTATAATCACACACGATATAAGAGATATATATATATATATACTATATATATATATATATATACTATATATACATTGATAATTATTGATATATGATGATGTATGCCCGCATATCACATAATATGTACATCTTTCAGTAGGGATTACAGGGATTACCATGGATGTTTTCATCCCTCGGAGGCTGACGGGCCCAACCTGCATTTGCAGCTGCCATGGCTGCATTCCATCCTGGGGCCCCGAGAGGCCTATGATTGCGGTGTCACTGTCCATGCCAAATGGCAACAACATCACTGTTTGGTGGTAAAGCTAACCCCCAAAAAAAAACTTGATGCTGAAAAAAATGATTAAAAGCTAATTACGAAACCCCCATTTCGATATTGGTGATAATTTATGGCATTGGGCCATTGGGCCATTCCGCGTTGCAAGACAGGCCATGGCCATCGTCACGTCCTCCAGCCACCCCGCACCCTAAACCCAAATCCTGAACCTCCTGTAATCATAATGCTTTGTACAAGTACTATCAAGTACTGGCCGTCCAACATCTTCCAACCCCATGGAATTGCATGGAATTGCCATAAAAAACAGCATCTACTGAACAAATTCATGGAAAAAAACTGCACCAAATCTGGCAAACCCAACCCCATCCAACCCCCAACCGCCCCGTCTCTGCCAAGCAGCCCATGACATCCGGCCGCTGCTTCTGCTGCAACAGCTCCCCGAAGAGGTCCAGTGCCTTCGACCAATGCAGTGCCGCGCTGCAGGCTTTGAGGACATTGGTGTAACCTGGCAGCCGCCCCAGCTGTTGGGAATGAAAAGAATGAGGCACTCAAAGAAATTACAACAAAATTGAAAAGGTGGAAGTTGCCACTAGTTCAGTAAGATCTTACTTTTTTTGGAGGCTATTTCGAGAAATCACCAGCGATGGGCAACCCTGCAGTGGCCCAGGAGCTGATGATGTTGGCATCCAAAAGAGCAGCATCCATATCGCGGAGGAGTTGCCTGAGTTTCCATTCATAGTACCCTCTGGTGAACTAACATAGCAATGGAAAATCACCATTCTTAATGGGAAAATCCACTATAAATAGCCATTTTCCATTGCTATGTTAGTTCACCAGAGGGTAAACCACCAGTCTAAATCTAAGGATTCTAAGGTTGTCTAGCTCCCAGTAGAGGCTCCCAGTATCCCTGTCACCCTGCAATGATTTGTGGCTAAGAATCGACGCTCGTATCCACATTTGTTCACTTAGAAAACTATGTTTGTCGGTTGCCCTCCCATGGTATTTGATGGGGCTCCAAACCTCATTACCCCACTGTTAACTAACACCCAATATCACCACCCCTCTAAAGCATCCAAAAACTCAAAACATTAGGCACAAACTAGGGAAACAAATTGGCCATTTGTCAAATACAGCATCTGTTTCAAAAATACGAATATCAAATAATCACAACTTCATGGTACCGTACTGTAATATTGAAGAAACAACTTAAGTATTTCGACAGTGTTCGGCAAGTCGCAGGCTCACCTGCCATTGGGTTTCAAGGCTGGCAGCGCTGATGCAAGCATTGAAACCTTGGAAAACGGCCGCAAATCTGAGGAAATCATGAGAAAACCCCAGGAAAATCCAATGCAAGATGCAAGAAATCAAAGTAGATTGTTCCAAATGATCTGATTTATCTGTTACCCTCTGATAAACTAACATAACTATGGAAAATCACCATTTTTAATGGGAAAATCCACTATTTCTATGGTCATTTTCAATAGCTATTTTGACATAACCAGAGGGTAATCACCCTGATTCATCCGGTCATTGAGATGAGCGGCTGATCGAGTTGGGAAGCGCCTGGCGGACACGTTTTGTCCTAGCTTAAAAGGTTGAAAGCCCAAATTAATATAATATAAACAACATATATACATATACATATACATATGCATATACATATACATATGCATATGCATATACCTATACCTCTACCTCTACCTATACCTATACCTATACCCATACATATACATAGAGTGTACATATACATAGACTTATACCGTACCTATACCTATACATACATATATACATATATATCATTCTATGATATTCTATGCATAAATGTGACTAGAAGTCTAATAATATGCATCATTTCATAGGCAGCATATCTGCAAAAATGTCTGGCGCATCAATCGGTGCCACATACCATATTGGATCATCCATGGGAGGTTCAGGGTGGACAACGATTGCCCCTGGGTCGACCCAGAACATCGGTCACCCGCCTCCCGACATAAGGCGTCCTAGACAGTGACGTGCGGAGCCCATGAGCAACATTTAATAGATATGACGCGGCAGTTTCATGAACTTTTTTGGACTCAACAACAAAATAGAATCACTTGTATATATAATTCTGATATTACACTTATGATAGATAGATATACAGTATATATATAGATGTGTGTAATTTCAACTTATATAGCATCACTTCACATTTTTTAGGAGGGAATCCCATGGTCCTTGGAATATTGCTGTCTCAAGCACTCTCTAAAAATGTGTAAAATTGTCAGTCAACAATTAAGACAGACTTGGAATCACAGATTTCTAAATCCACAACCATTTCAGACCAGGAAACGCGCAGCTTGGGTCACTCTAGTGTTGAGCCGCCAGCTTTTTTAGAGTACCAAACTGCATGTGTCTCACAGGTTCGCTAAAGCTATGAATATATGCGTTCCCAAAGAGATGGAAATGATTTCCAAGATTCTGCATCCTATACACTAGAGACAACTGTTTTCTTTGCATAATTTCCAGGTGTCCAACTCTTCATTCTACTGCAGGGTCCTCTGAAATCGCTAGAAAATTGCTAGCATCTGCTAGACTTGATCAGCAACAACGGAAGAGATGCTCCCAACCGCTCCAGGATGCGGTACGGCTCATCCCCGACCAACATCACCAACATCAACCAACCACAGTAGACCATCTTCAGTGGCCATGCTTTGGGGTGCAGTTCCAGTTCTAAGTTCTTCACAAAACTTATCTGGGCCCAATATTCCAACTTGTTGGGCTTATTATTTAACATGTTTCACACCAACATTAACCATTCATAATATTATATTCATATCCCCATAATAGATATCTAACATAATATATGTTAAGATAATATTATGGACATATATCTGGGTAAATTATAATATTTCACTAACCTGAATAGTTCGGCCATTTGGGGATGATTTCCCTTATGAAAACCATGATTTCCAGGGTTCGGGAGAACAGGGTTCGGTATGGTTCGGTCGTTGTAATTTACCCAGATATTTCATGATATTTCACAGCAACATTCCATTCAGAAATCCCTTAAGAAATTCACCATGAAATCCCGTTTGAAACCAGCCAGAAATCCCAGGCCCCATGAAACGTTGCCGCGAGCCACAAAGAGCGCCAAGGACTTCTGCCAGTGGCCACGGCAGGCGTTCATCGTGGTGCTGTAGCTGATCACATTGGCCTTCAACTGCCTTGGCCATGGGAAATGCCGCAAGTCTATGGGTTCCTGGTTTCGGTGACCGAAACAGATGGGAAAATCATGGGGAAATCTTGGGAAAATCAGGTTGAAACGGCTGAATCCCAAAGATGCCAAGTTGTTTTCTGTATGACTGTTCCATAAAGAAACAATTTTGAGTTGCCAACGATGTTTTGATATGTTGCGGGCTCAAATGACATGTTTCCCAGCAGCATCTTTTGCTAGATTCAGGGCAGTTGACCACTGTTTATTCCAAGATCTAATCACCATAAACCTTATACTTGATCTAGCCATCCTACTTAAACGTATTTCACCTAGTCCCGTTTTAAATGTCTCTAGATTCTAGATGTTGATACTATGTCATAAACATCATGAATATCCTGTAGTTCAGCTAGTTGACCTGGCATTTTCCCGTCTCCAGATGTTTCTCCCTGGTTTGGTCCTACCTCATTGGCATCTCTTCCAAGAGCTGCATGGCCAAAAACCACTGCAGGCCCTTTCCGCAGCTGTTGATGCAGGCGTTGTAGGTTACCTACAACGCGAACCGTTCACCGGGAAGATTTCAAGGGACTAGCCGTTCCCCCGAAGTATCAAACATATCACAAAATGGAAGGTTTGTTTCCTGAATAGGGGTACCCCAAATCATCCAAAATTAGACCATTTTATATAATCCATTTTAGTATTTGAAACCCATGGCTTTGGGGTACCCCCATTTTAGGAAACCTCCAAAATGAGAGAGTTCAACGTGAAACATAGCGGCTTAACATGAGTTGTAATCCCTATGGTGTTTCATGAAGATCTAAGCCATTGAACTGATGAGAAATCATGGCCGTGGTCTAGGAATTGATTTTCAGTAGTAGTCCCAGAATAGATAAATCATCGAACAACATGACAGTAAATGATGCGTTTTTTCAGGTGCCCTCCAACGATAAACAAACATACCCATGGAAAATGGCCATGTGTTAAATGTTTTCATAGGTTAAGCATCTACAAATGGCTCATTTTCCATGGCTGTGTTTAATTTTTCGGCATTTGGATGGCAATATAAATCACAAATACTGACCAAAAACATCTTAGCTGGTAATCGTGGATAATCATTCCACCGAAGAGATTGATCTTGAACTGGGCTGTAGTAGATATATACCATTATATGTATACCGATTCATAGCAAAAGCTCTTAAATTGTGTCAAACTACCCCTGCAGTAGGTTGACCCAGTTCAAATGCAGGCCATCATGGGACCTCGAATCCCATGTGCCATGGTCAAGTTACATGGTCAAGTTACATGGCCTATCAGCTATGGTCATCCATCACATGCAATGGGAATCCAAACACAAATCATTTTCCTGGTGTTTCCCCGTGGGTTTTGTTCACATCTTTTTATATAAGTTTACCCCATGGTAATTTCCCAATGAAAACCCGTTCATGGCTATAACATATACTGTATATTACTGTATACATATATAACTCTATATATGTAACATTCGCAACCCCCAAAAGAATAGAAATTTCATATATATATATAACATTAGGTTTTCCAATCATATATATATAATGTAACATTGTTACCTTATTTTCCAGCATGCTACCCCTATGGCGGTTTACCATGGTCTACCTATCATTTCCAGGCCAACAACGGTTCGATTTCTTGCCACCCAAGGCGCCACGTTGGGCCAAAACTTCGCCCAAGGCATGGCCTGCAGTAACGCCACGGCCTCCGTCCACCTGCCAGGCATTTGTGGATTTTCACCGGTGTTTTCTGGAAGTTTCAAATATGGTTTTATGGTGATTAATGGTGATGAATGGTGATGAATGGTGATTTTCTGGAAGTTTCCAATGTTTTATGGATTTTTACGGTGATTAATAGTGCTTAATAGTGATTAATGGTGATTAATGGCAATGGTGGCTAATAGTGGTTAATAGTGATTAATACAGACCTGATTAATGTGGTTGAAACAATGTCGTAAACTATCCATTTGGGAATGGTAACCATACCACCAATAAAAATGGTGATGACTGGGGGATGGTTTATTATTGTTTTACCACATTATGGTTTAACTTGCGGTGTGTGGTTTAACCCTCCTGAGATGGATCGGTATGGGGATCGGAATTTCAGTGTCAATGGAATTTCAATGTCGATGGATTGGCTTAAGCAAAAATCGATTAGAACCCCGTAGTTTTTACCATCGAATGTAGAGTTTCCATGAGTTTCCTGCATCCGTGAAAACCAAGTCGAGGACAACATGGTCCAATGGAATTGCTGCACGTTTTCTATCGGACGGATCTCAGTTTTCGTAAACATATCAAGGTTTTCCACAGATCCCCATGTTGATCTGTTTCTGGCATACGAAGCAGAAATCATTATCTTTAGGCCGGCTTTTTGATGCTGCTCAACCATGTCATGGATATGTCTCATAAATTCACAACAAAAATGGACTGACATCCAACCTGAATGCGAGGTTGGTCAAAAAAAATGGGATGCACCGTTCCGCAGGACATGTTTCCCACTATTTCCCACTCCTAAACTGGAAAACCTGGTGCATTTTGGGCCCGCATGCTGCTCTGAACGGTAACATGTGTGTACATACATATATATATACATATATATATACATATATATATATGTGCAGTATATATACATATGAAATCGTCAAGAACAATGTTTACTGTTGCCAAGTGATAATCTAAAGTGATTCATTCTGACAACAGTTACCGTTCGGAAATCAGTGAGTCGACCCCAATCCCCCAAGGGGCTCCGCTGTCAACACGGCGTGCTGGAAAATCGCTCGTTTCGTTCGATGATTTCCAGCTAGCCAGGTTTGCTGAAGGGTAGTTGATACAACTAAGGAATACAAATAATATGTGTACATCAATATAATATATATATATACAACATTAGTATATATTAAAGTTATATAACCAACTAAGAAAATATACTGTGGTAAACCCCAAAAAATAAACCATGATGGTCCATCCCATTCACCAACCATTGGCTCATCCCGGAATCCAATTGCTACAAGATGCTACAAGTATACCATGCCATACAGCAAAAAACACGTTCACAAACTAATATCCATACCCACCGGCGAACTAACATAGCGAACTGGATTTTACCCACCATTTTTCATAGAGAATCACCATATTTTTAATGGGTATATACGGATATATACGGTATAAGTATGGAAAATCACCATGTTTCATGGCTGAATCAACGACCTTTCGCCATGGCGAAGTTTCGCTACGCCGCGCTAAAGCTACGCTACTCGCCTGCTGTTCTTGGCGCAGTTGGCCATCGCCACCCCGAAGTCCTGACCGTCGCGGACGTTTCAAAAATGATGATCCTTTTAGAGGGTTTACCATCTGAGTATTTAACATAGCCATGGAAAATCCCTTATAAATGGAGGTTTGAATGGGAAAATCATCTATAAATGGGCCATTTTGCCATGGCTATGTTAAATAACCAGAGGGTTTAAATAGGGTAACTACGTTTACCATCTGGTTTTGACTAACAGTTTGCCATGGAAAATCACCATTTTATAGTTCGGTAAACCATCTATTTCTATGGGCCATCTATACCATGGCTATGTGAGTCATAACCAGAGGGTAAATTTTTAAATATACTCAACCGATATATGTCATACCACCGGATAATAATGGGATAACCCATTGGACATAGGATCCATAGGGATCTGGGATCCGAATCTATCCATCACTCTCGTCCCAGATGGGAACCCTGTGAAACCCGTCCCGGTCCTGCGGTTCCCACGGTTCCCACTTCTTCTCGCCAGCCTCAGAAGTGGCGCATGGATGGTTGGAACCTCAAAAAACTACAGAAACTCTATGATCTGTATGGGTTTATCATGTGTTAGCATTTTATCCCTTCGGGTGGCTTGAATAATCACATTGAATTTGAAGCCATCCAGATACCTCCAGGTCGCAGAAATATGAAAAATTATCGTTTTAGTTGAAAAAGAACTTAAAATTCACACTGTTAATAGCAGATCTCCCAGACAAATGCAGAGGAAAATCAGCACCTTTAACGGCGAATAATTTTATATAGGTCTCATACGGCTATGAGTAAAACCCTGGCACCCCAGGTACCCTGTAATAGCTGGTTAATAGATGTCTAGTATGTTGCATCGGATTTTACATGGACTTTACATGACGTTTTTCACTGACATCCATCATTTTTTACGGCACTTGTTTGTAAAAAACATCCCACAGCCGCCTGAATCATCGTCAGCATCTGTTCCACTGTGCGCTTGGGTGGTGCTGGAGGCCGCCTCCATAGCGGTGTTGACTTCAATAAGTGGCTGCAGCAAGGTGCAGAAGAAAAACAAAACAAACAGAAGAATCAGAAGAATCTGATGCACCTTGCTGCAGAAGAATCTGACTGTATGGCTAATTGGAATGGGATTCTGCCAAAAATTGGTTGCCATGTGGCGCAGGTAGCTGCCCCCACCTCGCCAGCGCGGCTCCCCGCAGCATCCGCATTGGAAAAGGACAAGCCGGCCATGTCAAGACGCGCCGACATCGACACCGTAGATCCCAGCGGAATCTGAAAACACCAGTGGAGGAACGGCTGGAAGTCCTGGAATTTGCAAGAGGCATCTGTAACCCTGAGCATTTACAGATATTTATATATATAATGTAACATCTATATATATATATATCAATGTGTGTATAGTATAGTGCAGCAAAGTGCCGGCCGCAGCGAGAGCTCTCTCTCTCTCATGACAGCGAATATGGCATGGAGATCTAGTTGGATGCGCCGTTATGCAAGGAATTCCTGCACTAGAAATAGTTGAGTTTCTATGTACATTGGGGGAGGTTGTCTTGTATCTCTACGGTTGCAAGGCAAGAACAAAAGAACAAACTTACTATCTATGTATTACCTGTGCTACCCATGTATTACCTAATTACCTATGTACTATCTATGTATTACCTATGTGTCGAATTTTGGTTCAAACATGTCTTCTGCTAGCAGAACTCTAAAATTTGTCACTGTGAAGCGTCCATCGGCACGCTTGGATTCACAGCCCTTGAACCATTGAACATGCATTTCCAAAAATGCCCCTAACATCCAAATCACCACAATAATATCCAGCATTCTCATCACGTCTCTTGGGCCTCAAAGTGGATATTTAAGATGCCCTCCCCCTTTAAATGTTCCCCGTTTTGCCCCGGTGAGTATTGGACCTGTTCATCTTCAAAGGGTAAGATGTGTTAAGCCTTATCGGTTTCAACCCCTCTGAGAAATATGAGTCAGATTGGATCATCATCCCAACTATTGGGGAAAATAAAAAATGTTCCAAACCACCAACCAGTCATGTTTGCTGGCGAATTTTGAGTCCTTCCCGAGGTCTCTCCCAGTCGTCGCCCTCTTTTTAAGCTCCTTACAGCGACCCGCATCGAACCGGTCCCGGGAGACCGGTCTAAGCTCAATCGAAGTGCACGTCGTTGGCTGCCACCATGGCCGCGAAGCTAAAGTTCTCCAGATCCTGGCCGCACGTCGCGGATACAGTGGAAATGGTTTGGAAAAAAAAACATCCGTGGGCCCCTGGAGATTCATGGAATGGATAGATCAAAAATGTTATGGCTATATAGTCTATATAATAAATGTGTATATATACCGTATATATATATATGTGTGTGTACAAAGATAGATAGATAGATAGATAGATCGATAGATCGATAGATCGATAGATCGATACATCGATAGATCGATAGATCGATAGATCGATAGATCGATAGATCGATAGATCGATAGATCGATAGATCGATAGATCGATAGATCGATACATCGATACATCGATAGATCGATAGATCGATAGATCGATAGATCGATAGATCGATACATCGATAGATCGATAGATCGATAGATCGATACATCGATAGATCGATAGATCGATACATCGATAGATCGATAGATCGATAGATCGATAGATCGATAGATCGATAGGTAGGTAGGTATGTAGGTAGGTAGGTATGTAGGTAGGTAGGTATGTAGGTATGTAGGTATGTAGGTATGTAGGTATGTAGGTATGTAGGTATGTAGGTATGTAGGTATGTAGGTATGTAGGTA
>Ga0126342_10019766_pt1 | contig 11406 bp, 8 predicted proteins | sample Cyp1metagenome_FD_92528 | JGI IMG/M metagenome (GOLD analysis project Ga0126342, IMG submission 92528) | Coral microbial communities from Lord Howe Island, Old Settlement Bay, Australia - Cyphastrea 1 metagenome | ecosystem: Host-associated > Invertebrates > Cnidaria > Coral ... | reverse complement strand
TTGGAGAATTGTCCAAACAAAACTACATTGGAAGAACACCAGCTGCTGCGCTGCCCGCAGCACTCAAGGGCTCTGACGAGTGGGCATCCTGGGTTTTTTCCCTCTCAGAAGCCTGGCAAGAGCCCATGCCAGACCACCGCACCCGACCTGGTCAACAGCAATCATGCAGATCTTTCGTTGTTACCATCCGCAACTCGCATAGGGCCACTCTCCCCTAGAGTAAGCCAGTAGCAGAATCACAACGTCCCATCAGCGCACCGATCCATGTTGGCAGGCTTTGCTGCACGAAGGCGCTCCAGACTGAACAGCAGGAAGCACCACTGGACAGCGCTAGTAGAGCTCACTGCAGTGCAGCCTGGTCCATGGCTCTACGGGGGATCTACCGCCCCTCCCGGAGAACACGCAGAAACAAAACAGAAAGAGAAGGGTCCTCCCCAGACAGCCAACGAAAAAGCCACATGAATCAAAAAGCCTAACGCCACAAAAAGACCAAAAAGAGGTAAAACGGAGAGGGGGGGAGGGAGACAGAAGATCCTATCAAGGGCAGAGTGACCATTCGGCCCCTCAAAGGTGGGCAAGTTTGGTTGAATGTCCGTGACCCTTGCATGTATTAAAAGGTCATTCCAGAGGTCCGAGAAAGCACGATCAGCTTGATTGAAATCCCCACTGATATATAATGGATAATCATTTTTCTGCTGTTTCAGCCAGGTAACGAGCTCACGTAGCTCAGTTCCCTTGCTGCTCGGATGCAAGTAGGTCGAAATTGGTCCTATTGTGGAGTATCGATCCTGCATTACGGCGAGAACTGCTCGTCCTGGGATAATTTCCTCCGTCCTGTCCAAGCGCCAGCCAGGAGGGATGAGGACTGCTGCACCTCCAGAAATCCCTCCCTGTCTGTTGGAATGCCTGCAGTATGTGCAATCTGCAGTCCAGGGATAGAGTGATACAGTGTTTCCGGAGTCTCCTTACGCCATCGAGTTTCCTGTAGGGAGACAGGCCCCGTGCGCAATAGGCGCTTGGTCAGCCTCAACTTAGGGTCGTTACTCGCTTGAGACGGGGTCCATCCTGAGACATTCCAGACATGCAGCCTTTTGAGTTGGAAGGGGCAAGTTTTGCCGAATCGTGTATCTGTACTGCAGTATGCTCCGACCAATTGCCTCCATGACAGGTGTATCAATGGTTCTCATGTCCAAAGCGAGAAACTGATGGCAGTCTTCAAGATCTTGCTGGAATAATCTCCCTATTTGCTCGAGAGCAAGGTTCCACCACGGCACGTCCACTTGCAGTATTCTCGGTAATATAGATAGGTCTCGAATTTTGCTAAGGTAGGGTGGACACGACGATTCGTGTTCCTGCACGTAGGCCAGCTTGATACATCGTGTGAGCGTCTTTTTCAGGGTACGGCGGAGAGGAGCAGGTGAAGCTCGAAGCAGCATCATGATCCTGTCGAGACAGTTCTAATTTCACTCAGGAGGAGCTTCTCCTAACGATACAAGCACCCTACTCCACTCCTCAGTACCCGGAAATATAAGATACTCGCTGACTTCATCAACGGCAGTAGCCTGTAGCAAGCGCTTTCCAATTTGTCTCGGCGCCTGATCTGTTGTGCATACCAAGCTGGAGACCATATGAATGGCACTGACATACGACAGGGCGAAACTACACCCGAGTTCAAAAGAAGCTGCACTTGTTCATTGTCCACAACGTGAACAATAACCCAGTTCGGGGTGAGGGTTTGCACGATTCTAGTGATCATCCCTATAATGCTTAGCCCTCCAGTCCCTCAAGGCCTCCAAGCGGATGAAGTAGTGTGTCCGTGGTGCTAGGTGTATGCACAAAGGAGGGTCGTGCGCCCACTGTGCTCAGAAAACACATCGCATATATTGGGCTCCGGATGGCTGCAAATTCACTTAAATGAATAAATTGTTTGGCTTCATCAATCCGGATTGTTATTGGGTAGTTAGTCATGACATTGTGCGTAAGCTGTACCACATCTGCTGGGAATCTAGGAACAGTGCTGTTAGATAGGAAATCAGTGTCTTGCAGGTAGTCATAAGCGGCAGTGCCAAATTGGAAGGGCTGGTCAGTTTCATGTGCCATGAGCAGGAAGAGAAGACTAGGTTTCTGCGGCCCCACATAGATAAGGGGGGGTTGCACAGTGTTTGGGGCCCAAATAATGAAACCAAAGGCAAATTGGTGAGTTGGTCCAAGTGTGGCCACCTGTAAGATTGTAAGCAGCTGCTCAATGGCTGTTAACTTGTCACTGCTCGTATATTCCCGCAATAAGTCTATGTATTTCCGCTTGACGTCCTGTTCTGTGACTCGGAATCCGATGCCACTCCCAACTGCCGACCTGAGTAGACGCGATGACAGTACCACATTTTCAAACGTAAGGGAAGACTTTCGGAGCCAAACCATATGCACCTGCTCAAGTGCGTGGGATAGGCAAGCATCGCAGAAAGGTACGCTCGTTGCTCTCGACGTTGCTTGATTATCTATAGTTTTCACTGATTGAAGAAACGAAAACACTGTAGGTTGGTTAACGGTCGGTGGGGTTGCAGCTTCAGGCGGATCACCTATCTGATAGTATCGCCATTTCGCTTCAAAGTTAACTTGGTCAGATTTTAGTTGAACTCCACGCTTGGCTCCTTGTTCTAGCACTGAGCGGAGTAGGTCTTGATATTTGGCATAGACATCATGGATAGGAGGAGCCTCGATATGACACGGCTGCCCATCGTTGCTTCCACGTACCCACGACTGCAATTGTAGGTCAGTACCTAATGCTGCATCAATAAGAGCAGGATGGAAATTGTTTCCACAAAAATCCCTGACCACTTTGTCCGTGAGGAGTGCTGGGCCATGCCTATCGACTGTTAATATGTCCTCGAGGCCAGAGAGTTTGCGCACTTCCTGAACACTGAGAACACGCATCGGAAGTGTTATATTCGGATTGTGAAAAATGGGAGCAAGCTGTTCAATGAGTTCATCCTTTATGGACGATGTTGATTTTGCGGCACATATAACTGCTAGGAACTTCCTCCAGACTGGGAGAAAATGTGCTGGAACAATGCTGGCCCAAGGCAGCTGAGGTATTTTCTTATCTCGAGTGAGTTGGCATAATAGTGCAAATGACCTTTTTCCTCCAAAGAAAGCATAGTCCCACAGCAGGGCATGAGGCTGATAGGCCGTCCATGACAGCTTGAGGGCACCACTTGCTGTATAATCTCTGGTCCTCAACAAGGGCGCCAGTATTGTGGTTTCATTCGTGAGGTAGATAAGAGGGCCCCAAAGTTCGTTACCTGGAGTGATGCCAGCCAGGGGTGTCCCTGTGTCAAGGTGACTCCGCAGGAAGACTCTTTGTCTTCTGATTCCATAAAGGGAACTAGTATTCCAAACCCATTGTTTTGTCGGTATCTGGCTGGATAGGCCCAAGCAGTGAAGAAAAAGTTGAAAATGTTCAGACCGTTCTAACGGATGCCCTGTTTTCAGATTTCCGTCCCCCTGCACCGCTTGCATACTACCAGCATTTTCAGCTAGGTAACGTACAGACTTGAAGCCAAACAGCTTTTGAGTGTGGCATAGTACCACATATACCACAAAGAAAAGCATGCTCCTTTTGCCCGTGAGGCCGAGTAGTCCATTCAAATAGCCAGCATACGTTAGATCTTGGCATGGGGAGCCGGAGATTAGCAGCCACTTAATGTCAGGGTACATTGCTTTGGCCTGCCTCAGTATCAGTGATTCCTTGTGAAGCAGATCCCACACATCCTTGACGTATATCGTAGCGACTCCTTCTGAGTTGTAGCCCCAGTGTTGGTCTTCTCGCATGCCTACTTCTGCTGCCACCAATCGACGTAACACTGGGTCGTGCTCGGCCGCGATATAAACTGCAGGAGGCTTACCAAGTTTCTTTTTGATGTGGTAAATCGATCCAACACCATCAAACATGGAAATGATACCAATTCTGGCTGGGCCAGTTTCACCAAGGATAGTCAGCGGTAGTCCCTCCGGATCAATGGCAGTAAGCGAAGCCGGTTCACCTTCAGCCTGGCTACGCCTCGGTTTGCCTGAACTGGCCTTCTTTACCTTCGAGTGAGATTTCTCCTTTTTACTATATATTTGAATTTCCTGAGATGACGTTCGCTCCTTATTCTTCTTTTGTGGCTTGAGAATCCCCTTGACTACTTTAAGCTGCTTCTTCGTGTAGCCTGCTTTATCCACAGCACCAGCCACTGTAATCAAGTCTTTGGTGGTGAGGATGGCTTTCGGTGATTTGACAGGGAGGATAAGCATACCTATAATAAAGAGTTTGCTGTTGATTCTGCTGCTATCAAGGACTCTAAGTCCATTGCTATGATCATAGATTGACACATTTCCCGTCTGTCCAGCCTGTAGAATAAGCAATTGACTGTCTTGATCAACCCGATTCATCGTAACCAGACAACGAATTTCATAGGTTCTGGTTTGGAAAGCGAATTGGTGGCCAAGCGGAAAGAGCCCAGCCTCAATTCTGGGAAGAGTCTCTCCTTACTCTGCTTTGAGTCGGATCAATGCTACAGGCCCCAGTTTGAGACATCGGCTAGAAGCTTTCTCCCGATCAAGACATGAGCAGTCTTGTCTTTCTTTGATCTCTGCCATGTTCCACACGGGAGTCATAGTATGGAGCACGTCGTCGATAGTAGTAGAAGACGTCACAGCTGCACTGAAAAGATCAACTGACAATTGCAGCTGATGTGTACAAACATTGCATTGGTACTCATACTTGGTGAACAAAAAGGCTCTCGTGCTTTGGCTGAGATTCCCACACAAGGAGCATAAATCGCAAATACAGCATCAACTTGCGTAGCCTCGCTTGATGGTATATCATCTAACGTGGCTAGTGAGACGCTGGCATCAAAATGACTAAAAGGAAAAGCCGTAGGGACTTGATTGCAGCTCCAGCCAACTCCCACTGCGGCTAGAGCAGCTTGTCTGACATGGACACTAATGTGTAATGGTATCCATGGGCCTTTTGACAATAAATAGAGGGCAGCGTTAAAGCTAGAAAAGTGTTTACTGTGGATCGCTAGCTGCTGGGCTCCAACGGCAAGGAGCTGTTGAAGGTTAGGGTCAAAGTTCGGGAGGTGTAACGGTGATAGGATCATTGTTATTTAGATCTCCTGGGCTAGGCTGAAGTCTGCGCGAGACACTTTCATCTGGTGTAGAAACAGGGGAGATAGGGTCTGGTGACGGGGTGGAGGGTTCTCCTAGAGGGCATACGGGACAAGGGCGTGGATCGTTGCTAGGTTGTCCGTCCTGTACAGGGGGGGAAGCTTCGGCTCCTGGGTTCACTTTATCAGGAGAACCAGCAATCTGTTTTTCACGACTGGTTTTTCGGGTAGGGAGGGGATCCTTTTGGCCGCTTATCGAGTTGAGTGAAGCGTGAGTCCCTTTGCACTCTGGAGTGGACGGCGGATCAGGCTTGCATGGCAGCATTTCACTGTCTTCATTATTGTCATTGCTTGGGTCAGCAATGGAGTCGACCGCCATGCCACTGTTAGGCATCCCTGATTGTTGTGGGGGTTGACTTACTGGTAGATTTGTCCACGTCATTGTGGGACTGATAGATCGGTTAGTATTGGGAGCGCCACATTGCGAGGGATGGTTACCCGGTTTCTTACCCGCCTGTGTGACCAAGTTACCATTAGCTTGACTGGGGAGGAGATTCTTATTGCAGCTGGGCACATCACGGCGTTCTGAATTAGTACTCCCCGAGCTAAGGTACGGATTGTCCTGATAAGGATGTATGACATGCGGTAGCGGGGAGGGGGGGGAAGCAACATCAGGGGGTGCATAGGGAAGCGATTGGAGGGCATCCTTACAGCCTTCCACAGGCATAGGGTTTTTGATGATTTCCTCGCCTTGGATCTGTGGGGTTCTGTCCTTTGTGGTGGGTTTCTTAGGCAAGGCTGCACCGGAGGCCTGTGGTGTTGCAGGATTGATAGGGGTACTGTTAACCTTTGTATTACTTATTGGCTCATAGCTCCAAATTTTGGCAACCACTAGCCGTGCTGTTGACGTAAGAAGAGTGCGGTGGTCAATCAAAGGTGGGACGAAGAGCATCAGCTGGCAGTCTTTAAATGGATAGATATGCAATGCATCAACTTTAGTTAGATATGGAGCTTCTTCCGCACCTTCAACTCGATTGATCTGGCACTGCTTACCTGATGGTAGTTGGAGTAGTAATATTCGCGCGTATTTGGCTAGACTTTCCCGGCGTTGACTCGCATGTGGAAGATAGGTACCACTATCTGCTTTAATTGTTTCACTTCGACCAAACCTTGTTAGGAATACATCCAAGTACTCAGATTCAGGCAGCGAATTAAGGAAAAGGATCCACGGGTAGGTTTCCTCAGCATATGTGTAGGAGACAGGTTGATTCAGGAAATCCACATGTGATTCTTTCAGGAGCCCAAATCGCCTCTTTTGTGAGGAGTTCTGCGCACTGGCAGGTGCAATGACTGTGAGTCTGTTCTTGTAACTAGGATTAAGATGCTTTCCAACTCTTCGCCAATGTTCACCTTTCGTCTCATGCCTGGGTGGTTCTCCCGGAGCTCCAGTTTGAGGCAGAATACATCCACAATGTTCAACTGTAAACGAGAACTTGATGCCATCTTTATCGGTAAAGGTAAGATTGCATGGAAAAGAAAAATTCAGATCTCGTGGGACCCAAAAGGTAATCATAGCAACGTTCGAATTATCTTCTTCTACAACGGTCTGAACCTCAAAACGGGTGGCAGAGAAAGTACTAGCAAGCGACAATCCCAATTCCGTATTGATGATGGGTTCCCCTTCATCAAAGCAGTCAATAACGCTGCCTTTTGCAATCTGCAGTGGGATAAGCGGCATGCTGCCAACGGGCGAATAAGTAACTACCATTTCATACCATTTGCCTTTAATGGCCTTAACGTTTCCGAGAGAGACTTGTGACGACTGTTGACGCTGTCCAAATGGAAGGTATGTAGTAGTACAATGGAGCAGATTTCTAAGAATTTCAATATCAATACCCTCGAGCTTAAGTATGATTTGTGCCTTAGAGAGGAAGTAAAATTTGATCCGATACGACATGAGCTCTGATGCAAGTGACGTCCTTTCCTGGTCGTTTAGGTGCCGAGTGGACATAACTGTGACATTATCAATTTCTTTTAATCTATGTAGTCTATGCCAATCTGGACCTTCCTTGATTTGAAACTGTGTGTCCTGGAGGACACTGGTTTCTCTCATCAGTGCCTCTATGACTTCGCGAACCTTAAGCTTTTGAAGGGATGAGTTCTGTTGATATTTGATAGTCAGTGGTATGCTCCCTTTGGACCTGTCGGAGTTATAGCATCCATTGGGAGCAGTACTGGTTTCCATAATTCCAGGGAGGTATCCATGCCGCAATTCCTTTCCATCGGGAAGCTCATAGGCAATACGGGCAGGAAGAATTAACTCATCACTCAAAGTATCTGGGACTTTCCAGATGATAGTAGGGCGGTTGTCGTCAAGGTAGTTCATGGTGACCAAGTAGAGGACAGTTGGGTACTTTTGGTATTTGATGGGTTCAGTGAGTTGTCTGATTTCTCTTACAGCAGGTATGTATTTACTGCAAGTGTCAAAGGTCTTGGCTGCAATTTCAACAGGTCCTGCATCGGCATGACACTCAAATATGAAAATAGCTGTTTGCTGCACGGAGTAAAGTATACGCATAACACTTTGGGCTGCCCCAAAAGATGGGAAAGCGTACGCAGTAGTCTCACTTTTGGCAATCTGAGAATGCAGCTGATCATATGTAGTGAGCAAGATACCTTCTGGTGCATTGATCTTGCTCGGATAATGTACCATTAAGGTTGCTTGGATTCCGAGCCCATTGAGTCCGTCAGCTGCTGCCTGTTGAGCTTCAGCATGTTCAGACATGATATCCAAGAGGTACGATGTGGAGGAGAGGGAGTGACGCAGCGAGAGAGAGAAAAAGAGGGGAGGAGTGAAAAAGCGAACACACGAAAAGCGAGTGGGACTCCTTGCAACAGGTTGGGGGTAGTGGAAGGCGTGCACCTGCCACGTCTACGGACAGACACACACACAGTCCACCACCCAGGCCAGAGAGCACCGAGGCCACAATATAAAACAAACACAGGATTGAAGACCGCGAAGCAGTCCGAAAGGCCCAAACCAACAAAGAAAGGGGAGGGAGAGACAAAAACGGGGGGTGAGGAGTATCAGCGCACCTGTCATGGACAGACACCCCAATACAGGTAAAAAAGACAACAGAGGAAGAGGCAGAGAGGGAGCAAGAAAACACGGAGGGGAAGGAAAGTACAAGTGCACCTGTCACGTCTATGGACAGACACACCAGTACGGGGGAGACGAGGAGAAAGCAAGCAGGGGGGAGAGACCAAAACAAACAGAGGGTGAAAGGAGGGGAGAAAAGTACGAGTGCACCTGTCACGTCTATGGACAGACACACAAGTACAAAAACTTGGTAGGAGGTGTACGAGGGTCGATGGTCAAACAAAGGTCAAATCAACAAAAGTTTCGTGTAGTGTTCCAAGACCTTAGCGAATCAAACTAAGAAAAAAAAATCAGCAAAACCCTGAACACAAAATTGAAGAAGGGACGTGAAACGGGTACAAGTGCACCTGTCACGTCTATGGACAGACACACAGGTACAGTGAGTCACCAAAAGATGAGTAAGTGAAAAATTCGTGCAGTGTTCCTGGACCTTGGCAGTAAGATTTCGGTGCAGAAAAACTGGACCTTAGTTGTGCAGTGGTGGTACAGGGTGCCAAAAATCTAGACCTTGGTTGATCACAGAGTACAATACAAGTGCACCTGTCACGTCTATGGACAGATACACAAGTACGGAAAAAATAACTAAGCAAACACAACAAGTCAAGATTGAGAGATGGTTCAGTGCACCTGTTACGTCTGGACAGATACACAAGTAAGATTAGTAAATCACAAATAGTTCAGTAAGAAATTAAAAGAGTTTCGTGTAGTGTTTCTTGACCTTAGTGAGTCAAACAAAAAATTCAGTGCAGATATTCTGGACCTTAGTTGCGCAGTGGAGATGTAGTGTGCACACAAACAAAAAAAAATTCCCTTAGTTGTGCGGGAATAGTACGAGTGCACCTGTCACGTCTATGGACAGACACACAAGTACGAAAACCAAGTGCAAACACAAACAAGTTAAGATTGAAGATGACAAAAAACAAGTGCACCTGTCACGTCTATGGACAGATACACAAGTGAGATCCAAAAAACTGAAGTAATGATGCTCGAAACCCAATCAAGCAAAACAAAACGGGCAAAATTTTCAGAGGTGGCAGCGCTAAGCGAAACAGAGGACCCTGAAACCCAAGATACAAGTATTTCAACTTAAGCAACCTCACAAAAAACCAGGGTTTCCACTCACGACAGGGAGAATCGAGCACGGCACCCTTGAACACCCCAGTGCAAGGAGAGCCCCTTACTACCCGATCTGCTACACCTGCAGTTGGCACTCACCCCCACTACTTATGAGCGTGGCTACCAACTGTTTGAACCGAGAGGGGCTTGAGCCAAAGGGCTACGGACTCAACTGCCACCTTTCCTGAATGTTCCTTTGTACGAAACGAAGACTTTTGGCCCAAAAACATTCCAGTTGCATGCCAATGTACTGCAAACATATGGGCAACTGCAAAACTATTAAACCTATGCAGCTGATGCGCCTAGAAGAATGACTTACTGGGCACAATTCAGAGCGTGGCCTACCAATGTAACATACGTTTTCCAGGCTGTGTCGAAGCCAAAGATACAGGCACGTGAGGCGGACACCTGCATTGAAGAAATTGGAAACACACAAATCAACAGATTCTGCTATGAAATGACTAGATATGACTAGGCAATGAGTAAGTATTCAACGAGTATGCAATGATTAGGCAATGAGAATGCAATGAGTCCTCAATGATTAGGCAACGAGTATGCAATGATTGGGCGATGAGTAGGCAATGATGAGGCAATGAGCAAACAATGATGAGGCAATGAGTACGCAATCAGAATGTAATAGGTATGCCATGAGTATGTGTTGAGTATGTTATGAATATGATGAGTATGTAATCAGTATCCAATGATTGTGCAATTAGTATGTAATGAGTATGCAATGAGTATGCAATTAGTATGTAATGAGCATTTGGTGAGTATGTAATGAGGATGTAATGAGGATGCGATGAGATATGAGTGTGTTTTCGAGTACGCACTGAGTGTGCAATGAGCATGCAATGAGTATGCAAGCACCAACATAATTCATAACATGTTCATAGAACCATGCAAGCACGTCACGGGTCTTCCACATACCAATCGCGGTACATCGGGCCGCTCACCCAGCTTTACAATACCATGCAAACATATACCATGTGCATTCCAGCACCACCCCACCACAACTTGTTTTGCAAACATAAAATCAACATGAGCATAGTCAATGGAAATTAATCTTAAAAAGTGCCGACAATCCAGAGAACGAGCAAATGTGGTGGATTTTGATTTTGCCACTTCATGCCACTTCATGCCACTTCATGCCACTTCATGCCACTTCAAGTGGCGTATGCCACTTCGAGTGGCGTATGCCACTTCGAGTGGCGTGTGCCACTTCGAGTGGCGTGCTGACTGTGTAGCCTTCGCGTTCCGAGTGGTGTATGCCACTTAAAGTGCAAGCTTTGTAGTACAAAGTAGTACTGCTGGTCCTTTGTGCAACTTTTGTAGTACAAAGTAGTACTGGGAAGTGGTTTGTGCAAGCTTTGTAGTACAAAGTAGTACTGGGAAGTGGTTTGTGCATGCTTTGTAGTACAAAGTAGTACTGCGGAGTGCTTTGTGCAAGCTTTGTAGTACAAAGTAGTATTGGGAAGTGTTTTGTGCAAGCTTTGTAGTACAAAGTAGTACTGGGAAGTGTTTTGTGCATGCCTTGTAGTACAAAGTAGTGCTTTGTGCACGCTTTGTAGTACAAAGTAGTACTACCGGTCCTTTGTGCAACTTTTGTAGTACAAAGTCGCTCTGGGGAGTGCTTTGTGCAAGCTTTGTAGTATAAGTAGTACAGGGAGTTGTTCTGTGCAACTTTTGCAGTACAAAGTAGTACTGGGGAGTGCTTTGTGCAAGCTTTGTAGTACAAAGTAGTACTGGGGAGTAGTTTGTGCAAGCTTTGTAGTACAAGGAGTTGTTTAGTGCAATTTTTGTAGTACAAAGTAGTACTGGGAGTTGTTTTGTGCAACTTTTGTAGTTCAAAGTAGTACTGGGGAGTGCTTTGCGCAAGCTGTGTAGTACAAAGTAGTATTGGGAAGTGTTTTGTGCAAGCTTTGTAGTACAAAGTAAAACTGGGAAGTAGTTTGTGCAAGCTTTGTAGTACAAAGTAGTACT
>Ga0126342_10019765_pt1 | contig 11406 bp, 13 predicted proteins | sample Cyp1metagenome_FD_92528 | JGI IMG/M metagenome (GOLD analysis project Ga0126342, IMG submission 92528) | Coral microbial communities from Lord Howe Island, Old Settlement Bay, Australia - Cyphastrea 1 metagenome | ecosystem: Host-associated > Invertebrates > Cnidaria > Coral ... | reverse complement strand
TGCTTCACTTGAAGCTGAAAATGAACGGAGGAAAATGGGTTTCAGCGGTCAGCACGTTCATTAAGATTCACTCATCGCACAAACATTTCAAATAAAGCTTTATCATGTTCCATGAGAAAACTCATATATATATATTATACAATATACATGTATATAGTATATTATATATATATATTCGAATATGTCTATAGAGAGAGAGAGAGACAGAGAGATAGAGAGATAGAGGGAGAGAGACATTGATGCGGAACAATGCCGGAGCAATACTTGGATTTACTGTGGCCCATGTCCATATTAATCATTTCATCTCCAGCCGTGGCTTGGAAAACGCTGATATCATGGATCCATTTGGTCAAGTCTTCCAAGCTGCTCCTTTCTTGATCTCCACAATTTGGCATCATGAACCTCGCCACCAGTCCATGATAATTAAAGTTAATGTGGGAAACCCAGTAATAAACCGTCCTTTTGGGTATGGTTACGGATGGTTTATTATTGGGTTTACCACACGAGTCAAACAAAAAAGATCCAGGTAGAGCCGTGCCATGATGCCGATGCCCCTAAATCTGAGCTTCTGAACTCCCAATGTGGAGGCACATTGCTCCCCAACCTCAGCTGTGCCGGAACTCCGAGAAAGGTTGCTGATATATGGATATATATGGTGGATCTGCGAAGATTATACATGGATATACATGGATGCTTTCTTAGCATGTTTAAGAACATCCCTGGCTATACTCCTACAAATTCTGAAATCACGGGAAATCTAGAGGTCGATTTCGTCAGCTTTGACCGCTTGCCATAATCAGGTCAGATTGTCTGAAAATGTGGTACCCAGGGAACCCCCAAATCCTACGGTTCATCATCATTGTCATTCATTGTCCATATAAAAATATATAAAAATGATCATTTTGGGTCGGGTATGCGGGTACCCCTTTGGTTCCCCAGCAGCTCGGAAGGGAACCGGTCGAGACAGGGCATGATTCCTGGCTCCTGGGCTGTTGGAACACTGCGGATTCCTTTCCCAGAATTCAGGGTATGCATGGGCCGCATGGGTATGGGCCTTCAACCGGTAGCCACAGAATTTGGGATGCAACGTGGAGTCGTCTTGTAACCACCTGGCCAGGTGTGCGTAGGCTAATCAGCTCATGATCTCAGCTGGTAAACATGCCGTTGCCCGCACAGGTTCATCAATAGCACCTGCCAGGGAACCCATCGATGGTGCTATGGAGTAGATGGGTTGCAAAGACCGGTGGATTTCGCTGGAGCCAAAATCAGAAAACACCGATCTGTTCCCCCTTCTTGCTTGACTTCTCGAGATGCATGGGGGAATCAGTTTCCAGGTTTATGGCTTCAGACCTTTTTTTCATGAGACACCCAAGCTCCAGCCCTCGCCTCCATATGAGTTGTGCCTGATCACGGAGGAACCTGAGGAACTAGCAGTGTCTGTCCTGGAGCCACAGTGTTCTCCGACGGCTGTAGTTTGCTTGGGATCACGCCGCACAGCAATACTGATTTTGGATCTGTTCATTTTGGGGATGGAACTGCATGTTTCGCTTCTGTTTGCCATCTATCCTTTGATGAAACACCCTGAAGCCGAAGCTATCACCCCCCTGATGGTGGTTGCATGCAAAAAAAATTACAATTGCGAGCCACATCCCTTTCTTCCATTTCCATGAGTCGGCTCCTCCCCGTGGAACAGCAAAAGTCCATCCAGCTGAAGCTGTCCTGTGAAGCGTTTTTCCAGGAAGGCAGTTCTGTGGCGCAGCTGGCCCAGGCCTCGAACTGCTCTGCTGTTCCTGCAACAAAGACTTCCAGGGCAGAGTCGGTATCGTCATGGTTTCAAAATTATGCACGATGGGTTTCAGATGTTTTGGGATGCGCAAGTCGCAGTCCAAATTCAAATTTATGGAACATGATGGAACACATTACAGACTCGCAGATTTGCAATGGGCTCTTTTTTTCAACTAATGTTTATCTATATATTATTTTGTATACTTCGTTCCTGCCTGTGCTTTGCCAAGAAGTCTGCTTCAAAGCAGCTCTGCTTTCGGCCTTGACAACCTTCCCAGGCTTCAAAATGCAATGAAAAAATCGCGGCGTGAATCAAAATTGTCACACATATTGAAATACTTGACGAATCCCTGAAATGATCTGAGACGAAAACCTCGAGGTTGGATTGAAGAGGCTTGCTCTCTGCTTTCCCGGATCCTGCCAGCAATACCACTTACATGTCCACTTGCTAACACTGAATGCTTAATACATCTTAATACTCTGTATAATTTCCGCGCACTCACCTCCCTGGCCGTCCTTTTCCGAGCAACCACAGAACTCCAACGAAATTCACGCAAAGCCCAGTGCTAACAACGCCTGGACTGTGAAGAAAGACTGATGGCGGCCTTAAACTCAGAAGATTACCAGCAATCAACCACTTAGGTGAACATAAGCCATCACAAACGTGCTCAACATCTCAAGGTAAGGAAACATCACCCAGCAGCAGCCCATTTTTCCTGTGATCAAAAAATAGGCAAAGTCAGCATTGCAAAAACATACATAGAATCGTTGCTGTGAAGTATTCCCCGGTTTTCTTGGTCACGCTTCCCATAATTTGGTCAAAATCAAAGCAAATCTGTGAATAACCCCATTTTGTTGGTTGCAGTTATATAATTATATCCGAATCAACTCCACATAAACAATTCTCCACAAGTATGGATATGATATGATATAATGATATATATTTGTTTACGAAAACAGTATGCATGTCAATGATATCCTTCATTACCTTTAGGAACGTCTTCGGACAGTTCATGATGCTTTAAAATACACCCTGAGCGCTCCCAACGCCATTGCACGTCCACACTCTGCAGCCAATCTGGTAACCACCTGGCGGACGAGCAATGGGATGCCAAGAGTTTCAGTTTGCAAAATGGGTGATTTGTCGGACCCATGACGTCTTCATGAAATTTTACGGTAGGATCATTTTGTTCAGCTCCAAATTCCCAATCATTCCCACCTTTCCCATCACCCCACCTTTCCGCAGAGTTATCCCACGGAAGTATTCCAGCACCAACCTTGGGTCAAGACACGAAAGGACACAATGTGCCAGCTGTGCCAGCACGATTCTTGCAATCTGTGGACCCATGAGAACCCAATGATCAGCTCAGGCCTTACCAGAAATGGTGGAGGCTTCACAACCACATGTCAGTGGGTCAAACCTAAACCCACCAAAGTTCGGGCCACCCTGACAACCTGCGGTGTGCAAATTGCTGCCCAGATGCGATGGCGGCCAATAATGACACCAAAAGCCAGAAGAAAGGGGCCTCTCCATGGATGGTTAATAAATATTACTATTGACAAATGAACAAAAATGAATAAATTCTACCGGTGGGTATCTAATTTTGACCATACCCAAATTGACTTTTGAAAGTACTATAGATTTGTGATTCTTTGGGCACTTGCCGAGTGAGGAGATCTGGGCACAGCATGCTCATAATCACAAAAGGTAGCGTTGTTCGCACAGTACAAGCCTGGAGATTGCCAAACATCAGCCTCAGCTAGATCTTCAAAAGCTAAGACTTCCAATTCATTGAACTCAAGGAAGAGCCATTCAGTTCCAGAAACAGCTGCCAGAAGTCTGGAAGAATTGTGAGGTTGGGGCACCTTCAATGGCCTTGCATTTACTTATTTCTCATAGCACCAAAAGATTGAGGACAGCCTAGCAGTAAAGGATTGCGATGACGCTCCTGAGACTGCAGCGCCATCAAGGTCCGTGCAGGGCTTACATTCTGGGGTCAAAGTGTAGGTAACCATACAATTCACCATCAGTCGCCATGGAAGAAATGCCGCAACATTATTCTTGAAGAAAAATCCTGGCATATGTTTGACTTCCTCGTTGCTGCATTTTGTTCCCTAAAAATGATCTATGACAAGTCTAACTGCTTTTGCAGCCAGCCAGAGATGAGCCAGGACTTTGGAAGGAATCTTAATTTCAGGCACAGGCCCCAGCAATCAAACTGCTAGCTAATGCAGATTTCAAGAAGCGGCCAGAGCTCAAAAAACACAGGCTCGGAAAATCAGATCCTTATTTTCCGCAGACCTGATCAATGTCCCGTTGGCCCATACGGATCTAACAATCCCTTTGTCAGGGAGTTGCTGCCTGAACCCGGCACAATGTGACACAATGCCTTGTAACACACAACTAAGGTCTCTTTGTTGAACTGGTCAGCAATGGACAGGTCTTGCAATTGTTTCATGCCATGGTCCTATTGAGCAACAAGACTCCTCCATAAGAAAGCCTCGAATAAGCCTTGAGACTCCTGCTACTTGTACAAGTTGCAGTCGGCTTCACATGACTGCAAGATAATTGAATTGATGCAAACAGCGCAGGCACCTCGCCCGAAGAGTGCTGGCCCTCTTTTCAGACACTGCTCTGCGCTTCAGCCGAATTCAAACATGGAATGTGATATGATCATGCACAGGTCGATCATCTTGGGAGTCAGCGTAGGCGGCCTGTGGTCATTAAGTGACCGGCTTGTCACAGTGGACAACTCGTTCAGAGAATGAGAATAAGCCGAAAATAAACAGGATTGTCCTCCATAAAAACAAGTCTTGTGTTCAACCGAGCAGCTGCTCACCACTTGCGAGGGCGCTTTGTTGGTAATGCGACCTCGTTAGGTGCACACATGCCTGCCACGATATATTCTCTTCAAACTACGATTCCGCATTTGTATTATTCCACACACCCATCTCGACTCCTGAATTCCCTTCCCACCCACACAGCATTGCCACGTTTATCAAGGCTTCGCAGCTCCACTGGGCCAAGGTGCAGTTCCAACTTCAGCATTCCGTCGCTTGGGAACACAATCCGATGCCGAAGGCAAAACCTCCGCAGTTCGCATTGAAGATTGATTGGTAGTTCAGCCCCCAATTCCAAAAAAATCTTATCAGTTTTGATATGCTTTGACTCAACACTTCATGATGGAATTGGCAAAGAGCCCTTGCCCAAAAGCTGATGACCTTAGCCCATGCCTACCATGAAGAATTCTGAAGAATTCTGAAGAATTCTGAAGAATTCTGAAGAATGGGGTAAGGGGAAATCGCCTCCTCCAACATAATGTTGGAAGATGCTGGAAGTTGGAAAACAAAAAGCCTCGCTCACCCATCTTGCCTCGTTGGTCAATGCCTTGGTTTTGGCATCCTTTTGAGATGAACTCAAAGGTAATGCTAGCTGCCGCTGTCCTGGGGGGATCTGGGGGGTTCAGAAGCTCGCGGTTGAAACCGTTGGTCGCAATGACTTCTCATAACTTGGAAAAATCATCGAAGAACTGTAGCAGAGACTGTATCTTGCAAGCATTCCCTCCCCCAAGACCCAATACCTCCCAATTTCCAATAAAGGACCCCAAAATCATAGATTCACCAGGGATCACCAGGTTTTCTATGGGTTGAAAAAAAAAAATCCATCAGCGATCCACCTTTGACTGGCGCAGTGGCTCCATGCTGCAAAAGAATTTGCTGGGCACCTCAGCTGGCTAGGATGAACTACCGCATGGCAGTCAAAGGGATTGCAATCGATAACACTGAGCGACTGGCGGCGCACTTCCACCTTCCTGCAAAAAATGTGAGTTCCGGACGTCTACTCTTTGGCATGGTAAGAATAAAAAATCAGAGAAGGCTTTCATACAGTGCACTAATCTGTGAACTTGCGATCACAGTGCACAGCCAGAAGTGCCAACACCAAACATCCGCGGCCTGATATCCTCTGTCTGGAAGGCTGCAAGCAAAGTCCGGCCGTGCCTTGGCCAGCAAAAACTGTCTTCAATACTACTGTAAGATGTTTACATTTGGCTGCAACTGCCCAGTTGACTAATTGCAGGCACGTGACTCCCGTTGAAAAGGCACCTCGCACGCCAAGACTTCCCGAACAAAATGATCCTGCATAATCATTGCAAATAGCGCGATGAAGTGTTGCTCAAGTCTAGCTGTGCATGCATCAGGGCAAGAACTCTTCAAAACTTTAGCGGAACTACACAACATATTTCCGCAGGGGGTCCTGATTGTATTGCCACTCCTGGCATAGAGGCTCCATCTTGTCTTCATCCTTCCAGTTTTGACAAAATGGTTGTATGGCTGGGGTGTCAAGCCGTACTTTTTCCGCTATCACCTCCCACGAACTCTAGCAATGATTGATACCACTGGCAATAACTAAACCACTTCAAAGATCAGATGACTATCAACAGGAACAGAGATGTCAGGACAAACACGATAGTAACGGCCACTACCAGTCACTACCCTATCCAGTCCCGCTGCTACCAAAATGAAGAAAGTTTGGCAGCTGCTCCTGCGCCCCGCGCGTTCGTTGAGCTGTCTTCACAAAGCGGGCCAGGGAAACTAGCCAGATGCGAGCGGCATACCTGCAAGACCAGTCAATTTGTGCTGCCACGAACCAAGAAGGTCGCCATAATCATACAGCGTCAAAGCAACTAAACAATGAGTTGTTGCCTCCAATGCAGCCAAGATGCACACCAGTAGCCCATTTTTTCAAAGTCAATGTGCCTTTAGCAGCTGCTTCCAGACATAGGAAGCCTTCGTGTTGCGAAACCACATCCCCTTGTGTGGGATTCAAAGGATTCAAAAACATTGCAAGAACTATATTCACATTTCACAATTGAAAGATTTGAGTGCTGCTAAGTGTCAGTAGCACATATCCGGAGCATTCAGTGCGTACCTGTCAAATTGAATGACCAAGGATGAACTTTTTCTGCACTTGCTAACTGCTTGAAAACTGAAGGCTCGTCAACCGGTTGGCCATGGATTGCGAATTCCCAACATATGAAAAGTTGTTCACATTCCAGTATCCAGCCGAGGGACGCGTCAGTCACTGCACGAAGATTGCCGAGATGATATTGCAGGTCGCCATTGAACCTTCGGATCAACAATTCAACATTTGATGATGTGCATTATTTAAGGAATTGCAAGAATTAATCAATCATACAATGCAAAATACATGGGGCGTTTCCTGAAGTACGCAAACAAAAAAATACTGTAGATTGGTTGTTTTTCAATCCAAGCAACCACAATGCGAAGTGAGCTGCATATCCCTTCTGGAGGTCTTCCATCGAGACCACTTCTTGTGCAACCCTACTTCTATTTGGCATTTTGACTGCCACTGGACTCAAATCCAAGGGTGTGGTTTCCTTCCTAGCTCGAGGAGGGGGCGATTGAATTTCCTCTTCGATTGCACACTCTCCAGTTTGCTTGTTCAACCAATCCCGGCCAAAATCCTTGTACTGGTATTTGTTGACTCCAGCATTTGCATGGGACGACAGCATCTGACCATTCCAAGCAAGCTCTTGACACATCGGAGCTCTGCCCACAACGTCAGCACGTTGAACTAAATCACGTGCTGCAGAACCATCTGTCCATGCATTCATGGGACGGTTCCGCACATCCCACGTCATGCTCGGAGGTACAGGTCCATCGTTTGGTTCAATTAGCCACATTACGCCATTCCAGCAAAAATATGCAAGAACAGCTGCAGCCACCATCCCCATAATGGTGGCGAATGTCAGAGCCAAAGTGGCTAGAACCAGCGCCATTGCACAAGTTGTTGGATGCAAGCAGGGAAGTTGCACTCGTGAGATGTCGTAAGTGTCAAGAGTGTCATTCAAAGTTGGGCATGTTTTTCTGTTTGGCGCTTACATTTCCTATGGACAAAGAATTCATTGTAATTGTTGTTTGATGTTATTTGTTTGTCTAACATGGGGGATCATCAACAGTGGATCCAGCCATGTTTTTTGGATTCAACCACCTTGCTGCTTGGGCCCGCGCTGCAATGAAACAAATTCGGTCACGATTCAACAGCAAACATTTGACACCCGCCATCATCTAAAACCAAATTGTTGCATTATTTTTTGCACATGTAAATGTTTTGACGTTTGAGACATTTACGCAATGTGTGTTATTTTTTGTTTTTTCCCACTTGTGACCCCCATGAACCCCGCTTGAATTGAGCATGCATCACTACAAATCAACGCGTTTTTCATTTATGCCATGTCCCGTTTTACATTTAAAAAAAAATCGTTCAGTTCACACAATGGTTTCCGTTGCTTCAACTTCCCACTCGTAGATCAGGTATTAATCATACATCCAACACAAGAGCTGCCGCAAGACGTGCATATTTTTTTTAAAGGCGTGGTGCAAAAGATTAGGTCCATAATCGTACACAATTTCTAGAACCAGCGGGTCCGTTATTTACAGAGTGGCCTTGATCTCAATGAAAGACACCCCCTCCCTAAATCGACCGAACAACCCTGAATGACGGGGCCAGTTAGGGTCGAAACATAAGAGGTGGGGGGTTCCCAAAGCACCACTTCAACCGCCACAGAACTGTGGAGCATAGGGGATGGTGGAGGGAAAAAACGAAATCAAGGTGGGAAACTTGAAGCAAAATGGCAACGGACCGAAGGTGAACTTCCGGGTTTTTTTCTGCAAACACATATGTACAAGTACATGACACGTTCACACAATGGTTTCCGTTGCTTCAACTTCCCAACTCTAGACCAAATACTAAATCATACATCCAAAACAAGAGCTGCCGCAAGAGGTGCATATTTCCTTTTAACGCCTGGTGCAAAAGATTAAGGCCATAACTGTACACAACTTCTAAAACCAGCGGGTCCATTATGTACAGGGCGACCTTGATCTCAATGAAAGACACCCCCTCCCTAAATCGACCAAACAACCCTAAATGAGGGGGTCAGTTAGACTCGAAACATAAGAGGTGGGGAGTTCCTAAAGCACCAAACCTTAATCGGAAATCGACCAGCCTGACTGTCAACTCCCCAAAAACTAATCGATTGAACCCCACAGTCAGCGGACTGCCGCAGCTCTTTGTGACAACGCTGGATATCAAAATGCGGAGGCCACTTTCGACCATGTTGGGCCACAAACACGCCAGGAAGTCGAAGAAGTTCTTGCCAAGGAATGTCAGGAAATCCCATGGGGTCCAGGTCCACTGACAGCGGATGTCTGAAACGACTCAGCTCGTCAGCCAGTATATTCAAGTGACCAGGGATTTGAGAAATGCTTGGGAAGAACTGAAATCGTCGCATGAAGGTGAAGTACGGAGCCAGGGCAACGGCTAATGCCTGTTCACCAGTTAGTTTTCCGTTGCTCAAGTTGTGGGTGAGAAGGGAAATATAAAATCCAGAGACCGATACAAAACCAGAGACGAAGTTAAAATAAGGCCGATATAAAATTCCTCATCAGAAACACACACCGCAGTTTTTTGCGTGGCGAAAAGTTTAGTCAAATGCACTAAACAAAAAACAGGTCTGAAAGTACAGCGGTACGAGTAAGCCATGTACATACGATAGCGGATAGCGTTATGAAAACCAAATGGGTAGTCACAACGAAATAACGGCAGGGGGTTTTGCAACCCACATGCTCACAGTTTCGTAGAGATACCAATGGTAAACATAACGGGTGAGACAAACAAGCAGAGGATCAATGGACCCAAAGAACCAAATCTACAGCGGTAGAGTGGTGAGAAAACATGAACGCGGTCACGCCAACAGGGAAAAAAGGCAGGCTGGATAGGGATGGTGGTGGAAACAGGAGAAAGGAAGGTAGAACGGCGGTCTACTCAAAACACCACAACTTGACCCAAAATGGCAGCCCGAAACAATATCACCCTTTGCGAAACAATACAAAAGGGACAAACCCAAGAAAACCAAAACAAGTTTTGGTTTAAAACGATGTTTTGCAAAAAAAACGAGGCGGGTTTCTTACAAGTGAACAACACCGATCAAGCTCGCGTACATAGGCATGGTCAGCCAATTGGATGATGCTGCATCTGCCGCTGTTGCCAGTGGCCTGATTGCACGAAATCGGTCCACGAGACTTTGGCAGGCGAGACTCAACGCAATACGACAGCGCATACTGTGCAAAAAGCTCCCAAGCCGCGATGTGTTTTTTTTTTCATATCGTCACCAATTGTAGACTGCGCACCAGACAGGTGAATCCGAAATTGAAACCAGACCAGACCGGTCAGGGAAAACTGCAGCACTCCCCGAACCTGCCATGTCCTTTGACGCCATGGCATCGGCCGTAGCGTTGAGTGGAACGTGAGTTGGGGACACATAGACAATGAAAATGGCGTGGACACCATCTATGATCACGTCGAGATTTGATGTGCAGAGATCGCACTTCATCCCAGTGACCAGTGAGATACCCGGCAACAAGCTGTTGGTCAACTGCAGTTGATCGTTCAAGGTCGTGACAAAGACCTGAAATGTCGTGTAATCCATGCACACCATGGTTGTAGGGATGCGATGCAGGGCCTTATAGAGCGGAATCAAGCATGGGCGCAGAGGTTAGCCAAAGCAGCCGTCCAATGCGGGACTGGAGCACGGATAATGGCAGTTTGCAATGACATCTCTCTTTCTCAAAGGAGTAGCCATGAATGCTGCAGTCACGGAGTCAGTCCACAAAAGGATTGGACAGACCACATCCAAACTATCGTCCTTGGAAGACGACTGTGGGACACCTGAATGCACGCAGGACAAAACTCAAACTTCTCAGCAAACCGATGGCTTCCTGGACAGCTGCTTGAATGGCAACGAGTTCCGCCTCACATGAACTCAATGTCACACAGATGCCTGATGTCGAGAAAACACTTTAAAACGACACGTCGAAAAACAATCACACAACCAGTATGCTTCTCCTCTGAGCAGCTTGCATAGGGGCAAATCCAGCATCACTTTGCACTTCCAGACCGATGTTCTTCTCAGAAAGGTCCTCAAGTCCAGGTGAGGGGAATTTCTGGGACATCTCAATGTGCAACAATATGAATCGAAGCACAGCCCTCAAGGCTTTCTCCTGGCCTAACTTTGAACAAGATTGTCCAGCTGATAGCATTGCAATCAGGATCAAGATATCCTGCCTGGTTTTTTGAGCCAGCTATGACAAACGTCCAAGAACTCTCCGGAACTGGAGCGCGCCTCAGCCCTAATGGACTCTTCTGACTCCGGATTCTCCACAGGAACTGTAAATCTGAACGCCACAAGCCGCTTTTGAAGCATCTATAAATCTCCGAGCGTCACACCGGCTTTCGGTGTGTAGATAGTCCAATCTTCCAGTGAAGAAAAAAGAGGAGCTGCAGCAATCACAGCTGAGAGACAAAGATCGCGTTGTCTTGGTGGAGGCTTCAGGTTGGGCTTGCCACTGTGATGGGCGCTGTCTTTCTGCTGCAAGAGCGCTGTTTGATTTCCAACCACATTGATGAGAAAGAGTTCACTACTGCAATTTTTTCAGCTTTGTTCCATGGACGGGGCAAGCAACGAAAGATAGCTTTGTTGGGTTCCTGTGTGGTTGGCACCATCGGCTTCCGCCTTTCCACTGCTCCATGTGGAGGCG
>Ga0126342_10019764_pt1 | contig 11406 bp, 5 predicted proteins | sample Cyp1metagenome_FD_92528 | JGI IMG/M metagenome (GOLD analysis project Ga0126342, IMG submission 92528) | Coral microbial communities from Lord Howe Island, Old Settlement Bay, Australia - Cyphastrea 1 metagenome | ecosystem: Host-associated > Invertebrates > Cnidaria > Coral ... | reverse complement strand
TAGTAGTAGTAGTAGTAGTAGTAGTAGCAGTAGTAGTAGTAGTAGTAGTCCGAAACAAGAGTCAAAAGTATTATTCCCTGGCGCGCTCCCCCTTGCGTCTGCCGGGGTCGGCGGATATATAAAATAAACCCATATTATAAGATGTGAGATACCTTACATCGTTAATTACAGGACATTTAGACACGAACAAACATCACTGGAGATAATACCATTGGCCCAATGTTAGTAAAGCAATCCATATGTTGATGGGCTATAGCATCCATTCATGGCAAATGTTGGGGTGGTTTACGATTGTTTTACTTATTTGTACATCTATGTGTAAATATATATATATATATTTATATACATATATATATATACATACATGTGAGTAATGACATGTTGTTGATATATCTACATAGTATCCTACAGTTGCCTGGGGGAAACTAAGCCTTGCCTGTCGATCAGCGAGGCAACGCTATGTGGACGTCTCTACAGCCACTTGGCACAGCTGACACACTCAGCTGTGGGACCTGAAGAGATGGCGCAACGGATGAGCCCTCAAAAATATAGCCTGGTTGATTGGTTATTGTAAGGACTTACCCTCGGGTAGACATTTACAGAACTATCAAAAGCAACCGTTTTCTAGCTGGGTAAATCCACTATTTCAATGGCCATGTTCAATAGCTATGTTAGTTTACCGGAGGGTCTACTACCTGGGTTCTTTTGGATTATAAACTAGCCCATAGAAGAAGCAAATAAGCAACTAGTAGTTCATGAGATGGGATAAGGCGTTTTTTTTTTTTGGGGGGGGGTTCAGATGGCAACCAAAACGATATCTCCAATTCAACAATAACAAAGCGCAGTTAAAATAAGTTAAGATTTAAGCATTGTTTATATTTGTTTATCATTTTTTGAGGTTGCTATAAGTGATCATTTTTCATGTCATCCAGTAGTAGATGTGGGAAATTTACAAGAAGCTCCTTGCTGTGGGAAAGTGTGGTGAAACATGTCATGTCGGGGTTTCCTTTTAAATCGTAGCACCCCAAAATCAGCAGTTTCTTAATTGAACAGGAACTTGGATTAAAAAATGGGGTCCCCCATGACTTAAATCTGAGTGAACCTTAGATGGATAGTTCAGGGGCATATGAACCCAACATAACCAGGTCCAGGCATAACCATCATTAATGTGATCTTGCTGCAGGGGCCAGCCAAAAAAAAGCCTTGGCGGCTAACGTCGTCGTCATTTGCCCTAAGGAAGTGCTCACACTTCAGCAGATGACCCTGCGAGAGTCTAAGGAACAAGAGGCCTGGGACGCAAAATTCACGTCATGGTTTTGGGGGAATGGAATCGCTCTTTGCTCGTTGAAATCACTAAACCTATAAGCTTTCTGGTAGACATCACCTGATACAACGACCTAGTCTGGTTGGCGGTTTGGAACATGGCTTTTATGACTTTCCATTCAGTTGGGAATAATCATTCCAACTGACAAGCTCATATTTTTCCGAGGGGTAGGGCTCAACCACCAACCAGTCGTGCCCAATGACCTGAATGGGTGCACCACCTGTGAGAGACCCAGAGGGGCACCTCTTGTGGCCAGGTCTCCCTTTGCACAGATACAAATGTAAGACCACACACGGATATGCATGTTGACACACACACACAGATATATATATATATTTGTATATGTATATGTATATATTTCTATGTATATATATATATATGCACATCTATTGATGGCAGATTTGCGTGTGCCACTCCCAGAGATCGTTTGACCATCCCATCCCATTGCAGGAGACAGCTGAGAAGCAGTGCACAGAGCTGCGCTCGTTGTCCAGTCGATTGCAGGATCAGCTGAAGCAACTGAGGCACTTGGACCTGAAAGGCCACCAGGCGCCGTGGAGCCGTGATCAAACATCCGAAAGACCCGAAAGGGGACGAAAACACAACATGGAACCGCGATGAAAAATCGTGAACGGTGAAACCAGAGATGATGGAAAACACTATGGAAGATATGGAAGATATGGAAGATATGGAAGATATGGAAGATATGTCCAACTTTACCAGTTGAGTTTGTGAACCATGGAAAAGACTATGGAAGATATGGTGACATCAGCGAACAATGGATGTATGTTGATGATTTTCTGGATGTATCAATCGCTATGTTTTGTTTATAAACCCCATGAAGTCTAGGATATTATATAATTATATACTATATATTACTATATCACTATGGTAACTATATATATATAATATAAGTACAATGTGAGGCCCCCAGTTGTAAATTGGTTTATAAGCCCCAGTAACTATAGTTATAAGTACCATAAACCATAGTTATTGAAGTTATAAACCAACTTAGGTATCTTGGGGGCCTCACATTGTATATATTATAGATACCAACTCTCTCTCTCCCTCTCTCTCTCTCTCTGTGAGAAACTCAGTGAAATCAACACACTTAAGGTGAAACTGGGTCACCACCTTGATGACGGCAGTGGGGGCAGAGTTTCTGAGAAGTTTTAGTGTCTAATAGTGTCTATAAATGGTGGAATTTTCTTCCACCATTCATAGATCATGTAGATTGTAGATTTACAATCTAGATAATTCAATGGCCATTCCAGGATCCTAAATTGGAGGTACCTACCATATATAAGGCCTATTTTTTAGGCCTATGTAAGGGTCTTGTTCTTTTAGATTGTTTTGTGACTTGGGCTTTGTGAAACCGGCAGTCTTCATGTTGAAACTCACGGGATTTCTGGGATTCCTTGGGTTTCAACCTCGCCCAAGTAAGCCTACTGATCTTTACTGCAGTCGTAACCACATTTTTGCCCCAGCCATCACTATTTATATAGATAGTAATTGAAAAAATATAATCATCATATAATCACAACACACACACATAATTGGTGTAGTACTACATTATATACCTATTTGTCATTTGGTTCCACCACGTTAGCCCCGCCAGGGCGACGACGAGGACGTGGCTCGTCTGGCGCACCACGTGGCCGCCTTCCAGCGGCTGCCGTGGCGACGGAAGCTGGCGGCGATGTTGGAAGATGGCGCGCTGCTGTGGATGTTGGCCTTCATGGTGCAGCGGGTTTTCCCGTGGACGTTGGGAAAAACTATGAAACAGGATATTTGGATATATATAATGTCAACCCTGGATTAATAAACCCCTAGGCTGTTTAATTGGGAGGGTACCATTTAAGTATCAGATAATGACTATTGGAGGAGTACCCCCCTAATTAATAAACCATGGTTTATTAATTAGGGGTTGACATTATTTGGAATGGGATATTATCTGACAAAATTGGGATTTTATATTATGGGGATTGTCTAACACCAGGGATTTTGCTTGGGATTTTCTTGCCAAAGGTTTGTCGGGATCTTCCATTTGACCATGGGGTTTTCCAGTACACCTAGAATCAGAGAGTCTATAGCAATGTCACATCCAATAGGCATTCATGGTGCCATATCCCAATTACTGTGGTTGGTTCAATATTGATGGGTAGAAAACTAGATTTAGATAGATAGATAGATAGATAGATAGGTAGGTAGATAGGTAGGTAGATAGGTAGATAGGTAGATAGGTAGATAGGTAGATAGGTAGATAGATAGGTAGATAGGTAGATAGGTAGATAGGTAGATAGATAGATACATAGGTAGATAGGTAGATAGGTAGATAGATAGATACATAGGTAGATAGGTAGATAGGTAGATAGATAGATCGATGGACACATCGATAGTTCGCATATCCCCATCATTATGGCTGGTGATTATTTGTCCTTAAGATTTTTCAATTTCTTGTGACTTCGCGTCTCTTCGTCTCAGGTGCTGTTGGGCATGCTCTTCACGTCACCCGGCTATGAAAGGTGGTTGTAGATAGCTTAGTTGGTTGATGATCAGTAGGTTTTGCCTTTTGTAGATACATCTGTACTCAATGGGCTTTATGATTATGGTAAATTTGGGTGCCAACTTCTAAACAGCTCTAGTTCATCTACTTTTGAAACTTTAGGGCCCTTCAGGGTAGATACATCGCTAAGTTGGTGGAAATAAGCACTTCAACTATACTTTCTGCTAGATTACAAACCAACAAACACCACTGAGGGGGGGCGGGGCAACACCTGGAATGACATGAAACACTTCAGATTTAGTGGAAGATATGCAAGTTAGTCAACTCAACATTGCGCACAAGGGCGAGGCCCCCCAACGATAGCTAAGTTGGCTTTTGACTCTTATAAAGTATATACAGTATGGTTTATGGTAGGTAGATGTAGGTAGCCACTATAGTTAATGAGGTTTAGCCACTGTAGTAAATGAGGTTTTAGCAACAAACATCATAATTGGAGTCAGATCCATAGTTATCCCAGTAAAGCATCCCATAAAATTTTCCATAGACATCCCAATTTATAGACCATGAAAAATCAGTGGGTCTCCCAGCTGCCGCCCAGGTTATCGTTAATTGTGGAGCTCTGGTTCTCCTCCAAATGCCGCTGCTGGACTGGGCTGGCGTTGCCCCCCCGGAAAGATGCAAAAGAGGTCGACAATTCAGGAACATCCTATAAAACTAGTGACATATCATGGTAATATCATAGTATTTTCATATGAATATGTGTATATATAATATAATATAATATAATATAATACAATAAAATATAATATAATATGTATATAATATGTATATACATACATATATATATATCATATCCTATATTCATGGTATTTCTGTTGAGGGGTGTAAAGCTAAGCTATCAGTTCGAGAAACGCCCCAGCTTGTCTCGGCTTTGTCGAAACTCAGATGGGGAGTTGGAGGTGTTTGTCGCGGAACCCGGGGTCCGGGACGGTCACTAAGCTAGGACAACTTCTAGAAACTTACTGGTGCTAAACGTAGGGAATGGATGGGTTGCTGGGGGTTGCTGGGGGTTGCTGGGGGTTGCTGGGGGTTGCTGGGATTATTCTTGATAGTTATTGTGGATCATTCCCGAAAATTCCCTACGTTTAGCACAAGTAAGTAAAGAAAATGGATAGACCTAAGACAACTCTTGCCAATCTGCCTGAGGTGGCGATGGAGAAAGAGAGAGAGAGAGAGAAACATAAATGATAAAGACAAATTGAAGGAAAGAGCGAAAAAAAGAAAGAACAACAAACAAGAAAGAGGACAACTAGGAAAAAATCAACATTTTTTAAACCCACGATAACTGCAAATGGGCAGTGAAAGGCAGTAACATTTGACCACCACTTGTGGCCCTGGCTGTAGCTCATTGGACATGCATAGGGATTTTATGGTGATTCATACGGAGTTAAACAAACAAAAATAGTGATATTAATGTGAACTACCCTTTTGGTAATTTGTTGCAGTTTGCTATGGTACAGATTACCTATTACCTACTGAGTTTGATGATTTACCGTTTGAACAAGCTATGTTTCATTAAACAACTGTTAACTTATCGGAGAGTTACGATCATTTCGGTGCATATGATGATTTCGCATGCGTCAAAGATGGCGGGCACACCATGGAGTATTTCCCCCCTAATCATATTGGTGCACTGCGATGTCATGATTTTGGTGAAAGCCCCCCAAGCTTTGAGCACCTTGTTTTGTCAAACATGTTTCTTCATTTTTTCAAGTTTCAGTCCCAATTTTTGAGTGAACAAACTGTATTATAAACGTTCCAAATTTGTTTCAGTCCCAATTTTTTTAGTTACCCTCTGGTAATTTAACATAGCTATCAAAAATCACCATTTATAGTGGATTTTCCCATTGAAAATGGTGATTTAAACCATAGTTATGTTATCCGAGGTTTGACGTGTGACATCGCCGGGGTTTGACGCTGCCGTGGCTGTCGGCTGAAAACTTCATCCCCCAGTGATATGATGTGTATCCCAGCAGTCATCCCCATTGGTATGGTTCATTATGGTTCATTGGTTCCAAATATATCCCAAATATGTCTTAATATAAGTATCTAATTACTATATAAAGCATGCTTTTTGGTGAGGATGAAGTCAGTGACCGGGAGATGGGATGATTTTTTCGTCGATGGTCCTACTGGTCTCACGGGTTTCCGAGACGTCATGGAGGATCCCGAGCGGTAGAACCATAGCTTTCAATACGAAGTCATGTCATGGTCGAGTAACTTGGATGATCTTGGATGATTTGGAGGTACCCCCCATGACTAATTTGGGAAACCTCCATATGGGTTACGTTCTGGTAATTTAACTATAGCTATTGAAGCCATGGCCATAGAAATAGTGGATTTACCCAGCTATAAAATGGTGATTTTCCATTGCTATGTTAGTTTACCAGAGGGTATGTTTTTTTTCTCAGCCACTTACCTTAACCAATTCGCTCATCCCATGGCCCATCTCACTTGGCGAACTCGCTCTCGACGCCCGGCGGACAGAAAAGGTGTGGAAATACTGGGATGTGGCGATCAATCTGTACATTCTTCTATGTTACTATAATTCATCCCATATTTTTGTTTGTGTGATTAGTGTTACTGTGAAAATATTCGTGTATACTAACGATTGCTATTGTATACTATTATTGTTATTACTATATATATTATATATATGTATATATATATATATATGGATTGGTATTTCTATTTTTGTTTTGACCATTATAATTCTACATACAAACAAGATGATCATAGGCCAAGAATTCGCGTGGGAATCCTGGCGAACATGGCCATCCCAAGTTCTGAACTTGCCATATTTGATCATTGCTACAATGTGGGGCCCCCAAGATAGCTAAGTTGGTGCATATAACTCCAATAACTATGGTTTATGGTACTTATAACTATAGTTTTCATGGGGTTCATAAGCCAACTTATAACTGGGGGGCCCCACATTGTAGTTCAAAGGTAAAGTTGGTTTATAGCTAGTTTAAGATGTGTACCTTGGCGAAAGTTGGTCATATCTGGCCATATTTGGTGATGCCCTCTAGCAAAGTTGGCTTAAAAACTAACTTCTGGATGCACCGGCTTGTGCTGGTGAGTTTTATATGGCCATGGATACGGATTTATATGGATTTATATGGATTTATGGATCTTTATCCCCCCAAATGATATGCCACTGTTCATTCTGACCCGTCTCCATATCGAAATTGTTTGGGATTATAACACTAATGGTATGCTATCTTACCGTTGAATATTGCTCCCTCATTGGGGATGTCATTGCTGAGTCAAACTTTGTTTCGCTTCATGGGTCCAATCGTTAATCCGTGGGCAGCATGAGGTTTCGGACGTGCTGCTTTTGAAATCCGAGCCGGAACCGACCAACACTGTGCCTTCCGGAAGGGGGTGCATCGTTTTGCTGGGATGAGGTGCAGTAAATATGACATGTTCCATACATGTTCCTATATACCCTCCAGAATTTTAACATAGACCCTGACTTTAGGGCCATTAGGGCCATTAGGGCCATTTTGAGTGAAAAGCACTCATCTTCCAACCCCCTATTTGGCAGGGACTATATTAATTACCAGAGGTATGGCCATTTATTAGTTATAACTGGTTATTTCAATGGGACTATACATTCTATACATGGGCTTATTTCAGTACTTATAACTGATATATAAAGGGCCATAACTGTAATGGATACAAAAAAGATGTGCAATGTGCTGGTCAGTTTGTAATGGATACCACCAGCCAACCAGGGCAACCAGGGCATCACCTGGCATCACATCGTCCCGTATCGGCCCGAAAAATATCAATGTTCGGTGCACTGTACCATGAATATCAAAAAAGTATGGAAAAAAAACATTGTTAACATACAGGATGGGGCCCCCAAGATAGCTAAGTTGCCTTGTAAGTGGCTTAATTATGGTTTATGGTAGATATAACTATAGTGAATGGGGTTAGAATGGCTTATAAACCAACTTATAACTGGGGGGGCCCATCCTGTATGGGGTAGTCACGGTAGTCAATTCCATATATTTCAGCATGTCTGTATGTGTGTTCCATTCATGAGAAACACAAAACTCCTGAAGATATATGATTAGTTGTCCTTGGAAAATCATATCACCCTCTGGTAAATTCACATGGACCCTGAGAATGCCCAATGGTGTTCTGTAGTGGACACATGTGGAAACTAATCCTCCAACCCAGAAAACCATGGGAAGGTCGAACTGTTAATGGCCATAGTTGATTTATTTGGTGATTTTCCAGTGAACTCTTAGTTTACCAGAGGGTATAATTAAAGATAACCATAACCCCAACTATAGAGATACAGTCAAGTTACAACCCCGAACTATATCGTATAACCCCGAATATACTGTAATAATTATATAAAGCTAGCCATAACCCCAACTATGTCAGTTTACATTAATTTATTGCATAATTTTCAATCTAACCATACCCTAACCATAAAGATAACCATATATGTTAACGATGTGATTTTCCATAATTAATGGATAATGGATATTAACTGCACCCACGATATTGTTGAATAGTTATGTTAGTTTTCCCAGAAGTTAATCCCAACTAAAGAGGTGAATGGAGAGGCTTTCCGTCGTCCAGGTGCGTTCCTTCGGTTCCTTGCTTCACAGCTGCCGAACGGAGGCGACCTGCAGGCGCGGTTTGAGGGTGGTTTTTTGGGGCCGGAGATGATGGGTGAACCATGGGTTAAACCATCAGATGGAGGAAACGCATCCAAAAAAGGTGGGTGAACCATGGAAAAAAGATGAAAAAAGACGTATCTATAAACGGACCATTTTCCGTAGCTATGTTAAGCAACCAGAGGGTAACCATGAAAAATGGAGGAAACATGAGGAGACAACCCTTTCAATGAAATGAAAAGGGAGTTTTAAGTGTGAAGCGTATGTTTTTTTTTCAGCGTGAAGAATTGAGGTTTTACGGTCAACCATGGTGTCTTAACAAAGTTGTAACCATTCTGCACTGGATATGATCTACAATTATTGTCAATTAGTCATTTATTGTTTTGTCTATATGTATATATATATACAAATATACGCCGCATAAATTTTGAAATATTCCTATGTAAGGGCCCCCCAAATGAATAGACCCAATACTAAACCAGGGGTTTCGTTTGGGGTATGCTAGACTATAGAGGGAAGATATTTACCAAATGTTGTGGTAAACCTGTTCATGGGTAAATTGAGGGTGTAGCCGGTTTTTAGCATTTATATTGAGATGTAACTCTCGAAACCAAATGCTCCAACTGCCAGCTTTGAAGTCAGCCCTCAGAAATGAGTCTAGCATTTAGTTCCATGGACACTTGGTACAGCGGCATTCCTGGTGTGTCGGAGTCCTGTTTCTTCCGGGATTCTGACTCGACATGCGATCATGTTCTTCCTCAACAAAGTGGTGCCCTCAACCCTTGGAGTTGATCTATCTACTGTAAATCTGAACTTTGGACAAAAATACAGATAGATCAATAGATAGATCATTTAGTGGCACATATATAGGTCGACGAACACACATCATCACACATCACTGGGCACCACTCCTGTCCAACCGCATGATGTGAAAACCTAGGCCGTGCATGTTCGAGCGTGTCCCGGGACGATGCAAGAAAGCCTGGCTCTGTGTGGCTCGGCATCACGGAGAGTTTCAACGGGCTTTCACCTAGGGAAAGCATCGGAAAACCACGGGAAAATGGCGATTTTACATGATTTTACCAAGAAAAGTTGTGATTTAATGGGATGTATAGCTGATTTATGATAGCTAAGTTGGTTTTATAACTCCAACAACTAGGATTTATATGGATTTATGGCAATTGCAACTATTCTTCATGGGGTTATAAACCACTAGCTGGGTGGGGCCACATTGTAGCTTGGAATATTGGGTATGTCCAGCTGTTTATTTGGGTTGGCCACGGCAATACACCATTTTGATATGGGGTACCTCCAGTGTCCGAAGTCATTGGGGTACCTCCTTGCATCATCCAGTCGTCAGCCGTGAATGGGATGGCCGGAGCGTGGAAATTTCGAGCGGAGACTCCAGTGATCTCAGGGGTTCAAAGTTTTCCCTACCAAATGTTGGGAATGTGAACCCTGGTGGATTAGGTGGCTCACCCCCAACTTTTTTATGTTGATTTTGTTGAGCAACCAGCGGCAAAGCCCTAAATTTCTCCTTTTTCTTGAAGTAAATCCATGTTAGTTGAGGACTTTGTTGTTTAGTAAACAGTCCTCAACCAACATGGGCATTTACTTCAAGAGTTTCCCGTTCTTCTTTCTCTGAAATTTTCTGAAATCACCAGGAGGGTTGTTCGATGTTGGTCGGCTTCCCCCACTTGGAAGTCCCTTTGTTCTCAGGACTTCTGTCACCTCCATAGCGGACGCAAAAAGAAGAAGGGCAGTGCGGAGGGCTCCAACTGAACGGTGATGAATTTGGGACGTCCACCGTTGAAGTTTCACAGCTAGAGCAGCAAAAAGCAGATTTGAACAGGAAGGCGTGCTTGAACAACACGCCTGGACTGGACCCTCAAAATTGAACCAGATTATCAAGTGCTCCAAATCTATCCAAATTCATGGTGATTTCCCATCGTTTGCAGGAACACATTCAAGTTGGCAAGTCGAAATACACACCTTACAAGCCGTAGTCCAAATTCTGACTCGGAGTCTTTTCAGGATCTGAGGGTCGTATGCTCCAGTCGTGGCTCGATTGTTAAAAGACTTCACCCTGGTGGTCAATGGATGGGTGAGCAGTCGATTGCTGGCGAAGGTAACCCTCGTGGAGATGGTACTGTCATGTACTGTCCATGATTTTTCAGGGCGCAAGACACCGATGGTTTTTGCTCCCCATTTGATGGCCATTGATGGCCTAAAACCGACACAAAACGCCATGCCACGCCACAAAGCCACAAAACGCCGCGGCAGGAGCACCTGCTGAAGCACAAAAAAGCCAAGGAAATGGACAAGGTGCCCGGGAATTTCTGGGGAACATGCCAGCGCCGTGACGAACCCAGTACTCCGTGGATATTTGTACGTGTGCTGTTGTTGGATTGTTCGGAAGTGCAGACATGTGTGAAAAACACTATACTCAATATATCTTGATATGTTAAAACAATTTAAAACAACACAGAAAGAGGTGATATAAATATATATTAAGATTTAAAAGCAGAAGTTAAGCTGCCAAAAGAACAGGGAAGAACTAGCATGAATTAGCCCATAAAACTTCGGAATCTGAGACTGCCACCTGGCTTGGGGAGCTTCTACAGGTGTACTAAACATATGTATTTATTGCACTTTTATTGTTGTATGTGTGTTATATATTCATATAAACATATATACCGCATATATATGTATATTATATTATATATATATGTGTGTGTTTTTAAATATATATATATATTTAAATACGGACACACACACATATATATATGTATATATAGGCTCAAGGCTGGGGGTTCCCCGGAGCTTCGAGGAACCCTCAGTCTTGATGCTATACCAGAAAGGTCGTTCTTGTATAC
>Ga0126342_10019763_pt1 | contig 11407 bp, 11 predicted proteins | sample Cyp1metagenome_FD_92528 | JGI IMG/M metagenome (GOLD analysis project Ga0126342, IMG submission 92528) | Coral microbial communities from Lord Howe Island, Old Settlement Bay, Australia - Cyphastrea 1 metagenome | ecosystem: Host-associated > Invertebrates > Cnidaria > Coral ... | reverse complement strand
TTACATACATACATTACATACATACATTACATACATACATTACATACATACATTACATACATACATTACATACATACATACATACATAACATACCATACCATACCATACCATACCATACCATACCATAACATACATACATACATACATTACATGCATATATATATATAATATATATATATAATATATAATATATATAATATATATAATATATATATATATATCAATGCACCCTTTTTTGAAGAAACTGAATCGGTCCATATGCACTGATGAACGAATTGCCACACCGTTCTCTGCGGATATATCCATCACTATTCTTGAATCATCTTGAATCGATCTTTGAGAATACCTACTCATGAATAATCGCCCTTGGTACCAACAGGTAGGCCAGGTAGGCAGTAGTGAACTCTTGCCACTTTCATGTCAACACTAGATCTACAGGAAAATGCAGGGGTGGTGCATGGGGATCCCAATGTTGCACCCGCTGCCAACAGCACCTTGCCAGTTGCCCTTGGCTGCATTTAGGGAAGCGCAGGCACACCATTTCTACACGGGAAATTGGGAATGCTTGTCAGTAGGCTAGCCGCGGCTAGCCAGCCAATGAGATCAATGAGCACTCCGGAGACTCACTGCTCAGGCAGTTTCAGCATCTCAGGGTATCTCACAGCATCTCACGGCATCACTGACTTGAAATGCTTGTGAAAATTCTGAAGGCTCTTTGAGGCGCACCCACCTTGGAGTTCCATCAGGGCCAGTGCCAACAGGATGGAGCAAGGAGGTTGATGCAAAAGGCTGTGGAGAAAACGGTCTGAAATGTGGCCACATGAATGTGGCCAAACGAGAAGGTTAGACTGGTACTGTTGGGTGCTTTGGTTTGCACAAAACTTCAGCATATACACAAATGATGAAAAAAAAACAACAGATAGCAAAAAAAATGCAAAAGAGGCGGTGTGGTAACAAATGTTCAACTAAATGTAAGTTTGCGCAGTCTTTCGTTTTGTTTGGACTTGATCGGCCCTGGGCTGCTGCCTAGCTGCGCTTTGCAGTTTTCACAGGTTTGGCAGCTGACTCCTTGGCGTCCGAGGCAGTCCGAGTGTATTCAATCGTTGTCCAAGCATCCTCAATGACATTGTATTATATTATATTATATTGATGTATATTGTATTATTCTGTGTTATTCTTATTCTCAGAACGTTAACGCATCTTTGCATTGTTTCACTTTTACTAACGACTTGTTTCCGCCCCAGTGCTACAGTAAAAAAAAAAGAACTTCCAAGATCTTCCAAGCCATGTGGCGATCAATGTGTTGGTGTCGCTCCATGAGGCCCTTGAATGCTCCAAGGACAAGCTGTAAACTGAGTCCATGAAGTCCTGCCATAGCGACGCCAAACGCTAACCATCGGTAACAAAAACATAATTATTTACAGTAATATGTCTGATATAGTAATAAAGATTCTTCTCTCTGTCTCTATTTCTGTCGGGCGTGATTTTCAGCAGCCTTAAGATTCTTCTAGTGGATAGTGAACCCCATTTGTTAGCTCGACATCTCGTCAACTTGATGATTCCTGCCCGTTGCCATGAAATCATGAAGCCTTCAGTTGTTGAAACAATGGCAAACAACCTTGAACAGAAGACGCGTTTCTCTAGGCTTCTGAAGTGCACCCCAATGGAAGTGGGGCAAGTGGGCTTTCAATGTCCAAGGTCTTCCTAGATCTTCCTGTCAAAACCTAGCAAGGCTTTTCAAAAAAACATCAACTTAAGCAGCTCCAAACAAAGCCCAAAGATGCCCAAAGCATCCTACCAAAGGTATATGGTTTGCAGTCCCACCTCAGTAACCATCGGAAAGGTGACAATCTCTGGAAGGAGCCGATCCGTGCTGAAGTCGAAACAAGTGGAACGAAACCTCAGAGCACACATGAAAGTGCCAGATTTTGGAAGCCTATCCCAAGCCTATGCCGGTTTGAACTGAAGAAGGTTCAAACATCACCTTGAAGAAGTCAAGAACATCATACAAGTAGAGCACATCATGCTGCTTCCTCAATTGAGGATGGAACATGCTGCATCATGAAGATCCAAACTGCTACAATTATGTGGGTGTTGGTTCTTTGATTCATTTGCATAATTTATCTTTCGGCTAAAGGCCCAAACAAAATCAACATCTCCAAGCCCATCAACAAAAGAAAAGAACTCAGTTGGACCAAAGTTGAAAACTGCCTTCTCTTACTGAGACTAGTTCTGAAACTGACTTCATTAGCAAATGCTCGCAGTCCATTAAGAGCAACATTTCGGAAAAATTTTTGGCAGGGGAGAATATTATGTGTAGATTCATGACAAGAGTGTGGCAGAAGCTTGAGTTTGGAATTTGCTTGCAGAACGCTCAACCCGTATGATCCCGCTGCAATTGTTACTGAGGGCACTTGAGTCGAGAGCGAAAGGTGCAAGAGGCTAGTGACATTGAATGGCTCAAAAGATCTCAAACCTGATCAAAACGGACTAAAGCAGAAAAGAGGCGGGAGAATGGGGTGTTTGAACCTCCGTGCGCCGGAGGCAGGGCGCTCTTCTTTCCTTCGCAAGGCTCTGAGGATGCACTTGGGATTTCTCTCGTCACTAGATTTGAGTATATAATCTCGGGCAAGATCCAGGCAATAACATGTTAACACGTTGCACGATTCTCCTTATGCAAGGGTAATCAAGGTAGCCGTCTTTCTGTCACAAATAAATCTGGACTTTCAACGTCTTCAACGTTGGAGAGCAAGCAGTGCAATCTGAATGGCAAATCTTCTAAGATCTTCTTAGTGCCGATCAGTGAATCGCCTCATGAAAGCAATAATGAACTGTTCTCTCGAGCGGGTAAGTTGTTTAGTGAGCTGGACGAACCAGGGTAGAAAATTGTGGCGGTTTGCAAGTGGTTTTCCCACAGTCTTGCCAGCCCATAAGTGAGCGTACGTGAACTTATATATGCTATATATATATACTACAGTGTATAATATACACTAATATATATATATATACTATATATATACTATATATATACTATATATATACTATATATATACTATATATATACTATATATATATATATACCATATATATACTATATATATATACTATATATATACTATATATATACTATATATATACTATATATATACTATATATATACTATATATATATGCTATATACACACTAATATATATATATATATACATACACACTATATACATATATACTATATACATAATATATATATACACACAATATCAATAATATATATATATATATCACTGTATATCCATATCCTAACTGCACTTTTCACCACCAGAATTCACAAAGAGTACAAACAAGTTTTACCCGACCAACCAACCTCAGGTGACACTTTGGCCAACATAATCTACTAGACTTGCTGGCGACAAGTTGATAGATTTCAGTATCTATTTCAGCAGCCAGAGCAGAATCCATACAAGAACAAACATTGTGAAAACTACATTGCATTGCGCAAGTTGGTTGCTGGTATTCTGCGTGGTGCTGCTGGTGGAATGTGCACCACAAGAACTCAGGAAGAGAACAAACAGTCTGTACCGTTCCAACCAACAACTTTAACTTTAAGGAGAAAGAATGACGACAAAACTTGTGTTCGAGAAAAAATGTTTCCATATCAAAGCCACCAGATACGCATATGTTTCAACAGCTATGTCAATTCCTTTGAAACCAAAAAAACAGTTGTATATCTATACATATATATATATATACATAATATATATATATATATACATACATATACGTAGTAATACATACTACTGTATGTACTGTAATCTTTTGTCTGCACCCCACATTTGACATATTCTACATTTGGCATATTCTATCTGCAAATTCCTTCCCGGCCAACTTGTTGCCGGCAAGAATTCACTTCGATAAATCCCCAACTTTCATATTCTAGCGGCTGGTCCCCGCTAGTATTATATTGGGTACCTGTACCAGGATCAAGCAAGTCCCTTAACGCTTGTGCAGCAATTAAAGTAGATTGTGAGTTCAAAGGCGACAACAGCAAATAAGTCTATCCGTCATAGCCATACAACATCATACAACCAGCTACAACGCAAGGTAGCCAGTACGGTCGTTACATAGCTGATCAACCAATTAGCCAGGAACATGCTGTCAGAGAACACGCATTAGCCAAGGGGCAAAGGTCAAGCAACATCTCAAGCATCTCAATCAATCCTTCATAATCTTTAGTAATCTTTCAACCAGCAACCAAAGCCCTTGCTATCGAAATGCCTCCTTCACCCCATAATACTGAGGTCTTTGCCTCCAACTCCTTCTCCGCCGCTGACGGCCACGCTGGCCCAGCAAAGGCACTAGTGCGAGAGAAGGGACGTGGCGCCTTGGAAGCTTTTAGCAGCAAATAAATAGAACCAGGATGAACCAGGTTTCAAATTGATCAGAAAACCTTACATTATCTGAATCGTTTTTAGGGGCTTGACCCCTTGAAACCAAGCCACCGGGCGATGTTTCAGACCTATGCTATGTGCTTTAATCATCTCCAGTCCCGATCATCCTAGATTCCCAAATTACGTCATATTATATACTGTATATATATAATACATATATATATATATATACATTGTACCGCATATCGTGCAGAGAAACTTCAAGGACTGCATTGCTTATCATACACGACACGACAGCACGGCCTCTCTGATCCCCTCTGCTTGCTGCATTGCTCAATTTACAAGTAGGTACTGCCCGATTTTAGCAAGACTTGGATACTTCAAGCTGCTTCACAGTGCTTCGTGATACTTTGTCATGCGTGTGAGATAGAATGCTACAAAATGCAATCAAAATGCTACAAGTAGTGAATCAAAATGAATTAAAGTCAAAGTTATTGCAACGATTCTGTCAAAGCACTTCGTCTCCGGCAGGGCCCCTGTGCCGGCACCGGAGGTTGTCCAACGGAAAGCACGCTGCTTGTAAACCGCTTCTAACTCCACAGGATCCTGGCCAAAACCGATGAAAATCGCATTGAAAATCGCATTGATTTCACCTTGATCAAACCTGCTCATGTCATGTGACTTTGTTCTCTAGTAGCGGTATGTAGCGGTGACTTTCTGGTGTTGGAACAAAGTTGTTAATGTTGTATCCTGATTAGTAGCTAGGTTACTCGCTAGTGTGCCAAACGAAAATCCAAATCATTCTGAACCAATGCATTGTTTGGCAGGTTCGCTATTGTGGCAAGAAATCTTGGGAAACCATGTTTTTTGAAAAACACTGTTTGAGTCCAAACATCTTGACATTTTTGCAGAACAAATGTTGTCTGCCGTTCCCAAAAGAATCAGATTGCTTATTAAACCCTTATTAAAGAACAGTTTTTCCACAAATTTCCAAGGCACTGGGCCATGAGAGGGTCCAGTTCCAGTTCACCTTTATAGGTTTGTTCTCAGGGTTCACAATTGCAGCAAACTTTTCCAGAGCTGATCCTGGAGCCAAGAGAAGAAAGAAGATCCTTTTACAAAAGCAACCTTTCTTTCTCTTTCTCTTTTCCTTTCTCTTCCTCTTCCTCTCTCTCTGTTCCTCTTCCTCACTTCCTCTTCTTCTTCCTCTTCCTCCTCTTCCTCTTCGTCTTCCTCGTCCTCTTCCTCTCTCTCTCTCTCTTTCTCTTTCTCTCGTTCCCTTTCTCTTTTTCTTTCTCTTTCTCTTATTACATGTTTCATTAAGAAAAACTTAAGGTGGAAAAGGTAACGCAATCAACATGCTGAACCCCTCGCTACAAGTACTACAAGTACTACAAGTACTACAAGTACTACAAGCACTACAAGTACTACAAATACCACAAGTTCATCGGCAAAAAAAAAGGTTTTAATTAGATTTCAATTGTAGCCAGTTGAAATCCTTACTTCAGTGCGTGTTTTTTTCTGGGACACAACTTTTTGGCACCCACTTTAAAGCGGGTATAGCTAGGGGGCCTTACACCAATCAGGACAAAACATTACTGTAAAAACATTTCAAAATATGTGTATATACAATTATATATCTATATATATAAAGTCTGCTGCGAATAGATGCCCAGTCTCAGGAAGATTCAGTTATGATGATTTATGAAGTATATCAATCCAGTGATCTTGGCGAGTCAACTCACAGTTCCATCTATCAACCTTCCATAATTTTCTTCATAACATTTCATAACACATTGTACCCTGTCTTGACACAATCTTTCCGGTGAATGGTGCACGCCTGGGACTTCCAGGCACGGTGCAGACTCGCATTGCAAGAGGCTGAAACTGGCTGGGCTGAAAAAAGGTTTGCCTCAGAGCGACAACCGCGCAATACGGTGGAATTGTCTTTCCATTTTCTGATCCAATAACAGTGAACACATTTGAACATATTGAAACCATTTTAAACCATCTAAAAGCATCCAAGAAGTGTTATTCGATCTGATTTTGGGCTTTGACAAACACGTGCGAAACACGACAGTGATTACTAAGTCAGAGGTTGATTCGCAGTGGGGAGGTAACTCCGTTGCCAAAGCACCTGTCCAGTGTGTGCTGCATCTGAATGCCACGTACTTGTGCCATGGAGCGATTTTCCAGAACTATCTCCTTAGCTTTCCGTTGAAATGCTGCTTATGATTTTGGCCTGTGTAGTCACACTGCATTTGAATGCATTTGGCAATTTAATCTTGAAAGTGAGCTTGGAACATCTATGAAATTCAACATAAATTCAGAAATGAAAACAAAGAACTGTTATGAACGGTTTCAATCTCCAGCTGTGGATGTAGCAACTGAGCATCTTCTCAGGCCGGACAGGCTGGCTTCCAGATCTTTGGAGGATTCATCCAACCTTGCTATACCCTCCTTGAAGGCTGCCTGAGGAAAGTCTGCTGAGCAATGCTTAGCAATGAGCCAGTAAAAACGAAGAAAAGGAACCACACATCAACAGCATGCATCAGCATGCATCAGCATGATCAGCATTGAGCTCACCATGTACTGGAACAAAAGCAACCATATCCAAATAGATCAAAATGGCATGTCGAACGGGCCAATGAAGTCATAGCGGCGTATGACACAAAGATTGTTCCACCCTTCTTATGTCAATGTGAAAGTTGTGCTTGAAAATTATCAAGCAGCCACACATTGGCCTCGTGGCACTCTGAATGCACTTCTTCCAGTAGGGCTTGGGACTGCTCACGGGACTTCATGCCCTTCTTGTATAACAGCTCTGGCGGAATTTTGAGCTTTATCCCCTCTCTTAACCTCGATATGAAGTTTCAAAGGCATAGAATCAACAAACAAAAAAAAACATGTGACAACACAATGTCCATCTTTGTATCACCAGGACTCCTCTGTTAGTTGCGCAGGTAGTGAAGCAACTGCAATTGAGAAATCACATTGATTAAGCGAGCGTGCAAAAAACATGTACGAAATTGTACGAACATGAAAGTGAATACTTGTTGCTGTCCAAATTACAGCTGGACCCGAAGGGTCTCCCAGTCGAAGCCTCGACAGAAAAATAAATATCGTGACATGCTGCGAAATTAGGCCAAACAACACAGCTGTTTTCTATTTGTTTAATGCAAAGGGCCAGGCAAGAGATGTTTGCAAGCTATCTGGTTCACTGAATATTCGATCTCCGGCATACCACATGTACAACCATGGGCATATTATATATAGACACTATAAAAATAGTTAATACTACCACGTCATACCGTGTCCAGTTTGACCAAGGGACTTTGCGACTCCAAGCCGTCAGCATCATTTCCTGCATGCATTGGCCAACGCTACGGCATCTCTTACAAGGCTCAACGGAGATTGAACTGAAATCTGGGCTTGGCCTGGCAGGAAACAATTTAAGTTGACAAATTCGGTATAGTCTGACTATCATATATATAAATAATTTATTATAATTTTATATATGTAAACAGTGAGGCTAAAATGGGCCAAGTGTTGCATGTGTTGCCTTCTCTCGGTCCACTGGGTTGCATATTCTCGGAATAAAAATGAACACCTTCAAAGAAAAATGGACGCGCATGGCAACTAACCTCTGTGTGTGTGTGAATCAGTCCCCGTTTCAACATGTTTCAAAGGGTTCTTTCTCCGAACTCATTTTTAAAGTTTCACGACAGGGGGAAACGGCATTTGATTACATATACACTTACTTACTGTGTCCCATGAAGCTTGGTAACCAAGTGGGAAGCAGGAGCTGATGATTCCTGCGTACCTGTTCGGAATCGACAATTTTCAATTTTTCAACTTGTATCATGGCAAGGTGGCCAAACCAAAAACCACCCATGTCGTTTACGGCAAAACAAGGCCTTCATGGGAATTTCCCAGAACTCAATCGAGTTATCCACCATCGACGACTTGCGGTCTTTCAAGTGTGTGTGTGTGTGCATCTACATGCTGTAAGTCCTTGACACAGCAGCACTAGATGAACAAAACATGAATGAATTACTGCCCGGCATGAAGTGATTTTCCTTGACTTGATCTCATCATAGCCCTGCACGATATAGATCCATATGGCTCAGCTTAACGTACACTTTATTACACTGATTACACTTTGAATTCTCATTGTCATGGAAAATTGTCAATGGTATGAAGCTCACAGTTGAATTGCTAAACATAGGACCTATAAATGTAGCTAAAAGTAGCTAAGCGAACCACATTAATTACAAGCTGCATCAAGCTGCTCATTGGCTTGCTCCGGGTGCTATTAGCATTATCGCCCGTCGCACAGCATGTCATCATATCCCCAGTCCAGCCTGATGCTGCATCTCTCGAGGCATCAATAGGTGGCATCACCCAGGAAGAGACCTAAATGCCAACGCAGCTTGCTGCACGTAATATTTAGGAAACCGTTGAAATCACCATGATAAACCGCTATATAATATATATAAATATATATAATTTAATTATATATACATACTGTACTGTATATGGTTGAAGCATTATGAGGTCGCCTCAAAATCATCCAGCCTTGTCAGTTCTGCTTTGCTTCGCTTGATCATCCGAGCGTGATAGCGGACCCTTGGGTTGTTGGCTCTGATCGCAAACAAGCTCAAAAAAGTGCTGCAGCAACATGCAGCAACACCTGCACAAATTAATTGTATTCAATTGTCATGTATTGCCACGGGCCAATCTGCTGTCATGAGCTCCAATTGTGGCATGCCATGCGTGTGAGACTTGCAAAGAAAAGAAACTTTGCGATTGCCACGTTTGCCAGGGTGATGGCCGATGTACAAATCACCTGCCCACGCTGCATTGCATTCACGGAAGACTTTCAGACTTGCGACTTGCGGTGAAGGAAACTTCTTTTGGTTTTATCTGGTGTCCGGCCAGGTCCGGCCAGTGACCCAGGCAATCTACTTCTGTGGATGTGAAGTCCACGACTGCATCTTGTGATATTTGATATGTTTTGAATTGTTTTGAATTACCGATACCCACAACACTACATAACTTCTTGACAGTCTCAGGAAACTTCAAGGATGAATTGCACCATTTAAGGCAGTGCTTTGCTGAAGGAAAGTGAGGAAACATTCTAGGTCCGAGAAGGACCATAAATCACAATGGCTGATGCCAGGAGTTGGACATGTCAATGTGAGAAACAAAGCAAGAAGATGGAGAGGACCCATAATATACTGCATAATTATTAAATGTATTTCTAATCTATATGTAATAATAATGATAATAAAATAATAATGACAAGAACACTAATATATATATAATAGTAAACATAATTATGATTATTGTTGCATATTAGATATTGTTAACTATATATTATGTATAATCGATATTGTCACTATTACGATAATGTCCTATCGTACAACGTCCATAGTTTGCTTTGTTTTTCTGGGAACGATCTGGGTCCCTGCCTCTGTCACTCTGCCCAATGACACTGCGCTTAGCAACATCTGGCCATAGTTTTCGTCCACTGGGTCCGTGAAAAAGTTGACCACCTGTAATCCAAGCACCAACCTGGTAGGTTTTTCTGGTGGATACTCTCTGTAATTATGCTGTATCAATACAGGATGGAAAGAAATCAAGTTCAAATCATTTAAATCGATGACCCAAAAAACACCAGCACCAAAAGCGGAAGCAGTAACGGCAACCTTTTGAAAAAAAATGAAAAAGGACTTTACCTTGAAACAATCAGAACTAACATGAACCAACATTCTGACAGTATTCTGACCATGTTAAGTCCAAGAGCTCAGTCCTCTGCTGTAGAATAAGAGCCAGATGTGTCTAATCAGAACCATACAGTAATTGTTGTGTTCAAACATAAAACGTAAACGCTCTATATGGAGCACATACAGTACATAATGATTTTCTGAAGGAATTACGATTGGGGTTGAACATAATTATTAAGTAATTAGTAATAAACATATTCAATGGATTCGAGTCACAATGTGGTGACATGCAGTGACCAAACTTCCTAGTGAATCTTGATGTGCTACCCGGCTGCTACCCCCATCATCTTCCTGCCTCGACCTTTTGGCGGCTGTCGTCTCAATTGAGTCTGGTCCCCAAGCATGGGGTGTGCCTCCACATTCTCTTGCCGTGATGTAACCTGATGCTGAAGAGATCTGAAGAGTTTGAATGTTGAGGCAAAAAAGGAGAGAACTGCGCAACGCCCAGGAAATTATGAACAATTATATAATGGAGATGCGCTCTGCATGGGCTGGCCATCTCCAAGAAGCCCCTCACGGGCTCTTCAATCCTTAGGTTTACACCTGGATTTGCACGTGTCTATTTTTGGGGGATATGTTGATTGCGAGTTGCGTTGGAATCAGACTCATGAACATCAGGCTAAAGAGCCCCATTTAATGTCCAAAAGGAAACACTTCACGCTCCATTCAAGTCAAACGCATCCATATTGCCGATGTCCTGGAAACAACCCGATCTCACCGACATTTTAATGTGCGACTAGACTTTGCAGCTTCAAGCCTCAGGCAAAGCCTGGTCAGAGTCTACCAGCAACCTCTCGAGTCCCTGCACGCAGGGCAGGCCGGGCAGGCCGGGCAGGCCAAAAAGCCTGATGATTTCATGATCCAACCGCAACCCCATCAAACAATAGCAAACAGCTGCTATCCCATGAATTCATTCCAGACTATTCCAATATAATCCTTTCCCCCTATTACTAACCCCCCCCAAAATACTAAAAACTAGAGTCCGTCATCTCTAATTTTGGAAAAATTCAGATTGGCCAATTTGATTTTTAATTGATCCCCTTTAGAACACAATTTAAAAATAAAGCTACCATTTGTGGGTTTTACCCCCTAATAATAAAAACTAGTTAACCCCGGGGTGTTTATTATTAGGGTCCGTCCGATTTTTTTCTGGTTATTATTATTACGGTTTTAATTTTATTAATAGGGTCTGCTTCGAAATCCAATTTTTGGCAATATTTTAATCGCGTTAT
>Ga0126342_10019762_pt1 | contig 11407 bp, 13 predicted proteins | sample Cyp1metagenome_FD_92528 | JGI IMG/M metagenome (GOLD analysis project Ga0126342, IMG submission 92528) | Coral microbial communities from Lord Howe Island, Old Settlement Bay, Australia - Cyphastrea 1 metagenome | ecosystem: Host-associated > Invertebrates > Cnidaria > Coral ... | reverse complement strand
CATTCAGCGGTCTGCTGGGCGATCGGATTGAATTGTGCAACAAACTAACAACTTCAACCAAAGAAGGAAAGGAAACTTGGGCGGGCAAAATTGCTCAAACAGAGAGCATATAGTCAAGACATGGGTTACTTGCAGAAGATGCACAGTCAAGTCTCACACATGGGAAAATCAACAGCATGCTTGCTACTATGGGGGTACGCCCATGCGTCGCCGCAAAATGCCTGTTTTGAGGCCCTGTTTTTGGAACCTCATTTTGCTCAATCTTGCGGCCGCTTCTTGTGCTACTTTATTGCCTCCTTGGTTGGCGGACTTCGCTGTAACGCCTCAAGGTTGCTGCGCATGTGTTGGTCAAGTCGTGGTTTGCCGCGCCGCTTCCTTGCACCTTTCAATGCTTCGTCAGAAAGTGAAAAACGCCCATAGAAAACATTGTGTGCTGGCTCCCAATCCAACAGTTTACTTGGTTTCTGTGCGCCTTCTAGTGTAGTTTCGGTTGCGAGCGGTTGGTGGGTTGCTGCAGTAGGTTTTGTTGTTGCCTGCTGTCTTGCAGCGATATTGCTCATGTGGCTCTTGGAACACACATCAGGAGAAGATTGCAACAATGGTGATGGTGGTGTCAACACTGCTGATGGTCCATCATCTGAGATTCCTTCAGATACTTTTGGACCTGCTTTGAACGAGACTGGTCATCAAGATGAAAACATTGGCAGTGCAGCACATAAAGGTGATGAAGAAGCTAGTGAGGATGATTGGTTGGAGCGAGAAGAGTCAGCTGAAGATTGACACACACGGTATGCAAATTCTCTAATGGAAGAAGTCAGTGATCCTGAAGGATGGATGGAAATGCATTACCCAGAACCAGAAGATTTGGGAAACATGCGTGATCGATTGCGTGAGTGCCACAATTTCTGGTCAGATGAATATCAAGAGGCAATTGATCGTGGAGACCATGAACATGCAGAACATGCAACCAGAGAGATGGAGCATTTAGATAACCTCATGACCGTGGTATGAGTGGACTCTGAGGTGGCCAGCAACAACTGCTGAATTCATACGTACAGGGGCAAAAGCCAAAACTAAGAATGTGGTGAGCCCTCAAATGAACGCTCACCAAGGCGGGGTGTAAATGTGTAGTAGTCAGACTAACCCTGTGCATGCATGTCCATAGCAGTTGGAACGGCACAGAAAAGAATAGCATGGCCACTTCCTGCATGACTAAGGATGACACGCACAAATCGAGAATGCCGGAAACAGTGGTTCAGAAGCATAGAGGAAAAGGAACTGGTGAGCTCTGCATCCATCTTTGAGATTTGAGCAGAAGGTATGGGATGATTTTGTTGGATGGCTAGAGGTGGTATTGGGGGCCGACGTGATTCGCAGTCTTTGGACCACGCCCGTGCTAATGGGCTACGCGCTGACTGCATACGGGCGGCATTTGTTTGGAGCTGGAAAGAGTTTGTCACACTTTAGACATTTGGTAGTTTTTGCACAACGTGGGTTCTCTGGATTGCGTGGGCATCTTCAGCTGGGTGGGCAGGTTATCAATCGATGGGAAGAATTGGAGCCTGTAGAGCACCGTGGACCTGTTACAGTATCTCTAGTTCGAGCTATGGCCCTTTTGGCAGTCTCTTGGAATTTTGTCTTACCCTTGTGATTTAGCTCATGAAGGTGGGCCTTGTTATTTACGAATTTCAAAGCCCGGCTGGCCGTAGAGGTATGGGTCGTGTGCAACACGCAAAGATTTTTGATGAACAAGTGACGCAATATTTGGATTCTGTGTTTGGGGACCTGCAGCCATCATTGCCTTTTTTCCCAGGTGGCCCATCAGTTTTCATGTCATGATGGAGTCGGTTGTTAGCGGCTTTGCAGATTCCAATGCATTACACCAGCCGGATTGCGAGCTGGTGGCACTGTAGAGCTTTACAGAAGAGGTACCCCCATTTTAGATATCGTCTGGTCTCTTCGGTTGAATAATGTGGAAACGTTACAACACTATTTGCAAGAAATTTCCATCCAGGTCACTATGGTTGATATGCCTTTTCAAGAAAAAACTTATCCAATCTTTGTCCATTTTATTTCCCTATTTTATTACCATTCCTGGCATCAGTGCGCGCAGCTAACCGGTGCTGGTCTTTTGCATGAGTGGATGTGGCTCTCTGGTACAGCACAAGTGGTGTGAATGATGGATAGCCTGAACTTTCATTGAGGTTTGTGCAGCTTTGCTGTTTCTGTATTTCTGCGCTTAGGCAACCCTGATGATTTTTTTTCTGCAGTTGATTTTACACCAATGTGATTGCACCACCTCTTTGAGCAGAACTTTCATTGAGGTTTGTGCAGCTTTGCTATTTCTGCATTTAGGCGACCGTGAAGATTTTTTTCTGCAGCTGATTTTGCACCAACGTGCTCGCAGCACCACTTTGAGCAGATGTTTCGCAGCTGAAACTTGCTTTCAATTTGGCTTGGCGCGGTTCTTTTTGTTCTTGCGCCTGTGGCGCAATATTGGCTGTTTCTTCAGCTTCCATCTCAAATTGTGTTGCCCAGATCGCTTGAGTCGACTCTATCACAGACATTAGACAGCTAGCAGCGCCAAAAGAAAAGGACGAGTGCAGAGAGGGTTCACAAGACATGTTTTTGTTTTATATTTTCAGTGGTTTGAATTTGAAATCTGTTTGCAAATCATGTCGGGCATGTTTTGAAATATTTCGATGGACGTCTACGATGTTTCACAATTCCAACTCATGTCGCCGTTTGATCTGTTCTTGTCGATGCATGTGTGGGACGCAACCTTGGATGCATTTGAAATTGATGAACATAGGAACTGCAATTTTCAATATTTTGTTTGACATAATGTTTGTCAATAGTTGAATAGACCTATGTCAGTTGTGATGGTGATGGGAGGAAACACCGCGTTTCACACGCCATGCTATTCGTGGTGTGATGGCCGGTTTTTGTTTGTGGATGCTTTGCAGATCAAATTTGCGATTGACATGGAGAACATGACAGCAATCAAAATTGTCTCATGACATATATGGCATCCCATCAGGGAAAAAACAAATGGCCTGATCAAACAAATCAATTGGTAGCATCCCAATTCATCTGATTAAAAAATAAAATCAAAATTCAAAAATCCCGAAATAACCCGCCAAGGGCTGGAACTATGCGAGCATAGTGCAGTACAATACAGAACAATGTTCAAAACAATTTCACGTTCATTGTTGGAATGGATCAAAACCATCCGAACGACGAAATTGTTCTTCTGCAAATATCAAATTTTCATCCATTATCTGGGTGTATTTCAGTTTTGACAGCCAAAACAATTCATTTTATTCTATTCACGACATTTGGACATGACAGTGGACACCGGCTTTGGAGATGGAGATTTGGATTTGGAACACGCGATTCAAAAGTGCCAACCTCGGCATGACAAGGGCACGACATGTGGCGGTTCGAAATTTGGGACATGAAGGGATACAAAAGGCAACAACCCCAAAAATGACAAGTTTATTGGAAATCAAATTGCCCGAGATTGTTCTAGCCCAATTTGGACCGTTGTGAAGGCTGAAACCTGTCGGAGATGCTGCGCCAGAGATTCTCCCAGAAAAACACCTGAAATTGGCTTGCCTGAACTTCAGTTTCAACTGGTTTCAGCGGTGAAATTTGATGATTTTTTCTTTCGCATGCAACAGTGCTTTGTCTCATTATTCCAAGGTCAACAGTTGAAAAGCATTCTTATCGAGGACTCCTAGTATTCTGGTACTTTGTGCCTCATACGTGCGGAGTCTTGCGCAATTGTCGTAGGAAAGCAATGTACAGCCAGTGCAGTTGCCTGTGGTGCGTCTTGACCGCAATGATTTCACTTGCCATGAATGCGAGGTGACGAAGTGAGGAGGTTGTGGATTGTTGGGAGCAGAGAACTCATCAACAAGATACCAGAAACCGAGGATTTGTGGCGATATTCATGGTTCGAAACTTGGAATTTTCAGATTTTCTTCGTGTAAGGCACTCCTTCTGTCCTTTGGGCTGCAAATCAGCGCCATGAGTTCACTGAGTTTACTTTCTCAGGTCAATATTTTGACATGCTCGAGTTGTTCAACATCGGCGGACAAATTCCGGTACCTTGGCCGATGACGACAACGTCGTGGTCTTTACCAATATTTTCAGCTGAAACGCCCAGTTGGCCAGGAGAAAAACTACATTTTCATGGGCGATTTTGTTGATCGAGGCCAGAAAGAAACCTGTTTGGAGATGACCATCCACTTCCGAATGTGTTTGAAATTGCGGTATCCCTAAATTTCAATCGATAGAAATGATGATTAGCCGGTGGATGGATGGTTTTTTTTTCCAAAAAACATCAGACAGACTCCCCTCACTAGTCATGGCTGAATATGGGTGTGTCTGAAAGTGGTGTGCGTGTGTATATATATACATTATGTCCATAAAATGGTATAAAATGGTTAATTTAATAGGGACCATTAATATATTATTATTATTATTATCGTTATTATCATTATTATCATTATTATTATTATAAACCATGAAATGTTGACGAATCGGTAGCAGGATACAACAGCGTGGAGACCTTCGAACTCTTGATGCTGCTGAAGCTTCGATATCCGGTGGCTCGAAAGATCAGGGATTCGAGCATTTTATGTGGATAATTTCGACCTTTCATGGAGATTTTATGTGGATAATTGATGGGATACAATTAATATGATGAAAGGATGTTCAAGGGACATAACATCACTTTTGCATACGATGAATGGATGTGTATGGAACTCAAACAACAATATGTATATATATATAGGTTTTATTTGGGGGTTTAATCCAAAAACGTCTGGGATTTCATGGGATTTCCCAACCAACATCTGTTGGAACAAACCAACAGATATGATGAAGGCGTTCATCCAGAAATGGGAGAGAGGCCTCCAATTTCTGACAATCTGAATGTGGAACTGCGGAACATTTTGAAAAACCATGGAGTGGAAAACCATTGGGTGGAACAGGCTTCCAAATTTTCAGAAGCCTCGATGGACCGGCAAAATGTGAAAATCCATGGCTGGGATCATGAGCCGCAGCAAGGCTGGAATCACGCTTCTGCGGGGCAATCACGAGTCTCGGCAGATCACACAGGTGGCTGAGCTCAATGATTGGGTCATTGGGTGACCTGGGTGTTGGGATTTTGTGGACAGGGACGATCCGTGAAGTTGGCACATGGTTATGCAGTACTGGCAGTACTAGTTATATACTGTAATGTGGGTAAAGCAATAATAAACCATCCCCCAAATCACCATTTTTATAGGTGGTATAAGACATTCCCAAATGGATGGTTTATGATTGTTTTACCCATTATATTATGTATCCCAATATGTCATTAGCGGTTGCATGCCAGGTATGCACTGTGTAAATCCAAAGAAACCCGATCTTCAGACACCGTCCTGTCAAGGTTTCCCACTGGGACCGGCGGGTTTGGTTGAGCATCTGACCATGAGGTCTATGGCTTCTATGATGAGTGCTTGCGGAAATATGGCAATGCCAATTCTTGGAAGTTCTCAGCTGAGAGATCTGAGATTTCTGGATTTGAGAGCGAATGAGCCAAATGCAATGGGAAATTCTCAATTCTCATTTTCAATGGGTGGGAAAATCATTTATAGGATGTTTCTTCTATGGCCTAATATTTTTTTTGGGACGACACCCATGAATAGACGCCAACGCAAAAAGGTACTGCACAGAGGTCTTTGACTACCTGACATTGACCGCCATCGCCTGGATCTTGGGCGCCATCTTGGGCATCCAGAGGGCATCCAGCTGCAGAGTTTTCGACATTGTCCGACCTGCCGGAATCTGCCGGAATCTGCCGGATTCAGGTAGAGAATTCGATTTTTTGTGTCCATGGCGGCCTCTCACCAGATGTCAGAAGCTGAAAGATACCAAAAAAAGGGCGCCAAATGAAATTTGGGGTGAATCTCACCAAAGATCTTTTGAAGCAACAAGCAAGTTCATATATACCTCCGTAAAGAATGGCTTGCACATTTGGAACATGTAGGAAATGGCAGTGTTGCAGCTTTACCAGAAAGGTGGGTACAATCTTTCAAAGCCGATGTCCGAAGGTGAAGGTGCTGGATCAGATCAGAACCATCAATCGAGTGCAGGATGGGAGAGATTACTTGAGTTACCTCTCCAAAATGTGTTGAAAGTAAGAACCAGGGGGAATGTTATCACCACTAGTGCTACAGTTGATTTGTGAAGGAGTGGATGTATTTTCTTTCATGTCGCAGTTGTGCAGACTTTCCACATCTGGATGGATGTGGTCGATTTTCAGGAGATTCCCCATGAGGGGGCCTTCGGTGACATTGTTTGGTCTGATCCAGAAGACATTGAATCCTGGGCTGCCAAAGCCTCAATGATCCGCCTGTGCCTGCAGGGATGCATGTTTGTTGAGTGAAGTTTCAACAGGATATATATATATACATATATATATATGGTTGATCACAGAGTGAGATTTATACACGACTCACGTTAAGACCCAATAACGCAGCTTGTGGGCTCACAGCTGGGAAGTGCAAGTGGCTGCACCCTTGGTGGCTCAGACGCTGTGATAGGGGAGGGCACATCACACCAAGGGCGCGCCAACAATTTGAAGTTGTGCCCACCCCAGAATCAAAGTGGCTGGATTTAAGTCGCAGTGATGACTTGGCCGCCGAGTTCATTGAGTTCCTTTGGGAGGTTAGAGAACATTTTTTTTTCGTTCTCTAACTTTATTTTTTGTCGGTAAGGATTTTTTTGGTTGGTTATTTTTTTTCTTGTTTGTTATTTTTTAAAATTGCCATTTTCATCCTTTTGCTGGTTTTATCTGTAGTGTTGTGTTTTTTTCCTGGGGATTGCAAGTCTAAACAAAATCTAGAATCTAGAGCCCCTCACTCACACAGCAGAAGAATGAAAATAAGCTGGGCTGGTTCAGAAGTAATCTCAAGATTGTCAACTTGCATGAAACATGGTCGCAAGGGCTGTCTGTTGATGGCTGCATTATGTATGCTATCAAGATTCTAGACCCTTTTTTTGGCCCTGGAAGTTTCACTGCTGGGCGACTGGCCATGGAATCTGGAAGTGATTCTGGGTCCGAAGCACCTTCCTCCATACTTCTTCAGATGGTGAACGAAGAGGGCAACAATGAAACAGTTCATCAATTTTTTTCTTCTGAATCTGATTCATCAGAATCGGAATCAGAGTCGTCGAGTACAAGTGATTCAGGTGACAGACCCTTTAATGAGGAAGACACGTATGACTGCGAAGAGGAAACTGGCCGTGCGACTAGTTATGTTGAGAAGCAGGTGGGGGTGGGATGGGATGGGTCAGTGATCCGTGACAGTGGTGCGTTTATTCTTGCAACCCAAACTCAAGAAAGCAACATTTGGGAGCTGGGAGACCGCTACCACATCATGTCCCAATCCCACTGCTAGCCTGGTCAGGTGGCGGCAAAGAATTGGCCTTCTGGCCCAACTACCTTGGGAGGATTGTTCAAGTGGCACAAGTACAATGCTTGGCAACTCATGACCCAGTTGCCGCAGTCAGAGCGATTGCGGAAGAATTTCGAGAAGCTCTTGGAGTACGAAATCCATACGCACGATGCATACTCTGGCATGGGCGCTGGATCTTTTTCACTTCACTTGCAGTACAAGCACATGTCGAGTGATGGCCTTACTTCTTGTAAGTTTTCAAAAGTAGAGCTGAATGTGAACATCTTACCGTGATCTCTGGAGTCTCGATTAGTGATTTTTCTTCCCCCACGCCCCCACGCCCGCCACGCATTTTGATGCATGTGAAAAAATATCCAGAGTTGTAGTCCCAGCTCAAGGCTGCATTTTTTTCATTCGCAACAGTCAACATCAAATGCCAATGAGGTGCTTGGCGAGAAGCGTCTGACCAGCCAACACGTGCTGCCGGAGGAGTAAAGTCCATCACATCCCGTGATGCAGATCCACACTGCAGAAAAGTTCTTGAGTCTCTCCATGAGGACCGTGGTCTCTGAGTCTGTCATGCACCTATGTAGTTACACAATGTACATCCGAATCCATCCTGTGATTGTGAATCTACAAATTTTGAGGGTCCAGAATCCAAAGTCAGCCACATTATACAAAGTCATAGGCAACACCTTTCATACCTTCAATCAAGAGCCCACTGAACGCCGCTTCTGGAAGGACTTTCGTCCGATTCATATTGGGGGGAAGCTGGAGGACAGAAAAACAAAGCTGCTCTAGCCGATTGCCTTGCACTGAGAGAGGCAGCGCTGCAAAAGTTGGCGAAGGAACTGAAGACTGTTGAAGGTCGTTTGTCTGCAAAGTGTTTACATTTCACGTGTTTACATTTCACATGTCTGCCAATTCATTAGTTTCAACGTGTTTCGGGTGCATGAGCTGAGTCCGGCTGACCCGCCTTCGATGATGTCATATGGTTATTTAGTTTCTAGCTTAGGTGGAGAGAATGGCACGGCCGCGAAACAACTGCGCGCTGCAATTGGGGAGAAGCTGTTTGCGGATTACATGAATCGATTGAACCCTGACACCCACTCGGATGTTTTCAAGGGCACTTCGCGCTGTTATGCTTGCGCTGCTGGCAAGAAGACCAAGGACAGAATGAAGGGGAACCTGAACACTGAACTGAACCTGAACCTCTTGTTTTTTCACTAAGTGTCGAGTCTCGAGTCTAAAGTGTGAAATGTCAAGGTATGTCAAGGTATGTCAAGGTATGATGCATGACCAATCCCTATCCTTGAGTCCCTGAGCCATCAAGGTTGGCATGATGGTCTGTGTGTGCGAGATATTTTGGCTTGAAATCTGGCGTCAGCAAGTCAGCAAGTAGAAGTATATAGAAAGAATCGAGCTAGTGTTGAGATTGAGTACATTTTGTACTTAGTATTTGTCCTAGCTTCATGGCCACTGTGGTGGACAATCTCAGGTACATCAGTTGCAGCACTACTTCAGTGCCATGTTATGATGCTGATCGAAACCCAACCCCACCGGAGATTGATCCACAAAGGGTCGAGGAGTATGTCAAGGATGTGCACGGAGAGTTCATTGGGTTGCTGATCGCTATGTCTCATATCGTCCTTCCTTTTTCTCACCTCTCATTTGTCATGGGGTTTGGCGGTGGCTTTATTGTTGGCTCATCCGTCACTGTTGACCCCCAACAGTATGAGAAGTTTCCTCTTGATTCTATGGATGTGGTCCATGACGCGATCGACTCTCTCATCTCGTTCATGAGGTATAAATTTGCAAGGATGGTGAGTGGGAATCAAAAAACTGCATCTTTGGAGCTTCGCATGGAGTTTGGACGATTTGGAGGGATGCACGTTCAGCGCAATGACAGGCTGATTGTTCACCCAGACGACGAACCCTTTGTGGATCGTCTTTTCCGCAGTGACTTCCGACCAACCTCTCCTTTGACTTCTTCTTCTTCTTCTTCTTCTTCTTCTTCGGCATCTGGTGGTGTGAGTCCGGGTCGTTTGCCACAGCCTGTGCCAAATGTGGTCGCACAAGATGACTCATGTGGGCCAAGTGGTGAACAGATTTCATTTGCTCCAATTGATCGTGGATTGGACGTGGGCTGGCCTAAACCAGAGGCCTCTTATGCTCTGGTAGCCTTGCAATTTTTCCAGCCCCAGACCAAGCATCATGTGGTGTGGGCTTGGAAGCTGGCCAAAACCTGGAACCAGGTGGAGCTGCCAACGCGGTCCACTCCCTTTAGCCCTGAGATTTTGTTGGGCATGGCCGGCCAAGCTTTAAAGTGGAAACAATTTCGTTTTCGATGCTTGCTGGTGTTGGGTTTCGCAGGAAACTCCGCACATCAGAGTTGGTGCAGCTCAAGCGGAAGGAGGTGGCCTTGCCACAGGCCAACTCCCTGCAAGAGGCAGTGCTCCTACTGGACAGCAGCAAAGGAACCAAACGGAATTTGCTTCCTATAAACAAAATTGTACTGGACGAGAAACTTGCGTTACAGGCGCTCCGATTTCTCTGCCAAGGCCTGAAGCCAGGTGAGACCCTCTCTCAAGTCACCAATCTTCAGTTTCGTACCCTGTTTAAAGATTTGCTGGCTGCCCTTCACCTCGAGCAGCTGGGGTATATGCCGTACAGTCTGAGACGTGGTGGGGTGGCTGCTGCTTACAAACAAGGCACTAGCCTGACTAGCCTAGATGTTTTGGTGATTCAAGGGCGGTGGCAGCACTTGCCAACTGCCTGCATCTACGTCGATGCCGGGCTCCAATCCATGGCGCAAATCACCCACCCGCCCAGGGCCCTTGCTTTGTGCGCGCAAATGGCCACCCATTTTAAAACTGCGAGCCAGAAAGGGACGCGTGGAATGAGGAACATGTCTTAGCTGGTCAGCAATCTGTGGACTCCTGGGGAGGGGCAGTTTCGAACCCTGACGAGGGCTGCTGAAGGCTAAAAGCCTTTTTACAGTAGCCTATGCAGGACATGAGCCTCGTGCCTTGACAGAAGGCACGGGTTGTCAGCGACAAAAAGACCGTGCCTGGAAGTGCTTGGGCCGTGGGAGTGCGGAGTGTATGGTTGATCACAGAGTGAGACTTATACACGGTTCACGTTAAGACCCAATAACGCAGCTTGTCGGCTCCCACCACGTCCCCTGGCTTCCTCCAAGAATGAGGACCATGTCTTAGCTGGTCAGCGAGCTGTGGACTCCTAAGGAGGGGCAGTTTCGAACACTGACGAGGGCTGCTGAAGGCTAAAAGCCTTTTTTACAGTAGCCTATGCAGGACATGAGCCTCTTGCCTTGACAGATGGCACGGGTTGTCAGCGACAAAAAGACCATGCCTGGAGGTGCTTGGGTCGTGAGAGTGAGGAGTCTATATATACACATATACTACACACATCTATATACGTGTATATACTGTGTACATTTTTCGATTTGCCTTCAGAGTGCTAGTGTGAACGTAACTCCTCTAAAGCCTTTCCTAAACCTTTCTGAAACAAACCTTTCCTCACAGTTGCCCCAGGCCAGTCCTAGGGGTGCTGGATGGCTCTTTGGCGAGAGACCCACACAGCATTTCAACCGCAGCAACCTCGGGGCTGATGTCGAGCAGAATAGATTTAGAGTTTGGATGGATTTGAAACTGTTTGTTGGTTTGTTTGTTTGTTTGTTTGTTGGTTTGTTGGTTTGTTGGTTTGTTGGTTTGTTGGTTTGTTGGTTTGTTTGGTTTGTTTGGTTTGTTGGTTTGTTGGTTTGTTTGGTTTGTTTGGTTTGTTTGGTTTGTTGGTTTGTTGGTTTGTTGGTTTGTTGGTTTGTTTGTTTGTTTGTTTGTTTGTTTGTTGGTTTGTTGGTTTGTTGGTTTGTTGGTTTGTTGGTTTGTTGGTTTGTTGGTTTGTTGGTTTGTTTGTTTGTTTGTTTGTTTGTTTGT
>Ga0126342_10019761_pt1:10000-11407 | contig 11407 bp, 5 predicted proteins | sample Cyp1metagenome_FD_92528 | JGI IMG/M metagenome (GOLD analysis project Ga0126342, IMG submission 92528) | Coral microbial communities from Lord Howe Island, Old Settlement Bay, Australia - Cyphastrea 1 metagenome | ecosystem: Host-associated > Invertebrates > Cnidaria > Coral ... | reverse complement strand
TATTTATATATTCATATTTATATATACATATTCATATATACATGTATATGTATGTATATGTATATATGTATATATAAATATGTATATATAAATATGTATATATATATATATATATATTTATACACATACATACATACATATATATATATACATATTTATATATACATATTTATATATACATATATACATATACATACATATACATGTATATATACATATACATATGTAGCATAAATGTAAGTTGACGATCAATATCGAAATTCATGTCTAAACCCATGATTTCTATGAGTATGCGTCAAAATTCAAGACCAACCACCTCTTGTCAATTTTGGTCAGAAACCAACCTGTTTGGGGATAGCAGTTTAGATACGCCTGCATACGAAGTATTGTTCCTTTGGGCAAAGCAGTGAAAAAGCGGGAGAATCACATCTCGGGAGTCGCAATGTCTAAAGCATCAGCTCGGAAATCGACGAAGATTATGGGGTAAAACATCAGTAAAACACAAGATGTTTACTTAAGGTCTGGGAAATGCTTGGGTTTTTGGAGTTTCCTCCACTGGGGCACACCACAAATCATGGATGAAGGTGTGGGACGGTGTGGGTATAGGTTTAAAAAATGGCTTGAAAGGTCATACCAACAACTGCCAAACATACGTATGGTTACGGTTATCAAGTTATCACTGTTGAAAATTATATCGCCAACCGTCAAATCGTCTACCAGATATTCAAAGCGCCATATCCGATATGATGTTTAGCACCAACATTGCTTCTGCTAGACTGTTAAACCATCGTGGACACGACCCAACCAACGTTCAACCCAGGCCCTATTAGACTAGAAAGCAATTCTGAACACTTTTTACAACGTGTTTGGAATTTCTGGCATCGGATACATACATACATACATACATACATATATACATACATACATACATACATATATACATACATACATACATACATACGTGATCACTGGGTGATCCATATTTCTGGGACGAACATCTAGCTACAGTAACTTTTTCTTGTGATGTGAACAAAAGCGTGGCATTGGATTCATAACCATACGGACATATGACTAATGTATTTGGGCTGGCACTTGGAGGTTTCCCCCTATTTCCGGAAACCACCATTTCTGAGTGATGCTTTGCGGGGAGCTTGACTAGCTATTGGTATATAGTTGCCCATCCACAGCTCGTTGTCATTCCGCGTCCCTTCAGCAGTTCGCAGCAATTCGCACGCAGCAAGGCACCTCGCGTTTCTTCTCACGTCGCACCTCTAGGTTCAGGTCCAAAAGGTTGAAACTGTCCTGTAAGACCTGCAGGCCCCAGGTATCTAGCTGGGGAGTTCCATAAATGGGGGTACACCAATAGCTGGTTGCTTTATAGTGGAAAATCCCACTAAAATGGATGAT